>QWCI01001193.1_pt1 | contig 14098 bp, 10 predicted proteins | sample 1972541 | NCBI WGS metagenome assembly QWCI01 (sample SAMN09866712, study PRJNA288562) | Human oral metagenome isolate term3_saliva, whole genome shotgun sequencing... | isolation source: mouth | host: Homo sapiens | place: USA: California | reverse complement strand
TATTAATATCTCTATTGTCCGTTGATACATTTTCGTATCGACAAGATATATATTATCATAAAAGAAAATATTTGTCAACTACTTTTTTGAAATTTTTTTAAATGGCTTAAAAATTATAGTGGTTTTTTTGCTGGTATCCCAGTTTTTCTTGGGTATTTTTCACTTGTCTTTTTTAATTTTAAAATTTCTAATATTATTCTTTTATCTTCATTTTCTGGCAATTTAAATTCAAAAATATTATTTATTTTTGCATTTAAAATTTTTAAAGCCTTTTTAGATTCTTCCATTTCGTTTAAATTTAATTTTTGTGGCAGAAAACGGCCATTTACTTTTACAAATGGAATCATGTATTCTAAAATTATTCTTAGATTGGCCACTCCTCGACAAAGTGCAACATCATAGATTTCACGGTTATTTTTTATTAACTCTTCAGAACGTTCAAAACTTGTATTTACATTTTTTAAATTTAATTCTTTTATTACTTCATTTATAAAGTCTATTTTTTTTCTAACTGAATCAACTAATAAAAAATTTCTTTCTGGGTAATAAATAGCAAGTACAAGTCCTGGAAATCCTGCACCTGTCCCAACATCAATAAATGATTTTTCATTATCATTTATAACTTTTGTTAAAAATAATGAATCTACAAAGTGTTTTTCCAACATTCCTTTTTTATCTCTAATTGCTGTCAAATTCATGACTTGATTTTTTTTATATAAAAGTTCTAAAAATTTCATCATCTTTCCAATTTTTTCATTTTCCACTTTAATTCCTGATTTTTCAAGTAAACTTATAAAATATTCTTTAAAATCAATATTTTCCAATTTTTTCTCCTAATTTCTATTTTTCATTTTATTTTAAAACTCCATCTAGATACATCAACAATACTGAGATATCTGCTGGTGTTACTCCAGACATCCTAGATGCTTGCCCAACGTTATACGGCTGATTTTCCTTCAAACGTTGTTTCGCTTCTCTCGTAATTCCCTTCATTTTTTCATAATCAAAATCTTTAGGAATTTTTTTGTCATCAAGTTTATGCTGTTTTTCCATAATTTGCATTGCTTTGGCGATATAGCCTTCGTATTTTGTCTGAACTTCAATCTGATATTCAGTTTCAGCATCAAAACTTAAATTTGGTGCATTTTCAATAATTTCAGCAATGTACTTTATATCTAGTCTTTCGTTGCTAGTTCCTAATTTTATATTTTCCAGTTTCTCCATAGTTTCTTTGACATTTTTTTTCTTTTCCTGCACAATGTCATAATATTTTTTATCCAAAAGTCCGATTTTATATGCCTTTTCAGAAAGCCTGATGTCAGCATTGTCTTCACGTAAAATAAGGCGGAATTCGGATCTTGCTGTAAACATTCTATATGGCTCAAATAATTCTTTGTTTATCAAATCATCTATCATCGTTCCGATATAAGAGCTTTCCCTATCCAAAATAAACGGTTCTTCTCCTTTTATTTTAAGAGCTGCATTAATTCCAGCAATAATTCCTTGTGCAGCCGCTTCTTCATAACCGCTTGTACCATTAACTTGCCCAGCCAGATAAAGCCCTTTTACTTTTCTTGTTTCAAGTGTGTAATCAAGTTCGCTTGGATCTACAATATCATATTCCACAGCATATCCATATCGCATTATATGGGCATTTTCAAGTCCATTAATTGTATTTACAATTTTTTGCTGCAAACTGGCAGGATAGCTTGTAGAAAGTCCGCTTATGTAAACTTCCGCTGTTTCAAAGCCTTCTGGCTCTAAAAATAAATGATGGCTATCTTTATCATTAAATTTTACAACTTTGTCTTCAATTGACGGACAATATCTTGGTCCTGTGCTGCTTATGCTTCCGTTATACATTGGTGCTTTGTCTAAATTATCAAGTATTATTTTATGTGTTGTTTCATTTGTTCTTGTTAAATAGCAAGATAATTGGGGTTTTTCCAAAATTTCGCTATTTGGAGTTCTCATTGAAAATTTTAATGGAACTCCTGTTATTCCAGGTTGCTCTTCAAGTTTTTCAAGATTTAACGTTCTAATATCAAGTCTTGGAGGAGTTCCTGTTTTAAATCTTCCCATTTTTAATCCTAATGATTTTAGCGAACTTGTCAAATCATCAGCAGATAATTCTCCCATTCTTCCGCCTTTTACACGTTTATCTCCAATATACAAAAGCCCTCTCAAAAATGTTCCTGTTGCAAGCACAACTGCTTTTGCAAAAAATTCCATTCCAGTTTTAGTTTTTATTCCCTTTACAACTTTTTCTATTCTTTTAGAACCATTTTCAACAATTTCAATTTCATCAACAATCAATTCCGTAACAATATCCTGTATAGTATCAAGATTTTCCTGATGTTCTATTGTTTTTTTCATCTCTCTTGCATAAATTTTTCTATCTGCCTGAGCTCTCAACGAACGAACTGCCGGTCCTTTCTTTGTATTTAAAATTCTCATCTGCACAAAACTTTTGTCCATATTTCGTCCAATTTCTCCACCTAAAGCATCAACTTCCTTAGCCAGATGACTTTTTGCAGGTCCTCCTACCGATGGATTGCAGGACATAACCCCTATATTATCAAGCGTTATCGTAAAAATTGCCGTTTTCAATCCTAATCTTGCCGATGCCAAAGCTGCTTCATTTCCCGCATGTCCAGCACCAACTACAATTACATCATAATTTCTCATTATATAATATGTAATTTTTTTATTTTAAAATTACATTCTCCTTTCGATTTTAAGTATACTTACATAATCCATTATATATTAATATTTTGTTTTTTTCAATGTGATATTTTTACAGATTTTTTATAAGCTCATTTTTCTTAACTTTCATTATAACAAAATTATCAGCAATATCTTCTTTTTTATTTTTTTCTGTTAAAACTGTTGAATTAATAATTTTTACGACTTTTTTCATTTCCATTTTTTCACTTAATTCTGCTCGTTCTTCTTGTGCATTTTCTAAAAAATATAGTTCAAAATGATTTCTTGTTTCAAGAATTCTCTGAATTTTATGTTTTTCAGCAAATAATTTTAATTTAATGCTTAAAATGAATTTTTTCATCTGTTCTGGAATTTTTCCAAACCTATCTCTCACTTCATCAAGCAATTCAGCCAATTCCTCATTTGTTTCAAGCATTGCAAACCGCTTATAAATATTTAACCTTTCATCCTTTTCAATATACGTTTCAGGAATAAATCCTCTCTCATCCAGAATAATTTCTACATTTTCAATTTTTTCCACAAATTCGCCCTTTTGCCTACGAATTTCCTCATTTAACATTTTTATATACAAGTCATAGCCAAAAGTTTCAATCATTCCATGCTGCTTATCTCCCAAAATCTCCCCAGCACCACGTATTTTCAAATCTTCCATCGAAATTTGAAAACCGCCTGATTTTACCCCTTCCACTTTTAGCATACTTTCTTCCTTTTGCCGCCCCTGCTTTGTAATATTTCTCGTTTTTAATAAATAGCAGTATCCTTGCCTGTTGCTACGCCCTACACGCCCTTTCAGCTGATACACCTGCGATAATCCTAGTCCAGTAAAGTTTTCAATTAGAATTGTATTGGCATTTCCCACATCAATTCCATTTTCAATAATTGTAGAAGCAATTAAAATATCAAACTGCCCATTTTCAAAACGTAGTAATTTATCTTTAATTTCCTTTGGCGGAAGCTGTCCATTTATAAATTCGATTTTTACAAAGTCAGGCAGCATTTCCTTTAGTTCCTTCAATTTTTCCTTCATATTTTTTACATCGTTATAAATATAAAAAACTTGCCCGTCACGTGACAATTCACGTAAAATTGCCATTTTTATTGTTTCCTCATCCCAATCTAGAACTTCTGTTATAATGGGAAGCCGATTTGTCGGAGGCGTGTCAATTATGGAAATTTCACGAATTCCAAGCATCGCAAGGTTTAATGTACGTGGAATCGGAGTTGCAGTTAATGTTAGCACATCCAGCTTTTCCCGCCGTGCCTTCAGTTTTTCCTTGGCTTTTACACCAAATTTCTGCTCTTCATCAATAATCAGAAGCCCTAAATTGTTAAACTGAACATCATCGCTTAAAATCCTGTGAGTTCCAATAACTAAGTCAATAATTCCTCTTTTTAAGTTCTTCAAAATTTCCTTTGACTTATTTTTTGTAAGTCTTGACAAATTCTCAATCGTAATCGGATAATTTTCAAATCTTCTCTTAAACCGTTCAAAATGCTGTTCTGCAAGCACTGTAGTCGGAGCCACCATAACAACCTGCTTTCCATTGTCAATTGCTTTAAATGCGGCTCTCATTGCAACTTCAGTTTTCCCGTATCCAACATCTCCACAGACAATCCTGTCCATTATTTGTGGACTTTCCATATCCTTTTTCACATCATTTATGGCATTTTTCTGATCTTCTGTTTCCTCAAACGGAAAGTTCGCTTCAAAGTCCTCCTGCCACACAGTATCCTTCTGATATACAAAACCATTCTGGCTTTGCCTTCTTGCCTGTATTTTAATAAGTTCCGCCGCAAATTTCTGAATATCCTCTTCAATTTTCTTCCTTTTCCGTTTAAACCCACGTGTCCCCAGCCTAAATAACTGCGGTTCTATATCATTTGACACATATTTTTCCAGCCTGTCCAGCTTTTCCACAGGAATATACAAAATATCCTCATCAGCATACTTAATTTTCAGGTAATCCCGCTCATCTATCGTCTGAATTCCCTTGTAAATTCCAACACCGTACTGAACGTGAATTACATAGTCGCCTTCGATTATTTGATTGACTTTCTTATATTTTACAGCTTTATTTGTTTTTTTCTTCCGCTCATAAATATATCCATCAAGTTCCCTATCTGTCAGCACAAGAAAATTATTTTCACTATTTTTATTTTCATTAAAAATAAATCCTTCAAACAGCTCATATTTTTCAATTTCCAGATTATTTTCCTTTTCAGTTAAAATTTTACCATATTCAGCCAATTTTTTTTCATAATTATTTGTAAAAATATAGACGTTTTCAGTTTTTGATAATTTTTCAAGCCTATTTTTATCTCTAAAAGTTTCAACCTGCTCCTGCGAAAAATTTTTAGTCTGTACAAAAATACTTTTCTTCTTTAGATTTTCATACCTTTTCCGATAAACTTCCTCCCGATTTCTATCCAGCAGTATAAATTCTTCCATTTTATAATCTAAAAGTTCTTCATTTTCAATAACAATCGTAATATCTTTCGCCTTTAATTCATCAATTAGCTCAATCAGCTCATAATTATTTCCAGAAAGCCAATTTCCAAAAATCTTAATTTTCTTTATTTTTTCCACAGAAATCTGACTGTCAATATCAAAAAACCTAATGCTTTCCAATTCATCCCCAAAGAACTCCAATCTCACAGGATTTTCCAAATCTGGCGGAAAAATGTCAAGAATATCCCCACGTCTGCTATACTGCCCTTTTTTCTCAATCAAATACGAATTTTCATATCCATTTTCCACAAGAAAATCCAAAATTTGTGGAAAACTGTATTCTTTTTCAATTTCAAATTGAAGAAACTTAACCTTTTCAAAAAAAACATCTAAAGTAATCTGTAAATTTACAAATAAAATAAACTGCTCCTGATTTTTTAAAATATCTAGCAATCTTATATTTATTCCTGTAATATCTTCCTTATTTTGTGAAATATTTTCAAAAATATCAATTATTTTTTTATTATTTTTAAAATTTTTTTTCAAAATACTTTCTTGATTTTCAGACATTTCATAATAATTTTCAAGCATTGAATAATAATTTTCCAAATTTCTATTGGATGTGGAAATATAAATTATCTTTTTCTTTTCCGAACATAATAAAAACCACGGAATTGCACCGCGGTAAAAATTATTTTCAGATTGTAAAATATCTTTTTCTTTATTTTTTAATTTATTTAAAAAACTTAAATTAAAGTTCATATAAAACCTTCCTATTTTTCTATCTGTTGTTATACAATCTCCATATTCCATAAACTATGTAAATATAAACAATATATGGCACAAATCCTAAAGTGTGCAAATATGAAACAGCAAAAACAAGCGCTATTATCAAAATTGCAAGACCAAGTCCTTGTATTATTTCAGCAAATGAAACTGTTTCAACTCCAAATACATTTGGTTTATAAATTGTATTTATTGGTCTTGTAAAAGGATTTAATATTAATACAGAATAGACAATCGCTTCTGCCTGGATTCCCATAAACCAGAATATAATTGTTGAAACTCCAGCAAGAAATCCAAAAAATACCTTCCCAAAACTATGCTGTGGAGTAGTAAAAGTATCTGTCAATACAAAAACTCCCATAAAAATCACTTCTCCAAGTGAAGTAGCCACATTAATATTTTGATTTGAAGCAATGTAATACCCAAAGAAAATTGTAACAAAAAACGATACAGGTATATGCCATGTTATTTTTGATCTAAAAAGCAAATATATGGCTCCTAAAACCATTGCAATTATCGAAAGTTCCCCAATTATCCCTCTATCTGTTAAAATTAAAGAGGGCAATGAAATACTTTCAGAAATATTTAAAACTTCAGGATTAGCCCATGCTGCAGAATTTGAAGCAAGTACAGCTGGAAAAAATGTCAATACAAATAACTTTCCTAAAATTACTGGATTAAATATTTTCTTTTCTGTTTCTCCATATATAACTTTCCCAAACAATGTTGCCATTGCCCCTGCAAATGCCGCTACATAAAGCGGTGTAAATGGAGCAAGTGCCAGTCCTGTCAAAGCCCCTATTACTATTCCTGACAAATCCTTTAAAGTTTCTTTTTTTCTTTGTATTAATAATGAAAATATCACTTCTGCCAATTCTGATGCAACAACTGCCGACAATATTACCAAAATAGGCGTTACCTGGTAAACTAAAAATGCAGCAAGCAGCATTGGAATCAGGGATATTAAAATATCTATATTCGTTTTTGCTATATTTTCCTGCAATTCCCTTCTTTTACTTCTAAACATATTAAAATTTCACTACCTTTCCTTTTATAGTTTGTTTTTCTAATTTAAGATCATTTTCTACTCTCTAAATATTTGATAATCTAACTTTTTTGTTTCAACAAGGGGTCAAATCCCCTTGCCTTACAGTACTCATCTTACTAAATAAATTTCCAAACAAGTTTAATATTAGATTTCATAAATTTTATCCTTATTCTGAAGAACTTGAATCTCCGCCACCTGTTGAAGTTCCTCCAGAACTGCTGCTTCCGCCACTATTTCCTCCACTGGCTGGTTTTGCAGAAGAATCTTGAGATTTAACATGTGAAGATTTATGCGATGATGATGAATTATTTTTCAAACGGCTATGTTTTGGTTCCTTATAAAAGCTATACTGGTTACTTTTTTTATATTTTTTACTTCCTTTTTTGCCGCTAGTCTTATTATTTGCATCAAGTGCATATTCTGGATTAACAGCCTTGTTTTGTGCTGAATTTGGATTATTAGGCACTGCATTTTGCTGTGGTTGTTGTGGCTGCTGCTGTGTTGATTGTGGTTGCGGTTGTGCTGCCACTGCTGGAGCAGGTTGTTGAACTGGCTGTGGTTGTGGTTGTGCCGATTTTTGTTCAACTTTTTTATTTTCTTCTTTTTTTGCCACCTCTTTCTTATTGTCTGCTTTTACAGCTTTATTTTTCTTGCCAACTATACTTTTTCCAACTTCCTTTGTTCCATCCTCTAGTTTTTTTACTAGGCCCTTTGAATTTTTTGAATCCTGACTTCCAAATGCCACTAGCACAACTGACATTAAAAACAGGAAAATTCCTTTAATCTGTTTCATCTTTCGTCTCCTTATTCTAATAAATATTAGCTTTTACCATTAAAATCGAAATTTTTATTATATAATGCTTTGTAAATTCCATTTTTATTTAACAATTCATTATGATTTCCAACTTCTTTTATTTCACCTTTTTGTATCACTACTATTTTATTACTATTTTCGATTGTTGTCAACCTATGGGCGATAACAAATGTAGTTTTTCCATCCATAAGTTTTTCAAGCGCATCTTGAACTAGCTTTTCAGACTCATTATCAAGGGCAGAAGTCGCTTCATCTAAAATTAATATTTGAGGATTTTCTAAGATTGCACGTGCAATTGCAATCCGCTGCTTCTGTCCACCAGACAGCTTCACTCCACGCTCTCCAATTTCTGTATTATAACCATCAGAAAGATTTTCAATAAATTCGTGTGCATTTGCCTGTTTCGCTGCCTCCACAATTTCCTCAAAAGTAGCATTTTGACGGCTATATTTTATATTGCTAAGTATAGTTCCAGAAAATAAAAACGTTTCTTGCGGCACAATTCCTATTGCTTTACGTAAACTCTTTATTTCATAATCTCTAATATCAATTCCATCAATTTTTAATGAACCGCCTGATACATCAAAAAACCTAGGTATCAGATTTACAAGTGTCGATTTCCCTCCACCTGAATTTCCAACAAAGGCAATTGTTTCACCCTTTTTAACATCCAAATTAATATTTTTCAATATTTTTTCAGTACTGTCCTTATATTTAAAATCTACATTTTCAAAAGTTATATCTCTTGCAAAGTTTTCAAATTTTATGCAATCTTTCTTATTTACAATAGCCGGCACTTCTTCTAAAATTTCAGAAACTCTTGTAATAGAAGATATATTTGCACTTATGGAATTAAATCTTGTCATTGCACGTCTTGCAGGCGTATACATTGACGAAATTGCCCCTACTATCGTAATAAAATCTCCAGGTGTGAAATTTTTTGCCCTTAAAACTCGGTAGCCGCTAAACATTAGCAGTAACGCTATAATTATATAATTCATAGCTTCCATTATTGAATTTGCTTTTGCATTATATCTGGCAGATTTCACAGCAATTTTCTTTAAATTAATGTTTTTCTTTTTAAAATCATTTATCTCATGCTTTTCTGTCGCAAATGCCCTAATAACTCTAATTCCAGATAATGTTTCCTGTAATTTGGAATTAAGGCTGTCCAATGCTTCTTGCCTTTGTTTTCCCGATCGTTTTAGTCTTTTGGCATATTTTCTTACTGTAATGATAAGAATAGGAGTAACAATCATAACACCCAAAGTTAAATCAAAATCTATATAAAAGGCTATCCCAAGGCAAAGTACTAATTTTATTACTTCTGGTATCATATTAAAAACTTCTAATATAATTGAATTTATATTGCTGGGATCTGTCATAGTACGTGTCATCATATCTCCTATTTTTTTCCCAGAAAAATATTCCATATCCAGAGTCTGTATTTTATTATAAATATCAGTAACGATATCTTTATAAATAGAAGATGAAATTACTGTTGAAAAAATTGTATTCCAGTACATAAGTATTGCACCAATTGCTGCAAGCATTATCATTGCGCCTGCCGCATATAATATATCTTTTTCGCTTTTTCCTGAAATTCCTTTGTCAAATAACCTTTTTATTAATGCTATTGGAGCCGAGGAAACAAGCGATGACATTGTTGCAAGCAAAATATTAAGGATAATTAATATATAATATTTTTTTATGTATTTTTTCAGTTTTAAAATTTCTCCAAAATCTAATTTTACTATTTTCATAAATTTACCTTTCATTTTTATTTTTTGTATTTCTTATTTTTCTATGTTTCCAAATTGGGCAAGCAGTTTTGGGTGTACCTTTGTTCCAAAAAAATCTATTTTTCTAGCATTTTTAATATCCCACACAGCAGTAGAATAAATTGTTGCAACCGTATCAAAATATACTCCCATATATTCAAATATCTGAAAAGGTATTTTACTTGTAAATATTTCCATTTCCGGAAATTCATCTTTATATGTAAAAATCCCCCTTGGATGCAATTTAAACAACATATCGCTTTCATTGTAATTTTTAAATATTTTTTTATATAGCTCAACTGTTTCTTCATGTGTAAGAGATTCATCTTCCTCTAGCGGCTGACTTAAAAAAACAACTTTTTTTATTTCTTTCATTTTTGTTCTCTCCTAATGCTTTTTGAATATTTTTCTATAAATTGCTGTAGATCCATCAGTCAATTCATTCTTAAATTCATCAAAATTCTCAAAATCATCTCCGCTCACACGATAAATCCAGTCTTTATTAAGCTTTAAGGAATTTACGCCCTTTCTAGTTGTTATAAAAATATCCACTCCCAATTTTTTTATATCGTCTCTATTGCCTTTATATCGATGTCCCCAAGGATAAGCCAGACAATCTGGAATTTTTCCCAATTTTTCACTAATAATTTTTTTATTTTCCAAAATTTCAAATTTCACAGTTTCTTTAAATTGTTCTTCACTAATTTTATCAAAAAACTCATCTTTTCTTTCTTTAAATAATTTATTCAAAAATTCCTTTTTTTCCTTTTCAGACATATTATTCTCTTGAGGTTCCACAATATTTCTATACTTTTCCACAAAATCCTTTTTAGCCTTATAGCCAGGAATAGAAATCTTGCTTCGCAATTTAAACACAGGAAGTCCATTTAATTTTCCAGCATCCCTTTTTTCATCATAATTTCCATCAAAAAACAGGCTATAGCTTTCTCTTTTAAAATATGGTGAACTTTCCTCATCATAAAAATCCAGAACATCAATATTCTTTATTGTCAGCTGATGCGAATGTGTGTGAAGCTGAAAATCAACTAGTCCGCTTTCATACATTTCCCTAATTTCAGCCCAGTTTAAATAAGCATCATCCTTTTCAATAAACTTTGTATTCAAAAATATTGTAGCCTTCATATTATATTTTTTTAAAATTGGAAAAGCCAAAGTATAATTATTTTTATATCCATCATCAAAAGTTATAAGTATTGAATTTTTCGGCAACTTATAATCTAATCCCTTCAATTCCTCCATTTTAAAAGTCTTTTTATCCTTTATCCACTTTATATGCTCTTCAAATTCATCCACAAAAATTCCGCCTTTTCCCTTTTCACTGTCAACACTGTGATACATAAGGCATAAAACAAAATTTTTCCTAGTTTTATTATATACAATAAATGCCAAAAACAGCAAAATTATTATTAAAAATAAATATATCATCTTTCCCTCCCTTCAAGTTATAACTTACCTCTTAGCTTCAAAATTTTTGCTCTAATTTTTTTAATCAACCTATCAATCTTAAAATTCAGAACTGTATTTTTTCTCCTGTTGCTAAAATGCACATGCCTTTTATTCCCAATATGGGTCACATAAGGCTCCTTAAAAAATACCGCTTTAAATCCACGTTCCTTGTAAAAATTCGACAAAACTTCCTCATATCGCTGATTTTCCAATTTCTCGTGAAGTCCAAACAAATCCATATCTTTTTTTCTTCTCAAGGCTGGATTGTAAGTAAATATTTCTCCCTTTACATTGTAGTAACGCTCCCCTTTTTTTGAAACATAATCTTTATCATAAAAAAAATCTTCCTTAAAATCTTCCTTTGACGTTACTTCCTTCATATCTATCAAGCCCCTTCTTAGCCATTGTTTTTCTGCTTTTTATAGCCTCCACCAAATATTCATCATTTTTCTTCAGCCTGCTTCTGTCATTTTCATTATGATACAGATGACAAGTCAATGCCTCAAATTTTAATTTTTTCTTTTTACATCCAATATTAAATAGCCTTACAGCAAGCTCACTATCTTCCCTTCCCCAACCTTCTATTTCCTCCTCAAATCCGTTCACTTTAATTAAATCCTCCTTGAAAAAGGACATATTGCAAGACCTTATTCCACGTAAATTTCTATCTACTTTTGTAAATATTTTAGAAAGAATTTTACTTCTTATCATATTTATATTATTCTTTATACCTTTGCTAAAAATATTTATTCTTTTGCCTTCCATTATCTTCTTTGCCGCAACTGCCGAAGTTATAACTCTTGATCCTTGAATGAAGCAGCCTTTTTTCATATTTTTTATATGATCTTCAACAAAATGCCTGTTCAGTACTAAATCACCATCTATTATTATTATATAATTTCCAGATGCCTTGCTTATCGCCCTGTTTCTTGACATTCCAGCCCGAAATCCCTTGTCTTCCTGCCAAGAATGAATAATATTGCTTTTGGGATAACTTTTCTGAAATCTTTTTACAAGATCTATTGTTTCCTGCTTTGAGCCATCATCAGCAATTATTATTTCCTTTGGAGCGACAGTCTGATCTAACACGCTATTCAGACACACTTCCAGAGCTTTCGGCCAATTGTAGGTAGTAATAACAAGAGAAGTGTCATTTCCCAAATTATTATAATATTCTTCACGTAATTTTGTATATTTTGTCATTGTGTAGATGGAACTGTACTTGGCAAGCAGGTAGCCTTCATATCCATCCATAAATCCAAGCTGCAAAATATACATTCTAAAAAATCTGAACATCATTTTTGAATATATTTTTATAAAGTTCGGATTTTTCCCATTTTTTATATATTCTTTTGCACTTTGTGAAGTATACCTGTTTAATTTTTCAAGAAATTCCTCAATGCTGTCGTAAGTATAATGAATTATCATTTCCTTTATTTTTTTTATTTTACTGTCAGTCTGATATTGTTCATGAACTTCACGGCTGCTTATTTTTACTTTTCCGTTTTTCCACAGCCTGATTACATAATCATCCCATCCGCCAAATTTTATTTCCCTTTTAAATGCAATATTTCTCAATTTTATTTTATAAACATCGCTTGATGGATTTTCACTATTGATAATTGTTTTTATCTTTTCCTTTAGCTGCGTTGATATTACTTCATCAGCATCTATTAATAAAATCCATTTGCCTTTACATTTTTCCAGGACAGAATTTTTTTGCGGACCGTATCCCTTCCATTTTTCCACAAAAACCTTTGCACCCTTTGAAAGTGCAATTTCCACAGTCCTGTCTGTACTTTCACTATCAACGATTATTATTTCATCAGCAATTTCCCTTACAGAATCCAAAGTTTTTCCAATCCTGTTCTCCTCATTAAAAGTTATTATTCCTACAGATAGTTTCATAAGCCCTTCTCCCATTTCATATTTTATAGCCATTTGTAAAAGTATAAGAACACAATATTTTTATGCTTGACTTTCTTAGTCTTCGCCACTCTCTGACAAGGCTTATAAATACTGCTTTTAATTCATTTACTTTTGCAATCGCCTGCACATTTTATTAGATATTTACAAAAACCTACAAAATTCTACATATTTTTATAATTTAATTTATCAAATACTTTTTCAAAATCTACATCATTGATCCGTTTTTCAGTATAGTCAACTAATATATTGCCTTCTTCTTTTATCCGCCATTTATTCTTATTAATTTTCAGTCCATAAAAAGCCATTATTTTTTTATTCAGCCCTTCGGCAATATGCAAGATGGCAGTATCCAGCGATACCACCAAATCACTATTTTTAATTATAGATATTGAGTCAAGTACCGTTCTGGACTTTTCAAAAAATAAAATATTTTTATTATCTGTCTTTTCAAGTATATCATAAATTGTTTCCCTGTCATTTGGAGAATCCAGAATTATAATCCTATGATCTTTATACATTTCACTTAGCCTTCTTATTATAACTAAGGCAACTTCCTCATTTATTTTTCTTCCTCTAGAAGCTCCGAAAAAGTTTAATGCAATTATTTTCCCGCTAACATTGTTTTCATCTAAAAATTTTTTTACATTTCTTTCTGAATCTTTGGAAACTGGAACATCATAAGCTGTATCCTTTATTTCAATATTCACTTTCTTCATCATCCGCTTATAAATTTCAATCATTTTTAAAGTGTTATTCTGTTTTACATTCTTATTATATATTTTATAGCCATCTTTATTATATCCAACATTAACTTTGGCATTTACCCTGTTTATAAGATAAACCTGCTTATACTTCAAACCTTCCGTCGAATCAAGCAATACATCATAATTATTTTTTTTCAATATTCGTGCAATTTTTCTCCATTCAAAAATTTTTTTTCTGTCAAATATATAATATTCATCTATATTCTTATTTAATTTCAGTAAATCTTCTAAAGATTTGTCAGAAACAACATCTATTTTTATATTAGGATAATATTTTTTTATTTCTCTAAAGATAAATGAACTTATTATATAATCTCCTATTTTTCCATCTGT
>QWCI01001293.1_pt1 | contig 14117 bp, 15 predicted proteins | sample 1972541 | NCBI WGS metagenome assembly QWCI01 (sample SAMN09866712, study PRJNA288562) | Human oral metagenome isolate term3_saliva, whole genome shotgun sequencing... | isolation source: mouth | host: Homo sapiens | place: USA: California | reverse complement strand
ATCGAGGAGCAGCTGGGCGAGGCCGCCGTTTACGCCGGCCGCTCTGCCTTCCCTCGCTTCAAGTGAGCCTAGGCAACTAGCCGCATAGCTCCGCGCGGGTCCGCAAGGGTCCGCGCGGAGCTTTTTCACGGCGTGGAACCAGGCCAAAATCGTCCCGATAGGGCACGATAGAAGAATGGCTAGTCGTCGTCCCTCCTCCCGCCCATCCCCGCGCCGTCGCGCGTCCTCCTCTGACGGGGCGCGTACGACGCGTGAGATTAACGCGGAAAAGTCACGTCAGCGCCGGGCAGCCGCACAGGCCGCAAAGAAAGACGAGGCCTCGGCGCGGGGAAAGAAGAAAGCCACCAAAGCGGATCGTAAGAAAGCCGGGCGTACTCAGTCGGATTCCGCGAAGGCAACCGCGTCCTCGGCCCGTGAGCGACTGGCCGCACGCACTCGTGAACGCAACGCGAAGCGAACGCCGCGCGAGAATGGCAACATCCTATCGATCGGCGGCTTGGATGTGTCCACGCGACTTGTCGTCGTCCTGATCGTTGCGGCGATCCTCTCGGTTATGCTCGTGCCCAGCCTCTTCCAGTGGTGGCAGCAGGAACGCGAACTCGCGCAGATCAAGTCACAGGTCGCTGAGCAGCAGAAGAAGAACGTCGACATGCAGCGTCAGCTTGACCTGTGGAACGATCCCGACTACATCTCGACGCAGGCACGCGAACGCCTGGGATACGTGCGTCCGGGTGAAACTCAATACACGGTGGTTGATCCGGGGCCGCAATATCAGGACTCCGCCATGGCTGCTGCGGCGACGCCCACCGGACCCGCACGCCCCTGGGTGCAGCAGGTCGCTATCCTAGTGGGGAAGGCGGACCAGCCGCCCACCTCGAATCCCATCCCGTCTGCTGATACCGGCGAGTCGGGACAGGAGAACACTACCGGCGAAGAAAGCGAAGAATGAGCCTCGTTAACACCACGGACGCCACCGAAGCGGACCTTGAGGTCCTGCGCGACCAGCTGGGCCGCGTGCCCCGAGGCGTCGTCGGTATCGCCGCGCGCTGCGTGTGCGGGCGTCCCACGGTCGTCGCAACGGCTCCGCGCCTGCCCGACGGGACTCCATTCCCCACGACCTACTACCTGACCCACCCGGCCGCTGTCAAGGGTGCCTCGACGCTTGAGGCCGAGCACGTCATGGAAACCCTCAACGAGGAACTCGCCGCCGACGAGGAGCTGCGAGCTGCTTACGCGCGCGCCCACCAGGCCTACATCGACGCGCGCCTGACATTGGGCGACGTCCCCGAGATTTCCGGCGTCAGCGCCGGCGGCATGCCCACGCGCGTCAAGTGCCTACACGCCCTCGTTGGCCATTCCCTGGCCGCGGGTCCCGGCGTGAACCCCATCGGAGACCGGGCACTCGCAATGCTGGAAGAACGCGGCCTTTTTTCGACCGCTCGCTGCTCCTGCTGACCGCGCCCACCGAAGCTAGCCCCGGCCTCGTCCGGGACGACATACACGAGAAACGAAGCGATGACCCGCGTAGCTGCCATTGACTGTGGAACAAACTCAATCCGATTACTTGTCGCCGACGCTACCGTCGGTGAGGACGGTCGCACCCGCCTCGCCGATCTGACGCGCCAGATGCGTATCGTGCGCCTGGGTAAGGGGGTGGACGCACGCGGCTACCTGGACCCGGGCGCGATTTCGCGGACCGTGGAAGCCACCATCGAATACCAGCGGATGATCGAGAAACTTGGTGCGACGCGCACCCGCTTCGTTGCGACGTCGGCGACGCGCGATGCTTCTAACAGCGCCGAATTCGTCCGCCAGATCAAGGCTGTCATCGGCGTCGAGCCAGAGGTTATCGTCGGCACGGAGGAGGCCTCGCTGTCCTTCCGCGGTGCCGTCGGCGGGCTGGGGGGCGGCGTGCGCACCCCCATGCTGGTTGTCGACATCGGCGGAGGCTCAACCGAGCTGGTGCTGGGGTCGACGAGAGTTAAGCAGGCGATCTCCATCGACATGGGTGCCGTGCGCGTCACGGAGAAGTTTTTCGCCCACGTGGATCCGTCCGGAGGCGTGCCTGCCGAGGACCAGGTCCGCGCGATCGCGTGGATCGACGAGCAGCTGGACGGTGCCGAGAAAGCAGTGGATCTTGCGCGCGTGCGCTCCCTCGTCGGGGTCGCCGGGACCGTCACGACGCTGACCGCGCAGGCCCTGGGCTTGACCTCCTACCAGCCCGAGCGCATTCACGGTGCCCGCCTGAGCGCCGCCCAGTTCGACGAGGCCGTGCGCTTCATGGTCGACCAGCCGACCTCCGTCAAAGCATCCCTGGGCTTCATGCCCGAGGGCCGCGAGGACGTCATCGCCGCCGGTGCGCTCATCTGGAGCCGGATCGTGACCCGCGTCCTCGCGCGCGCGGAGGCGGCTGGGCACTCCATCAGCGAAATTATCACCTCCGAGCACGACATCCTCGACGGTATCGCGATGGCGATGGTTGACCAGGCTTGATGCGCGCGCCAGCCTCCCGTAGGCTGGTAGCGTCCCGCCCCCGTGGCCCAATTGGCAGAGGCAACCGACTTAAAATCGGTGTGTTGTGGGTTCGAGTCCCACCGGGGGTACTGTCACGTGTGCCTCATGGACGAGGCCGTGGCTCCTTGCGCGTGTGCGCGCCACAGGCGGAGGCCAGTTTCGTTGTGCGCATAACGGTACGTTTCCCTCCGCGCGTGCCTCCGTGCGAGACTAGAAGCAATACATCACTGAACAAGGAGGAAATATGGCCAACCCGGTGATGAACTCGATCGTCAAAGACTGGTCCACCCAGCAGACAACCCCCGCCGGATACCCGACCATGCCCGGCTACCAGCCCGCCTCGCAGCAGGCTCCCAACCCGTACGCCGGACAGGCGAACCCGTACGCGGCCCAGCAGGCTCCGGCGTACGGTCAGCCGACCGGTTACGGCAATCCGCAGGCCTACGGCCAGCAGCAGGGAGCGTACGGTGATCCGATGGCCTCCTATGAGGCGATGATGACCGCTCCCGCCGCCGATGCGGTGGATCGCGGTCGCATGACCTACGACGATGTCGTGGTCAAGTCCCTCATCTGCTTCGGCCTGCTCCTGGCAGGTGCGACCGTCGGCTGGATGATGGGTCTCGTGTCGCCCTTCATCGCGGTGACCAGCATGTTCGTCGGCTGCCTCGTGACCCTGGGCCTCGGCCTGTTCGTCCAGTTCTCGAAGAAGGTGCGCCCCGGCGCAATCATTGCCTACTCGTTCATTGAGGGCGTGGTGCTTGGTGCGCTGTCCTGCTTCTTCGAGATCGTGTACCCGGGCATCGTGGTGACCGCGGTCCTGGCGACCCTCGTCGTCATCGGCGTGACGCTGGGGGCCTTCAGCTTCGGCTTTATCCGCAACTCGGGCGCGGTTACCCGCATTGCGACCATCGGCTCGATCTCGTTCTTCTTCTACTACACGATCACCTTTGTTCTGTCCAGTACGGGCGCGGTCGACATGACGGCCGTCAACAACTACGAGGTGTTCGGCTTCATTCCGCTTGGTGTCATCATCGGCGTGGTCGCGATTATCATCGGCGTCCTGTGCCTCGTGCGCGACTTCGATGCCGTCAAGGTCGGCGTAAACACCGGCGTGCCCGTGAAGTACTCCTGGCTGTGCAGCTTCGCGATCATGACGGACGTCATCTGGATCTACCTGGAAATCCTCAAGCTCCTGTCCTACTTCATGCGCCGCGACTGACGGCCCTGCCTCTCAGCGACCCCTACCCCAACAAGGAAAGACACCATGGAGAACATTTCTGTCACCGGCGAATTCGGCCGCAAGCCCGCTCTCGCCTTCGAGGGCACTCCCTCCGACGAACTCGTCGTCGAGGTCCTGCGCGCGGGCGACGGCCAGGTGGTCGAGGCCGGCGACACGATCACCTGCCACTACTACGGCGCGGTCTTCGGATCCGCCACCGACTTCGACAACTCCTTTGATCGCGGCGGTGCCCTGTCCTTCCAGATCGGCGTGGGTATGGTCATTCCCGGCTGGGACGAGGGCCTGGTCGGCAAGCGCGTGGGTGACCGCGTCCTGCTGGTGTGCTGGCCCGCCCCGCGTGCGTGAGGCGTCCTCCAATTACTCGTGGGGAAGCATCGGGCAGGCAATCCCGGTGCGAGCGTGGCACTCGTAGCCGCCAGGATTTTTCGCCAGGTACTGCTGGTGGTACTCCTCGGCGATCCAGAAGCGGGCATTCGACTCGGGCGAGGGAGCCGGAGATATCACCGTCTGGATCGGGCCGAAGCCGCGTGCGGAGAGGATCTCCTGGTAGGCCTCGCGCAGGGCCTGCCCGACGCGCAGCTGGTCGGGGGTGGTCGTCCAGATCTGCGAGCGATACTGGTCGCCGATGTCGTTGCCCTGGCCACCCACCTGCGTGGGGTCGTGAATCTCGAAGAAGAGACGGATCAGGTCGACCGCGCTGGTCACCGACGTATCGAACATGACGCGCACAGTCTCCGCGTGACCCGTCGAATGCGAACACACCTGCCGGTAGGACGGATCGGGGGAGTGCCCGCCCATGTAACCCACCGCCGTCGAGACGACACCGGGCGTATTCCACAGTGCCTTCTCGACACCCCAGAAGCACCCCCCGGCCAGGAAGATAACCTCCTGGCCGGCCCCGGCCTCGTCAATGAGAGGCGTACCAAACACGGCGTGTACGGAGGCACGGACCCCCGTCCGTGCCAGACGAAAGAAAGTATCCATGTCTCACATTTGACCACCGCCACCCCCACATGCGCCCGATGAGAGCGTGAAGACGGGAAAAAGTGACAGGCGCGGGTAGTCTTGGGGCGTGAGAAAAGGAGAACCAGTGGCTACAGCACCTAAACGACCGCGCTGGAATCTGTCGGGCCTGATGGGGCGGTTGAACGCAGCGCTACCCGAGAAGAACGTTGGAAGAGGAGCATTCTCCGGCGAGATGCATGCTCCCGCTCCCGTGGTTCTCTCGGTGCGCGAGGAAAACCACGACGAACTTGATGCCTCCGCCTTGGTGCCGCGTACCCTGCGTGTCGCCGCGGCTTTCTCGTGGCGCACGCTCGTCGTCGTCGGGCTGGTCACCGCTGTTCTGTGGGCCGCCGCCGGACTCACGCTCGTCATCATGCCGGTCGCGATTGCCTTGACTCTCGCCGTGCTGCTCGAACCCCTCGTTTCATGGATGCGGCGCAAGCTGCACCTCCCTTCGTCCCTGGCCGCAGCCGTCGGCCTCCTCGTTTTCTTCTTCGCCGTTGCCGGGGCGCTGAGTCAGGCAGCCGCCGAGCTCATCCAGCAGGTCCCACAGCTGGCCGTGCAGGCTGCAGAGGGCTTTGGCACCCTCATCCAGATGATCTCGACCAACGACTATCTGAAGAATGGTCCGCTCAAACTCGACACGACCATGTTGAACCAGGCGGCCAATCAGATGCGCAGTGAGGTGATGAACTGGCTCAACACGAACAAGGAGACGCTGGCGACCGGTGCTCTCAACATCACGTCGTCGGTGGGCACGCTGGCCACATCCGGACTGACGATGCTTTTCTGTCTGTTCTTCTTCCTGAAGGAAGGGCGCTCGATCTGGCTCTGGTGCGTGCGCCTGCTGCCCGCCCCCGCCCGCGTTCCCGTCCACGAGAGCGCGATCCGCGGTTGGGCGACCTTCGGCTCCTACGTTCGTACGCAGATCCAGGTGGCGGCCATCGACGCGGTCGGCATTGCACTGGGCGCGTTCTTCCTGGGTGTGCCGCTCGCTATCCCGATCGGTGTTATCACGTTCTTCGCGGCATTCGTGCCGATTCTGGGTGCCTTGACCTCGGGTGTCATCGCGGTGATGGTTGCTGCACTGAACGGCGGTCTGTCGAAGGCGATCATCATGCTGATCATCATCCTGGTCGTCCAGCAGATCGAGTCCAACATCTTGCAGCCCTTCATGATGTCGAACGCGGTGTCCCTGCATCCCGTGGCCGTCATGCTGGTTATCACCGCGGGATCAGCGATCGCGGGCATTGCGGGCGCGGTCTTCTCCGTGCCGATTGCGGCCTTCATTAACGCGACGGTCATGTACCTGCACGGCTACGACCCAATGCCTGAGTTGGCCACGGCGCAGGACCGGCCGGGAGGCCCCCCGGGAACGCTCGAGAAGCAGATCGCCGCGACGTACGCTGGTAAGCCTGATACGCGTCCCTACACGTCGGTCCTCGAGGCCGATGGGGACGAGGTCGTGGCATCCGTGGACGCTCACGCCGAGGTTCGCGTGGAGCGGGAGGCGCCCGCCCCCTCCGGTGCGGTTGCCGAATCTGCGGGGGAGAAGTCGGGCGAACCCCCGACGCCCCACGTGGAGGCCTGATCCTCCCCTTCGAATACGGAGATGCGAGTGGGTCCCACCTGATGGTGGGACCCACTCGTTTCGTATATAGCACTCGGCAGCGCGAACGCTGCGCGCAGGCTCAGCCTTCGAAAGGCTTGGCTTCGATGATCTCGACGTCGATCATGCGGCCGGTGGGAGCCTCGAAGGAAAGCTTGTCGCCTGCCTTGTGACCGATGACGGCGGCACCGAGGGGTGCCTGCGCGGAGAAGACCTGAATGCCCAGGTCGCCTCCGGCGTCACGAGAGCCGAGCAGGAACGTCTGCTCGCGACCGGCCACGATGGCGGTGACAACCATTCCGGGTTCGACGATGCCGTCGTCGGCGGGGGTGTCGCCAACCTCGGCGTGCTCGAGCATCTCCTGGAGGACCTGGATGCGCGTCTCGTTCATGGACTGCTCGTTGCGCGCGGCGTGGTAGCCGCCGTTCTCGCGCAGGTCGCCTTCCTGGCGGGCTGCATCGATCAGGCGTGCGATCTCGACTCGCTTGACCTCGATGCGTTCCTTGAGTTCGTACGCGAGCAGGTCGTACTGGGCCTGCGTAAGCCATTGAGTGTCGGCCATGGTTCCTCCATTGACGTGTGTCAGTCGATTGAGCGCCGACACGTGGGTGTCGGCGCGCACGGTGTTGAGTGTAGCAACAATGTGCACGACGAAGCGGTCGGCATGCACGGTCGTCGCGTTAGGAACCTAGGACTGCCAGGTAGACGGCGATGCAGTGGCAGGCCCACGCGGCGACGGTGAAGGCGTGGAAGATCTCGTGGAAGCCGAACCAGGTGGGGGAGGGGTCGGGTTTCTTCGCGCCGTAGACGACAGCTCCCAGCGTGTAGAGGACACCGCCCGCGACAATGAGCCATACGATGGCGGGGCCGCCTCCTGCCCACAGCTGAGGCAGGTACCAGACGGCGACCCAGCCGAGGGCGACGTACACGAGGGTGCTGAGCCAGCGCGGTGCGGTGGGCCAGAAGAGGTTGAGAAGGATGCCGACGATCGCGCCTCCCCAGACGACGGACAGGAGGATCGTGGCGTCGGAGCGGCTTAGGAGCGCGATGGTCAGCGGCGTGTACGTGCCCGCGATGAGTAGGAAGATGTTGGAGTGATCCAGTCGCTTCCACATGATCTCCCAGCGCGGGGCCCAGTAGAAGCGGTGGTAGGTCGCGGAGACGCCGAAGAGAATGAGGGAGCATGCCAGATAGACGGCTGACCCGATTTTGGTCGGGGTCGTGGGGGCCAGGCATACGAGCACGATGGACGCGGCCAGCGACAGGGGGGCGGCTGCCAGGTGGAGCCAGCCGCGCAGCTTCGGTTTGATTTGGACGAGCTGTCCGGACGCCCATTGCTTGGGCGTGAGCGATGCGATCTTCATCTCTTCACCTCATCAATTTCTTACGCTACCGTAGGTTACTATGGCGTAAATTCCGGGGTTTGGCCTGTTCTCGCACTGCGAGAGTATTGCTGTTTCCCCGTGACGAACGGCGCGATACCCTTACTGTCATAAGAGTAGGCCGCTTCGGCCTGTGCGACACGAAGGAGAGACGACATGGGCCAGTGGAACATGCTCTACGACATGTACGAGCGTCGCCTCAAAGCCGAGCTGTCCGATGCAGCAGTCCCCAAGCACATCGGCGTCATCCTGGATGGAAATCGGCGCTGGGCGAAGTCGCTGGGGGCAACCGCCTCGCAGGGACACCGCGCGGGAGCCGGCAAGATCGCCGAGTTTCTCGATTGGTCCGAGGACGCTGGGGTTTCCATCGTCACGCTGTGGCTTCTGTCTACCGACAACCTGGCGCGCGACGAGGGCGAGCTGGGTGAGCTGCTGCGCATCATCTGCGAGGCCGTCTCCCTTCTGGCGGACCAGGGACGCTGGAAGCTGGCCGTCGTCGGCGACCTAGCTCTGCTGCCTGAGCAGGTGAGTGAGGACCTGCGTACGTCCGTCGCACGCACCGCAAGCGTGCAGGGTATGACCGTCAACGTCGCAGTCGGCTACGGTGGGCGCCACGAGATCACCGAGGCCGTGCGTTCCATGATGCGCGAGGCCTCGGCAAAGGGACTCACCCTCGATGAACTCGCCGACTCTTTCACCGACGCGGACATCACCGCCCACGTGTACACGAAAGACCAGCCCGACCCCGACCTCGTCATCCGAACCTCGGGAGAACAGCGTCTCTCCGGTTTCATGCTGTGGCAGTCCGTGCACTCCGAATACTACTTCTGTGAGGTCTACTGGCCGGACTTCCGCCGCGTCGACTTCCTGCGCGCCCTGCGCTCTTACGCCCAGCGTGAGCGCCGCATGGGCAAGTAGCCGCGCCCACCAACGAACGAGGCCGGGATCCCATCACGGGACCCGGCCTCGTTGGTGAATCTGGAGGTGCCAGACGGCACCTGCTCAGGCGAGTTCGTGCGCCCAGGGCGGATTTGCGCCGCTGCGTGACACGGTCACGTCGGAGACGGCGCTGGCGCGGTCGATGATGGCGCGCACCTGTTCCTCCGGGAGGATGCGCAGTGCCTCGCGTGCGCCGGTGCCGCGCAGTCCCATGCCCCACAGAGCGTCAATCATGCCGCCCATGAAGGAGTCGCCCGCACCGACCGTGTCGACGACCTTGACGTCGCCCGGCGTCTTCGTGAAACGCAGGCCCGAGGCCGTGGCAACCAGGCAACCGCGCTTGCCGCGCGTGACAACGATCAGGGAGACACCCAGGCCCAGCCAACGTTCCACGACCTCGTCGATGGAAGCCCCGCCCGTCAGCCAGTCGATGTCTTCGTCCGACACCTTGACGATGTCGGACAGAGCGATGAAACGCTCAATCGAGGCGAGTGCCGTCTCGGGATCACCCATGATCGAAGGGCGCGCGTTCGGGTCGAAGCACACGAGTGCGTGCTCGCGTCCGCGCTCCAGCGCATCCAGGACAGCCGACGCGCCCGGTTCAATGATCGCCGAAATGGAACCGGCCTCGAGAATCTGAGCTGTCTCGGAGACCTCGATGGGGGCGGTGGGTGCCCACTCCAAGTCGAAGGTGTAGGAGGCCGCACCGTTTGCGTCCAGGTGCGCCAACGCGGACGACGTGTGCGAAGCGCCGCGCGAGGCGTCGGTGATGTGCACGCCCGAATCGGCCATATGGAACTCGATGAGGCGTCCACGCGCGTCCGAGCCGATCCACGTCGCCAGCTCAACTGGCCGTCCGAGCCGCCCGAGGGTCAGCGCGACGTTCGCAGGGGATCCACCCGGGATTTCCACGGGGAACTCCGGCTGATCGTGCGTGATCATGACATCGATGAGGGCTTCGCCGATTGCGAGCACGTGGGGGATGGGCTGTGTCATCTGGTCTCCTCGCTTGCGGTCCGAAAACGTCCGGAAACTAGCCTAGCGGGCGTCGACCGCCTGCGTCCCCGTGCGCTCCGCCAGGCGAGACTGTGCCCCGTCGAGGATTTGTGAGCAGCGAGCCGCCAGCGCTTCCCCGCGCTCCCAGAGTGTCAGCGTGTCTTCCAACGGTGCTTGCCCACTTTCAAGTGTCTGGACAATACGCACCAATTCGTCGCGCGCGGCCTCGTATCCCAGGGACTGGGGATCGGGAAGCTGATCGGTCGGGGTCATTGTGTTGTTCCTTACGATTGATGGGCGGGTGGGACGAGGCCGGGGCTGAGGTCCCGGGTCACGATTCGGTTGGAGCAGTGGGGGCGGTGGCACCCACGACCTGGGCGACCATGCGGCCAGACGCGAGGATGCCTTCGATGAGGTCCCCCTTCTTCACCTGTGCCGAGGAAGTGATGAGCTGGCCTGACGGGGTCTTCAGCAGCGCGTAGCCGCGATCCAGCGTCGCCTGCGGGGACAGGGCAGTCAGCGTGGCGCGCGCACGGGTCAGGCTCTGACGCTCCGACGCCAGGCGGCGCTCGACCGCCGTACGCAGCGCGGTCACGCGCTGGTCGAGGGCCGCGCGATGCCCATCGACGATGGCCCCCGGCCCCTGGAGAACCGGCCGCGACGTCAGGAGCGACAGGTGAGATCGCTCCGCCATGAGGCGACCGGCCAACGCTCCACGCATGCGGGAGACGGCTTGCGCGACACCGTCGCGCTCGCGGGCACGGTCTGGGACGATGCGGCGCGCCGCGTCCGTCGGGGTTGAGGCGCGGTAATCCGCGACGAGGTCCAGCAGGGGAGAGTCGCCCTCGTGTCCGATGGCGGACACGACAGGGGTGCGGGCATCCGCGACCGCGCGCACGAGGCGTTCGTCGGAGAAGGGGAGGAGGTCCTCGACCGCTCCGCCGCCGCGTGCGATCACGATGACGTCCACGTCGTCCATGGCGTCCAGCTCGAGCAGTGCTCGGCCCACCTCGGGCACACAGTGATCGCCCTGGACGGCGACCTCACGAATCTCGAAGCGCGCGTCTGGCCAGCGATCCGAGGCATTGACAACCACGTCGTCTTTCGCCTTCGCGCCCCGACCGCAGATCAGGCCGATCATGCGTGGCAGGAACGGCAACGGCTTCTTACGCGCGTCCGAGAACAGACCCTCGGCGGCCAGGCGGGCGCGCAGTGCCTCAATCTGGGCCAGCAGGTCGCCCACGCCCTGCAGGTGAATCTCCGCCGCCTGTAGGTTGAGCCGGCCCGAGCGCTCCCAAAACACGGGCTTTACGCGCGTCACCACGCGCGCACCCTCGGTGAGCGGCGTGGAATCCATGACGCCCGCCCACGCGGTCACCGTCATCGACGTGTCCGTCTCCAGGTCGCGCAGCGTCAAAAAGTGCATCTTCGCGCCCGGGCGCACCTTGTACTCGACGACCTGGCCCTCCACCCACAGGGGACTCATGCGGTCCACGTACGCCTTGATGTTCTCCGTCAGCCTGCGCAGCGGCCACGGATTATCCCGCGTCGTGTCGGCAGCTTTCGCGGCGGGCGGACGCGCGGGAGCGTGCGCGGTCCCCGCTGTGGGGGAGGAGGGGGCATAGGGCGAGGTCACTCCCACAGGATGCCACACGCCGTCCCCGTCTGCGTCCCTGCGTCCGAGCGTGTGGGAAGTCGGAAGCGTGGGCGCGCCCAGGCCTCGTTCTGGAGGTGACAATGTGTGATTCCCGCGCCCCCGCGCACGCCCTCGCCCTCGGGCGCTAGGGTGGACGCATGAATGAAAACGTCGACCTGCGAGCCAGCGCCGAGACCCCCCTGCCCGCCTCCCACGGAGAGGGAAGCGGTCGCATTCTCCTTGCGGCCCCCCGCGGATACTGCGCTGGCGTGGACCGCGCCGTCGACGTCGTCGAAAAAGCCCTCGAGCTCTACGGCGCACCCGTGTACGTGCGCAAAGAGATCGTCCACAATAAGTTTGTCGTCGAGTCGCTGACCAAGCGCGGCGCGATCTTCGTCCAGGAAACCGACGAGGTGCCCGAGGGCGCCCGTGTCGTCTTCTCCGCGCACGGCGTCTCCCCGGCCGTCCACGAGGCCGCCGCCACCCGCCACCTCGCCACGATCGACGCGACCTGCCCGCTGGTGACCAAGGTGCACCGCGAGGCCGTGCGCTTCGCGAAGGAAGACTACGACATCATCCTTGTCGGCCACCAGGGGCACGAGGAAGTCGAGGGCACCTTCGGCGAGGCCCCCGGCCACATCCAGGTCGTCGGCACCCCCGACGAGGTCGACAACGTTGTCGTGCGCGACCCTTCGCGCGTCGTGTGGATCTCCCAGACCACGCTCTCCGTCGACGAGACCCGCGAGACCGTGGACCGCCTGCGCCAGCGCTTCCCGCAGCTCATCGACCCTCCGTCGGACGACATCTGCTATGCCACCCAGAACCGCCAGGGTGCCGTGAAATTCATCGCGCCCCAGGTGGACGTCATGGTCGTGGTCGGCTCGGCGAACTCCTCGAACTCGGTGCGTCTCGTCGAGGTCGCGCTCGAGGCCGGGGCGGGGTCCGCGTACCGCGTCGACAAGGCGGAGGAACTCGATGAGTCCTGGTTCGAGGGTGCCCGTACTGTGGGTCTCACCTCCGGCGCGTCCGTTCCCGAAATCCTCGTGCGCGACGTCATCGAATGGCTGCAGAACCGCGGATTCCCCACCGTCGAGGTGGCCCGTACCGAGACCGAATCGACGACCTTCGCACTGCCCCGCGATCTGCGCGCCGACCTGAAGAAGGCCGGCATGGCACCCGCTCGCCCCCACGCACCCCGCGTCGCTGGACCCGACCACACCAGTTGAGACCGCCACCTCCGACCGTCTGACAGTGCGGTAAAGTGGCGTGCAAGGACGAGTATTCGTCGATTGTCGAGCCAACGCGGAGGTTGTGCATGGATCCCATCGAACGAGTCAGCAACTCTGTCGCCGCCCTGGCTGGGCGTGACCTGACGCTCGAGGACTACCACCAGTTCCTCCTGGATGCAGCGGCCCTCCTCGCACCCGCACACCCTGTCATCGTCGGCGGAGGCAGGTACGGGAGCGAGGTGCGCTGGCGGGTCGGCGGGCGCACGCTTGCGATCAGCGGCGGCGACAGGCCCGACATGCCCCTGGTGTCGGTGAGCTTCGTGGACACCGAGCACGCCGAGGACGAGGAGTTCCGCGAGGTTAAGTGGGGCCTCATGCAGGACACGCCCTTCCACTGGGCGATTCTTCTCGGCCCCGAAACGCCGGAAGATGCCTGGGTTAAGCGCTGCGGATGCCTGTGCTACAACTGGGAACTCTTCGACGAGGTCTTCGATCCCGTCTTCCGGTCCTTGCCCCACGACCTGGCGAAACTCCCACCCGCGTGGCGTCCGCAGATCGTCTACCAGTGGGACATGAGCGTCACCGCCCTGGGCGTCGTCACCGTGCGTGCCACCGTCGACGGGGTCCAGATCTCCAGTGACGTCACCGGCGACTCCGTTACGCTGCCGCCCGGCTTCCAGATGGGAATCGGGCGGATCCTCGCGGGCCTCGCGCAAGGGGCACCGCTGCGCGACGTACGCTTCCTGGAATCCCGCGGCTTCAGCATCGGTCCCACAAGCCTGACGGGACGGGAAACCCCCGAACTGCTCCAACAGATCGCGTGGATGGAAGAGCACAACTGGGACGAGTTTGGCCCCGACACCGAGCACAACCGATGCCCCGGCCTGACCTTCGACGATCTGCGTACCGCCGTTGCACTGGCCGCGGGCGACGCTGAGGAGGAACCCAGGCCTCGTACCACGCGGGACAACCCCGTGCCCATGCGCGCAGGCCTGACGACCGAGCAGCTCCAGTGGCTCGTCCAGCAGTGGCTGGGCGGTGCGCCCATCGCCGACCTCCTGACACGCGGACTGGGCGGGGAAAACGGCACCTACCTGACAAAGCAGGCCATCGTCTGCACTGATTGGGCGGCCTACCAGCCCGAGCACAACGGCGAATGGGCGATCATCGTCTCCCCCGCCGAAGGCGAGGAGTGGAACGACGACCAACAGGTGGCGGGTGCCGCCTGGCAGCTGTGTACCACGCTGACAAACATGGTCGGGCCAGCCTTCGCGGGGCGCACCACCAGTCATTTCGCCTACACGCGATTCTTCCGCGTTGGAGAGCGCGCCCTTAGCGTCGATACACTCCTCGGGCTGCGGCTCCGGCTCGGAAGCTTCGAGGAAATGAAGGCTTTCTACCCGCGCGACTAGCTCGGTGTGCTGCCCTGAGCGTCGGCGTGACGTAGCGCGTGGGTGCTACGCCGTCCGGCCTGCTCCGATAGGATGGGGGCGTGTCTCTTACTATCGGTATCGCTGGACTGCCCAACGTCGGCAAGTCCACCCTGTTCAACGCCCTGACCCGCGCG
>QWCI01000691.1_pt1 | contig 14121 bp, 11 predicted proteins | sample 1972541 | NCBI WGS metagenome assembly QWCI01 (sample SAMN09866712, study PRJNA288562) | Human oral metagenome isolate term3_saliva, whole genome shotgun sequencing... | isolation source: mouth | host: Homo sapiens | place: USA: California | reverse complement strand
AATATAAAGGCTATTGTTATTATTGGTGGTGATGACTCTAACACAAATGCATGTGTCTTGGCTGAGTATTATGCTGCAAAGAACTATGGTATACAGGTAATAGGTTGTCCTAAAACTATTGATGGTGACTTAAAGAATGATCAGATAGAAACTTCTTTCGGTTTCGATACTGCAACTAAAACTTACTCAGAGCTTATTGGTAATATTGAGCGCGATTGTAATTCTGCTCGAAAATACTGGCATTTTGTCAAATTGATGGGTCGTTCTGCTTCTCATATTGCGCTTGAATGTGCCTTACAGACCCAGCCAAATATCTGTCTTATCTCTGAGGAAATTCAAGCCAAGGATCAGACATTGAATGATATCGTTGAATATATTGCTGATATTGTTGCTTATCGAGCTGCAGAGGGTAATAACTTCGGTGTTGTTCTAATCCCTGAAGGCCTTATAGAATTTATCCCTGCTATCGGTCGTCTTATCCAAGAATTAAACGATTTATTGGCTGCTCATGGAGCTGATTACATGAATCTTGATAAGGATGCTCAGCGTAAGTACATCCTCGAACATCTGTCAACAGAGAACAAGGCTACTTTCGAAACTCTTCCAGAAGGTGTTGCTCGTCAGCTTTCTCTTGATCGTGATCCTCATGGAAATGTACAGGTTTCTCTCATTGAGACTGAGAAGCTTATTTCTGAAATGGTTGCTACTAAATTAGATCAATGGAAGAAAGAAGGTAAGTATAAAGGCAAATTTGCAGCTCAGCATCACTTCTTCGGATACGAAGGTCGCTGTGCGGCTCCTTCTAACTTTGATGCAGACTATTGCTACGCCCTTGGTTCATCTGCAGCTCAATTGATTGCTAATGGTAAGACAGGTTATATGGCAATAGTTAAAAACACCACCGCAGGTACAGATCAATGGAAGGCTGGGGGAGTGCCAATCACCATGATGATGAACATGGAGAGACGTAACGGAGAAATGAAACCAGTTATTCGCAAAGCACTTGTTGAGCTTGATGGTGCTCCATTTAAATCTTTTTCAACTCAACGTGAAAAATGGGCAAAAGAGACTTGCTACGTCTATCCTGGTCCTATTCAGTATTGGGGGCCTTCTTCTGTGTGTGACCAAACAACTAAAACTCTCGAGTTAGAACAGCAGAAATAAAACAAAAAAGACATGAGGAGGAATAGTGAGAGGATTCTTTCTATTTCTCCTCCTTTATATATAGAATATATCATAAGGTAAGCATAAAAGATTCATGCCTAGCTCCAATTATTTTTACTCATGCCTTAGGCTTTGTTTTCAATTACCGAATTGGGTAAAATGGGGGATAGTTCTGTTTATTTGTTCTATATATAGTATTTTATTTTATAACCTTTTTGTATCTCCTACAGGTTTTAGATGGCGTGCTATATATGGTGATCCTGATTACCCAGCAGGGTATACCATTCATGGCATCGACGTAAGTAGATATCAGGGATCTATAAATTGGAATAGACTAAGGAATGCCATGATAGAGCGTTCCCCTATCCGTTTTATTATTATTAAGTCAACTGAGGGAGGAAACCATATAGACACAAACTTTAGAGAAAACTTCTCTAATGCTAAAGAAGCAGGATTTATACGTGGTGCATATCACTTTTGGAGCAATAACTCGACCGCACGTAGACAAGCTTATTATTTCTTGGCCATGGTTCACTTAGAACCAGGAGATCTCCCCCCTGTACTTGATATTGAAAATAAACCTCAGAATATATCCACAGAAGAATTTCAGCAGAATATCCTCACGTGGCTTCATATTGTTGAAGATAAATATCATGTCAAACCTATCATATATACTTATTATAAATTCAAGGACCTCTATTTATCAGATTCCCGTTTTGACGATTATCCTTATTGGATAGCACATTACTATGTTGACAAAATGGAATATAAAGGTGATTGGAAATTCTGGCAACATACTGATGCTGGAAGGCTACCTGGCATAAATGGCTATGTTGATTTGGACATTTATAACGGGAGCTTTTACGATTTACAACAGTTACTCATCCAAGAAGTTATGCCTTCTCAAGGAGTAAGCAGCACCAATTTTGATTCAATAGCTGCTGACTCTCCTTCAGTCCAAGCCTTATCGCCTGTTGAAGAATAACTTCAGAATCTTGTTCATAAAATCCACTTAAAATAATCTTTGCATCATCCGACATAACACTATAAAAGGTTTCTAAATCTTCAAGAATTATGTTGCGATTAATATTAGCTAATACTAAATCAAAAATACCATTTACATGTGACAAGACGTTTTTATCCCCTTCAAGTATGTCTAATTTCACATTATTTAATTCTGCGTTATGTTTTGTATTACGGACACTCCAGTCATCAATATCATAACACACGACATCTTGTGCTCCACATTTGGCAGCAACAATGCTCAGAATACCAGTACCACACCCACAATCAAGAACTCTTTTACCTTGCATATCTTGATTGAGCAATAAAGATACTATCATTTGTGTTGTTTCATGCGTGCCTGTTCCGAAAGATTTTTGTGCATCTATGATAACCTTCATTGGAGTTTTAGCTATTAAAGTTTGCACAGATTGTTTCTCCATCGTATTTTTACATATTACAGCACATCGATTATCAATAACAATAGGATTAAACCCATTTTTCTCCCATTCTTCATTCCAATTTTTATCTTCAATTTTATTGATTGAAAATGTTATCTGTATATTTGGAATAGGAAATTCATCTAGTATTTTTTTTAAAGAATGTAGATTAAATACACTCTCTTGACAATACCCAATAAGTTCATTGTCTTCTTCTGTGAATGATTCAAAACCATTACAACCAGCCAATGCAACAAGAATGTCTCTTACATCCTGGGTATCAGGGGCTACGGTAAATGTGACTTGTATATATTTCATCTTACTTAAAAAAACTGTTGCAAATTTATAAAAATTAGGGAAAAACCTATCATGGATTAGGGAATTTCCGTACATTTGCAGTATAAGTTATTTTATTTTTGCATTATAGAAAACGTAAATATACGATACTTGAGATATAAGGAACAAAAAGTAATAAAGTATATATGTTATGAGAAAAGCAATATTATTTTCGGTCTTATTTAGTGCCTTGCCACTATTATCACAGGCGCAAGATGATCTTTATTTTACCCCTTCAAAGGCTGAACAATCTGCCTATCAGCAAGCTAAAATAGAGGCTGAGCGTTCAGATTATTATAGTGGTATTGGTAAAACAGATGAAGAATATAATCGTCGTGGGCAATATACATATAAAAAAATAGGTGTTGATTCTTTAGGAAATGATATTTTTATGTCAAAAGTATCTACACAGCATGGCGATTCTGTTGTTTTAGACACTATTTATAGTGGCTTTACTCGCAAATATGAAGGGTATAATGACGATTTTGCATACAGTAGACGTTTGAGTCGTTTTGATGGATTTTGGGGTGGATACTATGATCCTTGGCTTGCAGGTCGCTCTTCTTTTTATTTAGGATGGGGATGGCATTCACCATATTATGGTTATAGTACCTGGTATGATCCATGGTATGACGATCCATTCTATTATGGATATTATGGTGGATATCCATATTATAGTTATTATGGCAGATATCCATATTATGGCTATCCATATTATTATGGATATGCAAGATATGGATGGTATAGTCCTTGGGATAGTTACTATGCTTGGGGTTATCCTTACTATGGATATAGGAGAGTATATTACTCTCATAATGGTCATACTGGCACTGCTAACCACTGGGGCAACGCTCCAAGAAGTTTTGGGAATCAGTCAAGGTCAAGAGCATATAATGACTATGGTCAGCCAGGTTATTCGACTCCCCGTAGTAATATAGGCCAAAACCAATATGATAGGAGTATGGACACGTATCAAAGTCAGTTTGGAGGTGCAAGACAAAGCGATTATAATAATCAATCACGTCAGGCTTACTCGCGCCCAGACAATTCTTTCTCACAGCCATCAAGAAGTTCATTTGGTGAAACAACTAGAGGTAGTTTCGGAGGAGGAAACTTTGGAGGGTCTCGCGCTGGAGGTAGCAGTTTCGGGGCTTCACGCAGTGGTTTTGGAGGTCATAGATAATACAAAATAAAAATATAATTTAATAATGATTATCGTATTATGAAGAGTAAATATATATTCTTTGCCGTATCTTTGTTCACAGCATTATCTGTTAATGCTCAAGAGACATACGAGAATGCTAAATTAGCTGGAGAAGATCTAAACGGAACCGCACGTTATGTTGGTATGGGTGGAGCTATGGAAGCTTTAGGTGCGGATATTTCAACTATTGGAACTAACCCTGCAGGCTTAGGACTTTTTCGTCATAGCAATATCAGTCTAAGTGGTGGTTTAGTTATGCAGACTAATGGAAAAGATTTTGCTAACGGCAATAAGACTAATCCAAGTTTTGATCAGATAGGTGGAGTATATTCTACTCGCACAGGACAGAAGTCTTTTCTAAACTTTGGTTTTAATTACCATAAGGGAAAGAACTTTGATTATATACTCAATGCTGCGAACTCACTAAACGGTAGTTCTCAAAATAAGCAGTCTTATCTGAAAGGAGCACTTGGTGATGAGGGTAAAGGCGGTTTTTATATTGACAAAAATACTAATGGGGAGAACATTGGGTATATAAATGCAACGAGTAAACCAACGAGTAAACCTGTAGCATATACTTGGAGTCAAATAGACTATCTCTATTGGAATACCCTTATTCCAGAAAGTCCTACAGCAAGTCCTTACAACTACGAACCAGCTTCTTCCTATGATTTTAACCGTTCTCATACAGGATATATTGGCAATTATGATTTCAATGTAAGTGGAAATTTGAACGATAGGGTATACCTTGGTATTACGTTTGGCTTGAAAGATGTTCATTACAATGCATATAGTGAGTATACAGAGATATTTGCGAATGGGGCAGGGGCTATTGTCAGCGACAATAGAAAGATTACAGGATCTGGGTTCGATGTTACTGCAGGTGTCATTGTTCGTCCTGTTGCAGAATCTCCTTTTAGAATTGGCGCATATATAAAGACACCAACATGGTATGATTTGACAACGTCAAACATAACTACGCTTACATACAGTAATGGTACAACTAAAAAAGAAAAAGGTATATCAAACTCTTATGATTACAAGATATGGACTCCATGGAGATTTGGTCTATCGCTCGGACATACAATCGGTAGCCACATTGCTTTAGGGCTAACATATGAATACGAAGATTATAGTAATATAAACAGCAGAATCAATGATGGTGGTTATTATGATTACTACTACGGTGAATATTATGAGTCTTCAAGCCCTGATAAATATATGAATGACCATACTCGTCAAGTGTTGAAAGGTGTTAGTACCCTTAAACTCGGCGTTGAGTATAAGCCAGTAACCAACCTTGCTGTACGTTTGGGATATAACTTTGTAAGCCCAATGTATTCAAGTGATGGTCAGAAAGATCCAGGTATCTCCTCTTTAGGAACGTCTTATGCTTCTGCAACAGATTACACAGATTGGAAAGCGACGAATCGTTTTACTTTAGGTTTAGGATACCAATTCAGGAAATTTAATATTGATTTAGCTTACCAATATAGTGCACAAAGTGGTGATTTCTATCCGTTCTCTAATATTAGAGGTGTGACTATAACATCCACTAATCCTGCAACAGGTGCAACAACGACAGTTTCGGAATCAAATATTGCAACAGGTTCTAAAGTAAAAAATGATAGAAGTCAGTTATTACTTACTCTTGGATATCGTTTTTGATTTTAGAACGCATAATTAGTATAGAAAGAAAGAGGCAAAGGAGCAATAATTCCTTTGCCTCTTTTTCTTATCCTCAAGAGATATGAATTATAAAAGGACATTATGAATCTTTATATTTATCATAATGTTGATTATGAATAATATATTAATTATATTTCAAACATATATTATTAGCTCTACATAAATTGACTATAAGGAGTCTGAATATTGATATTAAGAGAAAGGTTAAGCTATCATTTATAACATCATTCTATATAAAATACTTTTGCTAAAAAGGTCTTCGTTCAGCTTTTCAATCAAATGAATTAGAACTAAAACAATGGGAATGAACTAATCTAAAATGGCTTTTAATGTAAGATAAAAGTCATTGCTATTTTAAGAAAGTATCTATTAGATTCTGAAAGATGCCCTTTTACAGAGTGAAAGAGCACCATTTACTTGATAAAAGGGCATCTTTTACATTGTAAAAGATGCCCTTTTGGCTGCTTACCCATAACTATCTGATATTGTGAAGAATAAAAATAAGAAAATAATTTAACCTTCTATTCTTGTGAATATCCATACCTCATATTTTGTAAGAATTCTCTACTTCCCACATATAAAATACTCAATATCCTATCGTATCCTTCTATACCTTAATTATAAAGTATAGACTATTTACTTTTAGAAATAACCTTAATTAGATTCTTTTATATAGTTAACAATCCAATTACCAACTTCCTTTGTACCATAATGCTTGCCACCTTCGACTTGAATCTCTGGTGTGCGTACATTTGCCTGTAAACTTGCCTCTACAGCTTCTCGGATTATTCTGTCTTCATCTTCTAATCCAAAATGCTCAAGTAGCATTGCCGCTGATAATATCTGAGCAACAGGATTAGCAAGATTTTTACCTGCAGCTTGTGACCAAGATCCGTGTACAGGTTCAAATAATGGTGTATATTCTCCAATGCTTGAAGATGGTTGCAGCCCCATAGAGCCAGTAATACACGAAGTTTCATCTGTTAAAATATCTCCGAATGTATTTTCTGTCACAATAACATCAAAAAAGGTTGGTTCTGTCAATACGCGCATCGCACAGTTATCTATAAACATATAATCTGTAGTTACATCAGAATATACAGGTTCCATTTCCTTTGCTATCTGACGCCATAAACGAGAACTTGCAAGGACATTTGCCTTATCAACAACAGTCAGATGCTTGTTTCGCTTCTGTGCATATTCAAAAGCAATCTTTAAAATCCGTTCAATTTCATTACGATAATAGATGTCTGTATCATAGGCTTTCTCATTGTCCTGATATTTTTCTCCAAAATACATGCCTCCTGTTAATTCTCGAATAACAATAAAATCAGCACCTTTCAACAGTTCTTCTTTTAGAGGTGATTTATGCAATAGGCAGTCAAAAGTTGCCACAGGACGTACGTTAGCAAATAATCCCAACTGCTTTCTCATAGCTAAAAGGCCCGTTTCAGGGCGTACTTTAAGAGTTGGATCGTTATCAAATCGTAGATCTCCCACAGCAGCAAACAATACTGCGTCAGCATCCATACAAGTCTTGAATGTTTTTTCAGGGAAAGGATCCCCCACTTCATCAATGGCATGTGCACCGCAAATTGCCTCATGGTACGTGAATTCATGTCCAAACTTTTGGGCTATGGCATCAAGGGTGGCTACACCTTGTTGCATTATCTCTGGTCCAATTCCATCTCCAGGTAGGATAGCAATGTCTAATTTCATATCTGATAGAATTTAATTATTTATTTTTATCTATTTGTTCTTCCTCATACAGGTTTAACATTTTAATAGTAGCTTTTATAGCTGCCTCAGTTTGATCTGCATCTACAGCCCTCGTTGTTAGCGTACGTCCATTGTCTTCCCACGTTATGATTGTCTGTACAAGAGCATCTGTTCGTCCTCCAGGAGGAATACCTACGGCATAATTCTGAAGTATGGGAAATGTCCGACTCATATTTTTCTTGTAAATCTTACGTAACGCTTTTACAAATGCATCAAACTGCCCATCACCCGTATCATCTGATTCATATTCCTCACCATTAATCTCTACCTTTACACTTGCAATAGGCTTTAAACCATATGTGGTACTCACCATGTAACTAATCAACTTAACACGGTTCTCCGGTACTTGATGCCTGAGGACATCCGATACTATATAAGGTAAATCATCCTGAGTTACGAGTTCCTTCTTATCACCTAACTCTGTAATGCGTTTAGTTACAAGTCTTGTCTGTTCAGGACTAAGCTCTAATCCTAGTTCTTCCAAATTCTTGGCAATATTAGCTTTTCCACTGTTCTTTCCTAAAGCATAAGACCGTTTTCTACCAAATCGTTCTGGTACAAGATCGTTACAATACAGATTGTCTTTATTATCTCCATCTGCATGTACACCAGCTACCTGCGTGAAGACATTCTCACCAACAATCGGTTGATTGGGAGCAATAGAAATACCGCTATAACCCTCTACGAGCCGTGAAATTTCATTCAAACGATTTTCATTAATATTTGTCTTTACATGAAGTTGGTCTGCAAGTATCACTTGAACACTTGCCAAAGGGGCATTACCACATCGCTCCCCCATCCCATTCACTGTTACATGTAGCCCCTTTACACCGCTCATTACAGCTGCTAGAGAATTTGAGACTGCCATATCATAATCGTTATGTGCGTGGAAATCAAAATGAGAATGTGGATATCTACTAGTCATTTGTTGCAAATACTCTAAAGTATTTATAGGATTAAGTAGTCCTAACGTGTCTGGAAGGAGGAAGCGTCTTATACAAGAATCATTCAATTCATCCATCATTTGGAATATATAATCAGGCGAATCTTTCATTCCAGAACTCCAATCCTCTAGATACAAGTTGACTATCATCCCTTGTTCTTTCGCATAAGCTAATACATCTTTTATATCATTAATATGCTCCTTGGGCGACTTATGTAACTGATGAATGCAATGCTTTAAAGACCCTTTTGCTAATAAATTGATTACTTTTCCTCCACAATCTTTTATCCAGTCTATGGAAAGATGCCCATCAACAAAGCCTAGAACCTCTACCCTATCCAGCATTCCAGCATTTCTAGCATAATTACAAATCATTGTGACAGCATTCTTTTCTCCCTCAGAAACTCTTGCTGATGCAACTTCAATCCTGTCAACGTTGACGTCTCTTAGAAGCATACGAGCTATCATCAGCTTCTCATGAGGAAGAAATGATACGCCATTTGTCTGTTCTCCATCCCTAAGGGTGCTATCCATAATCTCTATAGACAGTTGTTTACCTTGCAATGTAATATCTTTTGTACTCTTTGTCATCATCCAGTCTTTTCCTACTTTCTCCTAGCTTCATATGCTTCTACACACTTCCTATTTTGAACAAGGAAGTCTACATCATCTAATCCATTCATAAGACAATGTTTTTTATACCCATTGATCTCGAAACTCTCTTGTTCTCCAGTAGCTTCGTTTATCACAGTTTGGTGAGGTAAATCAACCGTTACAGTCATCTTTGGATTATCTGAGATACTGTCAAACAGTCGTTTTAAGAAACCTTCAGATACAACAACTGGAAGTACAAAGTTGTTAAGTTCGTTATTTTTATGAATGTCTGCAAAGAAAGAGCTAATAACAACACGGAATCCATAGCCTGCAATGGCCCATGCTGCATGCTCACGGGAAGACCCTGAACCAAAGTTACGCCCAGCAACAAGTATACAACCACCATACTTGGGGTCATTTAAAACGAAATCTTTTATAGGTTGATTATTCTTGTCATATCTCCAATCTCGAAAGAGGTTATCACCAAACCCTTGCTTATCTGTTGCTTTAAGGAAGCGTGCAGGGATTATCTGGTCTGTATCTATATTTTCTAATGGCAGTGGTACACAGGTTGATTTGATTATATTGAATTTCTGCTTCATGAGAATCTTTCTCTTTTATGATTAAATAATATCTTTATCTTAACACAGATTTTTAAAGCAATGTTCGAGGATCTGTGATCTTCCCAGTAATAGCTGCAGCTGCAGCAACTAATGGCGATGCAAGTATTGTTCGTGCTCCAGGTCCTTGTCGCCCTTCAAAATTACGATTACTGGTGGATACACTATATTTCCCAGATGGGATTTTATCGTCATTCATCGCAAGACATGCAGAACATCCTGGCTGACGAATGACAAAGCCTGCATCACTCAAAATCTTGTCAAGTCCTTCTTCACGTATTTGTTTATCAACTAACCATGAACCCGGTACTAACCAGGCTGTTATATTTTGTGCCTTCTTATGTCCTTTTACTATAGATGCAAATGCCCTAAAGTCTTCTATACGTCCATTTGTACATGCTCCAAGGAACACATAATCAACCTGATGACCTTCTAATTTCTCACCATCTTTAAATCCCATATAGTCTAGCGACTTCATAAAACCTTGTTTCTCTTCATTTGGAATTTTGTCAAGTAATGGCACTCTCTCTGTTATGCCGATACCCATGCCTGGATTCGTTCCATAAGTAATACGAGGTTCAATATCTGCAGCATCAAAAAAGTATTCTTTATCAAAAACTGCATCTTCTCCGCTTTTTAAATCCTTCCACTTTTCTACAGCAACATCCCATTCTTTTCCTTTGGGGGCATATTCTCTACCCTTTAAATACTCAAATGTTTTTTCATCAGGTGCAATAAAACCTCCTCGCGCACCCATCTCTATTGACAGGTTGCAAATAGTCAACCGCCCTTCCATACTCATATCTTTTATGACTTCACCCGCATATTCAACGAAATATCCTGTAGCGCCACTTGTTGTCAGTTTAGCCATGATATAGAGTGCAACATCTTTTGCAACAACGCCTTTAGGCAATTTGCCATTTATACTGATTCGCATTGATTTTGGCTTTTGTTGTAAAATGCATTGAGAAGCCATAACCATCTCTACTTCTGAGGTCCCTATACCAAAAGCTATCGCCCCAACTGCACCATGAGTAGAAGTATGAGAATCTCCACAGACAATAGTCATTCCTGGGAGTGATAAACCCTTTTCAGGACCAACGACGTGGATAATGCCATTATCTCGCGTATTCATTTTAAACTCTGTCAGTCCAAACTCTTTACAGTTGGCATCTAAAGTATCAATCTGTTTTCTCCCAATAGCATCTTCCACGGGTTTATCTTGATCATGGGTTTGCACATTATGATCTGGCATGCAGAAAATATTTTCTGGACGAAAACATTTTAAGCTTCTATTACGTAAACCTTCAAAAGCCTGTGGTGATGTAACTTCATGGCAATAAAGACGATCTATATATAGCTGTGTAGGACCATCTTCAACAACTTGCACAACATGGGAATCCCAAATCTTGTCAAATAATGTATTCATAAATGCTTTTATTTTATTTCTTAAACTTATTGATACAATCTATATATGCCTCTACAGAAGCAGTAACGATGTCTGTATTAGCTCCAAAACCGTAATAAACATGTCCATCATATTCTACTTGCATATGTACCTTACCGACATCATCTGAACCTTTGTTTATCGCCTGAATCGTAAACTCCTTTAATGTCATGTGCTTATGAATAATACTCTTCAGAGCATTTATAGCTGCATCAACAGGGCCATTTCCCGAACTTGCAGACTCAAACTTTTGTCCACTAATGTCAAGTCCTATACTTGCAACACTCCGGACTCCTTTACCTGTTGTTACTTGTAGGAAATCAAGTCGCAATGCCTTATCATCAGAGACATTAGTACCTGCTAACATAAGAATATCTGCATCAGTGACTTCTTTCTTTTTGTCAGCTAATTCCAAGAACCTTTGGTAAATGACATCAAGATTCTCTTCACTGCATGCTACACCATTTGCCTGTAAGCGATATTTAAGAGCTGCGCGTCCAGAACGGGCTGTTAGAATGATGTTATTATCTTCGACTCCGACATCTTTTGGATTGATGATCTCATAGGTTTCAACATTCTTCAGAACACCATCTTGATGAATACCAGAAGAATGGGCAAAAGCATTTCGACCAACAATAGCTTTATTAGCTTGTACTGGCATATTCATTAGACTTGATACAAGCCGTGATACGGGAGAAATTTTAGTTGTATTAATATTTGAATCAATTCCTAAATGCTTATGACATTTAAGAATCATTGCGATTTCTTCCAATGAAGTGTTCCCAGCTCTTTCTCCTATACCATTTATTGTTACCTCAACCTGACGTGCTCCATTTAGAACCCCTTCAAGCGTATTAGCGGTTGCCATCCCAAGATCATTATGACAATGTGTTGATATAATAGCCTTATCTATAGAGTCAACATGCTCCATAAGATATTTAATCTTTGCACCATATTCATTTGGTAGACAATATCCTGTCGTATCAGGGATATTGACAACTGTTGCCCCAGCTTTGATTACAGCCTCTATAACACGAGCAAGATATTCATTGTCTGTTCGTCCTGCATCTTCTGCATAGAATTCTACGTCCTCAACATACCGCTTAGCATGCTTCACGGCTCTAACAGCTCTCTCGATTATCTCCTCTCTATTCGAGTTAAATTTAAATCGGATGTGTGAGTCACTTGTCCCAATACCCGTATGAATTCGTTTATGTTTTGCATATTGTAGGCTCTCTGCAGCAACATCTATATCTTTCTCCACCGCGCGTGTTAGCGCACATATGGTAGGCCAAGTTACCGCTTTACTGATCTCGATGACAGAATTATAATCACCTGGACTTGATATTGGGAATCCTGCTTCTATGACATCTACACCTAACTGTTCAAGTTGTTTAGCAACCTGAATCTTCTCTATGGTGTTCAATTGGCAGCCCGGTACTTGCTCTCCATCACGCAAAGTTGTGTCGAAAATGTACAATCTTTCATTCATATGCCTACTGTCTACACTTTTTACTCCACCTAAAACTCATAAAAAAGCCTTCCAAACTTGTTTGAAGTAAGAAAGGCTTATAACTTTTGTTTCATCAATCTACATGCACGTTTCACCATTTCCACTCCAATCATGAAGTCGAATTTGAATAATAATACTTAGTAGATGAGAAAGAATAACCATATCTGTTGCTTTAAATTATTACCGCTTGCAAAGTTAAACAATATACCCTTAATTACAAAATAGTTTGTAACTTTTTTGATAATAAATATTATTAAACGTAGATTTATACACCTTTTTATCTATTAAGAAAGAACTAATAAACTCATTAGATATGACCTTTTACATATGTGCTGATGCCTAACACTATCGGTGCCTGAGCCTAACACAAATAGTGTTAACGCCTAACACGAGTCGTGCTTTACCGTGTTTATACAACCATATATCCTCTCCCCCAAAATATATAGCTATATATTATTATAAGGAAAGAGGCAAAACATGAATCTTTAGAGTTCAAAAGAAATAGAAAAGGTAATTTTGTAGCACTAAAATACTACAGGAAAGAGGTTTTTTATGAATATTAAGCTAGAACAATAACTCTGATTTCTTACATTGTCTACACACGAACTCTACAAAAATGTACACGTAGAGGAGGTTTTAATACTACAACTGGACTAATGATCAATACTATAATTTTAAAACTTAAGGAAACACCTAGTCGGTAAAACTGTTTTTTATAGCATAAAATATACTTTCATTTAAGAACATGTCATTCGCATCAGAAATAAGTAATAACTTTCTTTGGATTTCTCAAGAATGTTATATACATTTGCCAATGTGGAAATCATCCGCTTACAGTGCACGACAACTGCATTGATTCTTGCAAGTCGAGTGTAATGCCAAGCTTACTTCAATGATGGCTGTTAATGGCGCAAAGAATCTAGGAAAATAGAAAAGAGTATCTGCAAGAAAACGATAGTAGAGATTCAAGCACTCCAAGATATTTTAAAGAATCTCCAGCTAAACTTACCAAATTACGTGATGGCCAGAAATGGAAAGATAAGTAAGGAAATATTTGGGAAAAGACAGAAAACATAAAGACCATTATGATGTTACAAATCCTAAAACAGGAAAAGGTTAAAGGGGTTGATTATAATGGTAACCAAATATCGCCAAATGGATCTAAAAATAAAACAAAAAATTATGCAACAACCATATAAAAAATACGAGCAGGATAAAACCTGGGGTATATTTGGAAATCGAAGGGAAACTTTTATTATGATATCTAAAGAAGGAGTTAGCTATTCTGGGGAAGTCAGGCTAAAGTTGTATACCTTTATGTAGCTGATGAAACAAAAAAGAAAGGAAGAAAACAATGAAAAATGTATTTTTTTTATTGCTGATTTTGCAA
>QWCI01001233.1_pt1 | contig 14155 bp, 14 predicted proteins | sample 1972541 | NCBI WGS metagenome assembly QWCI01 (sample SAMN09866712, study PRJNA288562) | Human oral metagenome isolate term3_saliva, whole genome shotgun sequencing... | isolation source: mouth | host: Homo sapiens | place: USA: California | reverse complement strand
TTTTTACGCATTGATAATAATGTTTTCGGACTCTACAAAGTATATAATCATAATCGAATAAGTGTTTACACTTTGAATATAGATTGTGCATAGATTGAAAATTAAGTTAATGATATAAATTAAAATACGAAATCATGAAAAGGTTTATTCTGTTTTTTGCTTGTCTTACAAGCATTTCATTAGTAGCTGCTCAGGAGGTTCTTAATTGGAAAGATGACGAGATAGTGTCTCCTGTGGTTAATGCTGATAATTCTTTAACTATCAGTCTTTTTGCACCAAATGCAAAGAAGGTTGAACTGACAGGTAATTTCCTATATGCAGGGAAGGAAATTCCTGATAAGTATGCAGATGGTGATTGGAGTCCACAGTTGATGAATAAGGATACAAATGGACGGGGACACTGACAACTGCACCTTTAAAGCCTGAGTTTTATAGTTATAATCTCATTGTTGATGGTGTAAAGATAACAGATCCAAAGAACATATATATGGTGCGTGATATTGGTAATACATATAGTGTTGCGCTTGTTGGCGGCGGTGTAGATGGCTTGTATGCAGTAAAGAATGTACCTCATGGAACGGTTAGAAAAGTGAGCTGGTTACGAAACAAGTAAGCGAAGCTATCCTGTTCTTTACTTACTTCATGGTATGGGAGGAGATGAGAATGCATGGGAAGAATTGGGTCGTGCCACGCAAATTCTGGATAACCTTATCGCTGAAGGGAAAGCGGAACCAATGGTAGTGGTAATGCCGAATGGTAATATTTCGCAGGAAGCAGCACCAGGTGAGGGCTCTCGCGGATTTGTTACTGCTGCAATGCGATACCCTAAAACAATGGATGGAAACTTTGAAAAGGCATTTCCTGATATCATTCAGTTTGTAGAAAAGGCTTATCGTGTAAAGAAGGATAAGGCAAACAGAGCAATTGCTGGACTGTCTATGGGCGGTTTTCATTCGATTTATACTGCATTAAATAATCCTGATACCTTTGATTATATTGGCTTATTTTCTGCTGCATTCAGTCAAGTGTCAAAGGATGGTGATAGTCTTTCTCCTATTTATAAGAACATTGACGAGAAGTTTAAGACGTTGTGTAAGAAATCTCCTAAGCTTATATGGATAGGTATTGGTAAGGATGATTTCCTCTCACACGATGATGAAAAACTTCGTGCAGCATTGGATAAAGAATCTTATAAATACGCTTATCTTAAGACGAAAGGCGGGCATACTTGGCGAAACTGGAGAGAATATCTGGCTATATTTGCACAAAAGATTTTCAAGTAAGAAGTCCTGATAACACATGTAAAATAAAACATTATAATAGTAGTGTTTAATAAAGAGGAATATCCTTAGTTTGTATTCCTCTTTTTTGTTTTATTATAAATGGTTTATGTCGCTTGTCAGGTGCGCATTGATACACTCTGACAAAAGACAAGCATGAAGAAAGGACTTTAAATGATATTTATAAATATAACCCAATCTAATAATAAAGTGATTGATATAGAAACAAATGGAACAAAGACAATATATGATAAAGTTTCTGGACGCAGCTTTAATAAAAGTTGCGAAGGGAAATTTAATGGCTTTAGAGATTTTAAAGAACGAACAAAATAGTAGTTATGGACTGGTATCAAATAAAAAAAAATATATATTATACAAATGACGATTATATCAGAGATGTAATTGCTCTACACCTTAAAAAGAGCGCATTGAAAGCTATTTATAACTATATCTGTCAAACTCCTTTTGTTTCTATGGAAGAGAGATTTAAAAATAAGATTTGTGAATTCTTGAAAAACTTATCATGCTTAATAGATGATGATATTTTTTTATTAGATGATGTTATTAAGGAAAAACCTTTGGTATTAATGTTTTTCAAACCTCAAGCTCCCCCAGAAATAATAGAAGGTACCAAATATTTTGAATTTCCTTCTTGTCAGTAAGATGTGAGATAGTACAGCTATGACCCAGTCGGACAGGTGATGACGGTTCAGCATCTTAACGGTAGGGAGACGAAGTATGCCTATGAGTTGTTTGGTCGCAAACTGATGGTGAACCATCCTGATGCTGGTGAAACGAATAGGAGCTATGATGCGGCAGGTAACCTCCTGACGAAGCTCACGGCAGAGCTTAGGAAGTCGATATCTGGCAAGGGTTACATCTCTTACACCTACGACTTCGAGCGTCTCCATGATGTAATTTATCCAGAAAACCTCTTTAATCGTTTTACTTATACCTATGGTAAAACTGGCGATAGGTATAACCGTGCTGGTCGTCTTGCTCTCGTAGATGATGCGAGTGGCGGTGAAGCCTACTACTATGGTCGTCAGAGTGAGGTGACGAAGACCGTCCGTACAGTCATGGCGAGTGTGGCAAATATCAGGACTTATGTCTATGGTTCTACCTATGACAGTTGGAACCGTGTGCAGACGATGACTTATCCTGATGGTGAAGTGGTGAACTATTATTATAATGCTGCCAGATAGGTTACGATAAAGGTCTATACGAAACTCGGTAATGGCACGGAGACTACCTATACCTACGACAAGCAGCGTGAACGTCTGCAGGTGATGAACCTTACTGCGGACGGTCAGGCTGTGATGGAAAACAGGTATCACTATGATGCTGTGGATAATATCCTCGGTATTACGAATGCTGCCAACCCAACATCACTGACGAAACTCAATAGGACGAAGTTAGGAGGAAGGAGTACGCATACGTATGAGTATGACGAACTAAACCGCCTTGTTCATGCAAGCGGTAAGGCTAAGCGTGCATCGTATGATATGGTGATGTCGTTCGGACTGATGAGTGAACCGCTCACTAAGGTGCGTATGGTGACTTTAACCAGTTTCTTCTACGCTGGTGGATATATGAAAAAAACATCAAAAGAAACAACTATCATTCCTATAATATTTAGACTTGTAGGTTAAATATTTTTGGAATCATGTATGCGACTCTTTTGTGTTTAATGTCACTCCTGTCACTCTTTAATAACTATAAAATGCTTATATACTGTATCTTATATGGAAATGTTAAAATGACAGCAAGTCGAGTTAAACCTTAAAGTGCAAAAACGTCTTGCTATTTTTCTTTATTTTAGTTAGGTTTTATTACTACATTTTCGATAAACTAATAACACAAAAAAAGAGGAATATCCTTAGTTGGTATTCCTCTTTTTTTATAGTATTCAATTTATTCCAAAATAAACCCTATTCTACTATTTCTTTAATTGCTTCTTTAGGAGCTCAGGAATTTCACTTGTTTCACGTGCAACTGGTACTCCCACTGCTTCGAAAGCTGCAATCTTTTCGCTTGCAGAACCAGAGCCACTTGAAATAATAGCACCTGCGTGTCCCATCTGTTTTCCAGGAGGAGCCTGCTGGCCAGAAATAAATACAGCCACAGGCTTAGTTACATGCTCTTTGATAAACTTAGCCGCACGCTCTTCGGCATCACCACCAATCTCTCCGATAAGTGCAATACTATCTGTCTCAGGATCATCTTGGAACATACGGAGAAGTTCCTCGAAATAAAGTCCAACAACTGGGTCACCACCTACACCAACTGCTGTTGACTGTCCCAAACCAGCTTGTGTAAGATTATAAACGACTTCATAGGTAAGTGTACCACTGCGACTGATAACACCAGTATGTCCTTTCTTGAAGATATTAGTAGGCATAATACCAGCCATGCTCTCTTCTGGAGAAATAAGACCAGGACAGTTAGGACCGATTACTTTTACACCCTTAATCTTTGCATAGCGCTGTGCAGCAACAGCATCGAGTGTCGGAACACCTTCGGTTATACAGATAACGAGTTTCACACCGCCATCAATCGCCTCAAGCATTGCATCCTTTGGTGGAAACTACCATCACGACCTGTAATGCCCTGTACGATTAACTTTGTATCTTTATTAATTAGAATACTCATAACTCTTGTGTTTTAAAGTTTTTTGCTCAGTTCTACAGCCTTATGTCCTGCATCTGCCATACTCGTGCCAACAGTAAAGTGGGTTCCTTCAAGGATTGCTCTACCTTCTGCTTCATTCGTTCCTGTAAGACGGATGACAATTGGGATATCTGTCTCAATAACCTTGAATGCTTCTAAGAGTCCGTTAGCAACATCATCACAACGAGTAATACCACCAAAGATGTTAATTAATACAACCTTTACATGTTTGTCACTCAAAAGAAGTTTCATTGCTTCAACGATCTTCTCAGGGTTAGAACTACCACCAATATCAAGGAAGTTTGCTGGTTCGCCACCATATAGCTTAATCATGTCCATGGTAGCCATTGCAAGACCAGCACCATTTACCATACAGCCAATACTACCACCAAGATTCACATAGCTAAATCCCTTGTCTTTAGCATCACGCTCCTTGCGTTCTTCCTCTGTAGGTTCAAAAAGTTCTGCTACATCTGGATGACGGAAAAGAGCATTATCATCAAAGGTCATCTTGGCATCAATAGCCTTCAAGGAACCATCCTTCAACATGACCAATGGGTTGATTTCTGCCAATGAGGCATCCTTTTCTGTAAAGAGTTTATAAATATTCTTGAAGATTGGTACAGCCTGTTTAACCTGTGCCATGTCATCGAAAAGCTTGAAGGCAGCCTCACGTGCGAGATAGTCACTCATACCAGTAACTGGGTCAATGACAATCTTCTCAATCTTCTCTGGGGTTTCCTTTGCTACCTGCTCAATGTCCATACCTCCTGCACGGCTCAGCATCAACATAGGACATTTTGACTTACGGTCAACAAGGATACTCATATAGTATTCTGCTGCAATGTCAACAGCCTCGCTGACAAGTACTCTGTCTACAATGAAGCCCTTGATATCCATACCCAAGATAGCTTCTGCATGCTGACGAATCTCAGCCTCATTGCAACCAAGTTTTACTCCACCAGCCTTACCACGTCCACCCGTGTGAACCTGAGCTTTCACAACGGCTTTCTCAATACCTAATTGCTTGTAGGCTTCAACAGCTTCGTCAGGAGTACGGCAAATAATATTGCGGTCTACTGGAAGCCCATAACTTGCAAAGAATTTCTTTGCTTGGTATTCATGTACCTTCATAAGTTCTAGTTTTAATTTATAAACTATGTATTAATTGTTTAGGATTCTTGATAGTAGTTTTTAAAAGTCTTAATACTCCTGCGCCTCACGTTCACCTCGAAGAACAGCCAGTGCATTTTCTGTCAATGCCTGCATTTCATCTTGACCAGGATAGACATGAATTGGTGCAAGATAAGAAAGGCGTTGCTTGAGACGTTCTATGATATAGTCAGACTTAGCCATACCACCTGTAAGAAGAATTGCATCAATGTTTCCACATAGCACAGCTCCTTCTGCTGCAATGTTCTTGGCAATATGCCATATCATAGCTGATACCACGAGTTCAGCATGTTTGTCACCCGCATCAATCCAGTTTATTATCTCCTTGAGATCATTTGTTCCAAGATGTGCAATGAGACCAGCCTGACCACTTACTCTCTTTAACAACTGGTCTTCTGTATATTTACCACTGAAGCAAAGACGAATTAAGTCAGCAGCAGGTAACGAACCTGCACGCTCTGGTGAAAATGGTCCCTCACCATCTAATGCATTATTGGCATCAATAGCTCTTCCTTGTGAATGAGCTGCAATAGAGATTCCACCACCCAAATGGCATATAATAAGGTTAAGTTTTTCATAAGTTGTACCCATATCTTTGGCAAATCGTCTACCAATTGCTTTTTGGTTAAGAGCATGCCAAATACACATACGTGGCATGAGAGGAGAACCTGACAATCGTGCTTCTGGTTCCATTTCATCTACCACGCCAGGGTCAGCTATAAAACTCTTACATCCTGGAATGTCACGCGCAATTTCATCAGCAATCATACAGCCAAGGTCACAAGCATGTTGGTGAATAGCTCTTTGCTGATCAATTATCATCTGTTCCGTGATTGTAAACACACCACTTGATACTGGTTTTGCTAATCCACCACGTCCGATAACAGCATCAAACTCCAGAGGAATATTTCTATTCTTTAATTCCTCAATAACAACTTGTTTACGAAAATGGTATTGATCGGATACACGCTTGAACTTACTCAGTTCTTCTCTGGAGTGTGCAATATCAGCAACAAAGACTGGCTGATCATCATTGGCAAGTGATACCTTGGTTGATGTTGATCCAGGGTTAATAGCTAAAATCTTGTAAGCCATAATGTTTAATTTATATACCTTATATATATACTATCTGGAGATAAGACTTGCAAGTGCAAGACTATAGTACTTAGATTCAATCGTGTCACCACGACTTGGAAGTACTACTGGTGCCATAGTTCCTTGAAGTATAGCTGCTGTTTCTGCATGACAAAACAAAGTAACGGTTTTATAAAACAAATTACCAGCTTCGATATCAGGGAAAATCAATGCGTCAGCTTCTCCATTGATAGAAGAGTTTATTTGTTTGATTTTCATTGCTTCAATTGAACAAGAAGTAATCAAATCTAATGGTCCGTCTATTATGCATTTACCAAAAGTACCCGTTTCAGCTTCTTCTTTCAACTCTCTGTACGATACTGTATATGGGAAATGACGTTCGTCAACTTTCTCAGAACAATGGATAAGAGCGATTTTAGGACATTCGATTTCAAAGGCATGACAGAAATCTACAATATATTTTACCTGTGCTCTTCGCTGTTTATCATTTGGAGCTGGAATAACTGCAGCATCAGTAAAGAAAAGTAACTTAGAATACTCGGGTAACTTAGCTGCAGTAATATGCGTTAATACTGTATCTTTTGGTAGGATTCCAACTTCTTTATCAAGTATGGCACGTAAAAGAACATCTGTGTTAAGAAAGCCTTTCATTACAATGTCGGCATCACCTCTTCTAACTATTTCAACAGCTTTGCGTGCTGCATCCTCTGGTGATTCCGCAAGAATAGATTGAAAAGCATTTTTCTTAGCATAGTCTTCCATAGTTTCTTTAGAGCATACTAATATAGGCTCTATAAAACCATCATGTACAGCTTTACAAACGGCTTCTTGTGTATGGCTTTCTTCAGGCCAAACAACTACTGTTCGCTTACAAATCTTCCTTTCTTTAAGAAGATGAATTAGCTGCTTAAAGTCATTGATAGGCTTTCTTTCTTCAGGCATAGTTAATCGATTTTCAGTTAAAGTTTTATGTTGTGACAAAGATAATACTTTGTTTTGAAATATGCTCGATATTTAAAGAAAAAAACAGAAGAAAATTCTTTTTTTTGTGTTGGTTGGTGTATATTTGCAAATGAATTAGAGATTTATATATGAAACGTTTGTACTTTATATTACTTGTAAGTACCTTATTTACTGTAGCTACTGCTCAACGTGTAGCACGTAGTTATATTCCTCACGGAGCTTTTTTTTATGATAGTCAGTGGCAAGGAGTTAATAGTCTTGATAAAGCTGCCTATTATAGAGTTTTAGCAGTTGATGATAAAGGTCAGAAGATGTTTTATGATTATTATATCACGGGACAACTTCAAGCTGAGAAACATTATATAAGTATAAACAAGCAGAATGACCGAAACACGGTTTTAAATGGAGTGTGTAGAACATTTCATAAGTCGGGTAGAGTAGAGTCTGTATTACAGTATAAGAATGGTAAGGCCAATGGTCGTGCTTTGTCTTTCTTCCCAAGTGGCAATATTGGTATGAAATTATCTTACCGTAATGGATTGCTTGACGGCCCTTGTTATACATACACAGAGAGTGGGCGTTTAGAATACACTACGGTTTGGCGTAATGGTACCAAAGTCAATGAGATAAAAGGTGGTAAGGATCATTATATTGATAAAAACACTAATGAGGATGAGTTCTGCGAACGTTATCGTCAAGACGAGGCTTTGATAATGGCTCAATCAAAGAGTATTTATAAAGCAAGAGAAAATACAGAGCCAAAAGATAAAGTAGAGATAAAAGACGCTAAAAAAGTAAATAATCATCTCTCAAAGGATACTAAAGAATCTTTGTCTACACATGATTATTCAACAAAGAACGATTATGGCAAGTCTGTTAATAATAAGGTAAAAGAACATGCTGCCAAGCAAACGACTAAAGAGGATAAATATCTTGCTAATATAAAGTACCCAGATAGTTCTAAAGGAAAGACTGGAAATACTAAGGGAGAGAAATCTTCAGATATGAGTTTACCACAGAAGGGTAGATTCAACTTTGCTTATCTGCATAGCCTTTTAAGCAGAGAAAGTGAAAGGTTAAAAAGTGTAGATGCGTTAACTAATATTAGTTATAATTTCCTTTTAAACTCTTCACAAATAATTGATGGATTTGGTGCACAGAAGGAAGTAATTTTTCATCATAATATGATTTATGATGTACAGAATAGTAAGGATAAGGTTACAGGTAATAAGCCAAGACAAATAGGCTATTTTGGAACAATTGTAGGAGGTAATCTCCTTGTAGAGCGCATTAATATCTTTACGTGGTCTGAGGAAGAAATGTATCTTATTGCTCAAGAAGCTATCAATGCAGGTTATAAAACTCTTGGTGGTATAGATTATAAAGGCACAGATGGAAATTTTATTCTTGAGCCAAAGATGAAATCAATGAATTATGATGAGCGTGAAGTTGTTGTAACCTTTACTCATCAGCCAAACCTTTATGCAGGACTTTATCATATTCAGATGGATGTAAGGTAATACAACTATTTTTTTAGATTAATTAAATTAAATAAAACGAGATTGATGTATATCATTTAATTATTTTTCAGTATATTTGCATCATAAAATTAATTTTCTACTAAGAGAGAACGATAAACGTTCATTATTTATAATGGGCAATCACCTGTAAACTATTTAAAGAGATTATGAAAGTATTTGACAAGCTGTTGAATTGGTATCTTTCTATGAATGCACTCCCATATTGGGTCATTTTAGCTATAGACATTGTTATCTGTTATCTATCAGGTCTCTTTGTCTTCTGGCTTTATTATCATGGTGCAGTATCTCCTCAGCACATAGTGCTGCTGACCAAAACAATCTTTATGTACATGATTTTTAACCTTATTGGTTTTAAAATTTTCCGTACATATTCTGGAATTATTCGTTACTCTTCCTTTGTTGATTTGCAACGAGTAGTATTAGCTATGTGTCTCTCGCTTGTTATTGCAGAGGCAATGCATTATGTTGTCTACCATTGGAACCTTGAATTTGTTCGTCTTCAAGGTCGACAGATTGCAGCAATGTATCTTGTTGCAACCATAGGTATGATGGCTTTTCGAATATTAACAAAGTCTATTTATGATGTATTATTTAATACAGATAAAGGAATTCGTACACTTATCTATGGTGTAAAAGATGGTGGTGTAGGTCTTGCAAAAAGTATTAGAACCGACAAACCACGTAAGTTTCTTTTGAAAGGATTTATTGCTCATGATCCAGCTATTAGTGGAAGATTACTCATGGGTGAGAATATTTATCTTGTTGATGACAACCTTGCTGAACGAATCAAATCATTAAAGATTAAGGCTGTTTTAGTTTCTCCATTGCAGAATGAACGTTTTCGTAATGATTTAAAACTGCAAGATATACTTCTGAGTCTTGGTGTACAGATTTTCATGAGTCCTACAGAGAAGGAATGGAGTCAGAATGACGATTATACTGCTGTACAGCTCAAAGAAATTAGTATTGAGGACTTACTTCCACGTGATCAGATTAATGTTGATATGGATTCTATTGGTAATCTGTTACGTGATAAGAAAATTATGATTACAGGTTCAGCTGGTAGTATTGGTTCTGAGATGGTACGCCAGATTGCTATATATAAGCCTGCAGAGCTTATTCTTATTGACCAAGCAGAGACCCCTCAGCATAACATTCGCTTGATGATGCAATTTGAGTGGCCAGATATTAAGGCACATACTATTGTTGCAAGTATCTCTAATTATGAGAGAATGGAAAAGATTTTCCAAACTTACAAGCCTGATTATGTGTTCCATGCAGCTGCTTATAAGCATGTACCAATGATGGAAAACAACCCATCAGAAAGTATACAGAATAATGTCTGGGGTACAAAGGTTATTGCAGACCTCAGCGTTAAATATGGTGTTAAGAAGTTTGTTATGGTTTCAACAGATAAGGCTGTGAACCCAACAAATGTTATGGGCTGCTCAAAGCGTATCTGTGAGATATATTGTCAGAGCCTTAACAAAATGATTAACGAGCATGCAGATGGTAAACCTGCTACACAATTTGTTACTACACGTTTTGGTAATGTGTTAGGTTCAAATGGTTCTGTGATTCCTTTGTTTGAGAAGCAGATAAAGGCTGGTGGACCTGTTACTGTTACTGATCCTAATATCATTCGATTCTTTATGTTGATTCCTGAAGCGTGTAAATTAGTGCTTGAAGCTGGTACACATGGTAGTGGAGGAGAAATCTTTGTATTCGATATGGGCAAACCTGTCCGAATAGCTGATCTTGCTAAACGAATGATCAAGCTTTCTGGTGCTAAAAATATTGAAATTAAATATACTGGCTTACGTGCTGGTGAGAAGCTGTATGAGGAAGTGTTGAGTACAACTGAAAATACACTTCCAAGCTTCCACGAGAAAATTCGTATTGCAGAGGTACGTGAATACGACTTTAATGAAGTAAACAAACAGATTGAAGAGCTTATCGAATTGAGTCATACATATAACGATATGGCTATCGTTGAAAAAATGAAAGAAATTGTACCAGAGTACGTAAGTAATAATAGTAAATACTCTGTTCTCGACAAATAATTTATCTGTCGACTAAGTAGAATGTAAATAAACTAATGAAATATAAGAAAAAAGATTCTTCTGACCTTTTCTTTGAGTTTCTGCGCTTCTGTTTGAAAGAAGATGCTAAGGAACCTGCTAATTTGGCAGAAATGGATTGGGATGCACTTTATAAGTTTGGTAAAAAACAAGCTATTCTTGGCGTTTTATTTTACGGTATAAAAAGGTTATCAGATTCTCCTTATCGACCTAATAAAGAACAAATATTTAAATGGTATGGTGCTTGCTCTTTTATAGCACAAGCTAATAGGCAAACCTACAAAGATGCTAATGCACTTACCAGATTAATGCAAGAAAAATATGGTGTGCGTAGTTGTGTCTTAAAAGGACAAACCAATGCCTTGATGTACCCAGACCCATATATGCGTACGTCAGGTGACATCGATTTATGGACTGATGCCAATACTTTAGATATTATACGTATTTCTCGCGAACTTGATAAAAAGGGAGAGATTGGATATCATCATATTGAACTTAGTTATTTTAAAACACCTGTAGAAGTACATTTCTTTCCTTCATTTATGGGTAACTTGTGGCATGAATACAAGTTGCGTCGATACTTCAATCAATGCAAAGAAAATCAGTTTAAGCATCTGACTGAGTTGCCAGATGGATTAGGAAAGATTTACACAGTGACTGATGATTTTAATCGTGTATTTCAGTTGTCTCACTTGATGCATCATTTCTTTTTTGAGGGCATCGGATTAAGACAAATGATTGATTATTATTATTTGTTACTTCGAGGATTCACTGAGGAAGAACGTCAAGAAACTCTTCATGTTCTTAAAGATGTGGGAATGTATAAATTTACTGCAGCTGTAATGTATGTGATGAAAGAAATATTTGGTTTACCTGACAAATACTTATTGATGGAACCTAATCATAGAATAGGTAAAATTCTTGTCTCAGAAATATTGATGGCTGGAAATTTTGGTTTTCATGATCATCGTTATGCATTTGCTGGTAAATCAGTGTACTCACAGTATTTCCTCGAAATATATAGAAATCTTCATTTTGCAATTGATTTCCCATCGGAAACTGTTTGGGGACGCCCTGTTTCAAGATGGTGGCACATGATATACAAGGCATATTTACGTCGGCAACTACGACGTAGTCAAAAATAAAACCCTTTAATAAGACACAAAATAACTCTTATTTTCGATTGAGAATATTAAGTTAATCAATTATATTATACGTGAACACCAATGGTGCTAAGTAGGAGCACCATTGGTGTTTACGTATAACACAAACTGAGTTTCATTTATTAAATTAGTCTATATTGTGTTTAGTAATATAATAAAAGACTATATTACCTGTATTAAATTGATATAAAGGAAATCCCTTATTATTTTGTTTTAGTTTTGTCTTGTGAATATGTAAGCTTAACCATGACAGGATAATGGTCAGAGATATTGCGACGTGACTTACCAAGCCAATAGCTATTTGTAAAGATGGCATAATGTGGAATATTAAAATCTGAAGTAACAAAGATATGATCAATGCGTGCTTTACTACGACTATCCTGCATAAAGTCACTCCATGTCCCTGTGGGAGCCATGCGTTGTAGAGCGTTAGTATAACAATCACGTAATACTCCTGAGTGAGAGAAAATTTGATAAACCTCGTCGGTTTCATCTACATTAAAGTCACCAGTTAGAATAGTAGGTAACCCTTTAGCAAGCTGTTTAATTTGCTTCAGAATAAGTTGAGCACTCTCTCTTCGTGCTATAACACCCACGTGGTCCATGTGAGTGTTGAAGAAAAGAAACTGCATTCCCGTTGATATATCTTGGAATTTACCCCATGTACATATACGAATACAAGCAGCATCCCATCCCAAAGAAGCTTTTTCAGGAGTCGTTGAAAGCCAAAAGTTGCCGCTTTCTAATAATTTAAGTTGCTCTTTCTTATAAAAGATTGCAGCATATTCTCCTTTTTCTTTACCATCATCGCGGCCTATTCCTATATAAGCATAACCATCTAAGCCTTTATTTAGGTCATGTAGTTGATCTACAAGAACCTCTTGTGTACCAAATATTTCTGGCTGTTCAAAATTGATGAAGTCACACAAATGTGAACAACGTTGTGTCCATGCATTGCCTTCTTTTTCATCATTCGGGTTGTTATAACGAATGTTATATGTGCCAACATAAAGACGTTGAGCAGAGAGGCTACAACATAATAGCACTACAAAGAAAAGTGTTGTAAGTTTATTCATGATTTAAGTTCTTTGATATTTATAACTTCAATATAAATGAAGAGTAATCTTTTTTCTTAGTATAAAGTTCTGTTTTACAAAAGTACATAATGTTTTTCAATCATCATCATATTATGTATTATTTATTGAAGGCATACAAATTGTTTTATATAATCTCAATGTCGCTTTATATACTATTTATATAGTTAATAGTAATTTTCTTTTTTAGTTGCTTTTTTCAACTTTATATATTATATTTGCCATATTATATTCTTAACATGAAATTATATATAAACCAATATTAATAACAAAATTAAAAATAATTTATTATGGTAGTAACAAAAGCAATTTATCAAGGAAAAGGACGTGTTGAAGCAAAGCATGTAAAATCAGAGGTAGTCGTAACAACAGATGCTGGTAAGGCTGTTGGAGGTCTTGGAGAAAATCAAAACCCAGTTCAATTATTAGGTAATGCTCTGTCTGCTTGTGTTCTAACGCTGATGGGCTTGCAAGCTGAACGTGGAGGAGTAGACTTCTCTGGCTGTTATGCAGAAGTTGGGGAGTGCGAAGAAGATATGAAGAAGTTTACGGTTACTCGTATTCCAATAGTTTTTCACCTTAAAGCTTCATTTGATGAAAAGCAGCGGAAGAAGTTTGAATATATAGCTAACAAGGCTTGCTTTGTCGGTAATACTTTAACTGCTGAGAAAGTATTTACCTTTGTGTATGACTAAAAATCTCTATTATTATCTAAAAAGTTTATCGAAATAAGAGATGAAGAGGAGAGAATAATTATTCTTAAAGATAAAGAAAAGTCCTGCCATAAACAACATACTGATTATGACAGGACTTTATTTATGGTTCTTCCGTTAAATGCGTAGATTGTTAATAGAATGAGATTAATCCACATAAACGGAATAATTACCCCCATTTAGATGGTTTTATAGAGGGGGATAAACTATATGATAAACGTAATTAACTGCGATATCGATCTGTCTTCTACAATCAACTTATCCCCCCCCCCATTAGTTGAAATTTGTAAACTATTTTCATGTGTTTCAAAACCAACACATGCTCTTTTGGCTTCTAAAAGACGCCCAATTGACTTGCAAAAGGTGCCCTTTAAGACCCTTA
>QWCI01001546.1_pt1 | contig 14159 bp, 18 predicted proteins | sample 1972541 | NCBI WGS metagenome assembly QWCI01 (sample SAMN09866712, study PRJNA288562) | Human oral metagenome isolate term3_saliva, whole genome shotgun sequencing... | isolation source: mouth | host: Homo sapiens | place: USA: California | reverse complement strand
TTAACTTCTTTTATTTTTTTAGGATTTTCTAACCCATTTGTTGCAAGTGCAAAATTTAATTTAAATAATTCTTTTTTTAATTCAACAACTTCTTTTTCTAATTCTTCTGTTGACATTTCTCTTATCTTATTTATCTTCATTCATTTCACCACCTTTAACAAATTTTGTTTTTATAGGTAGTTTGTATGCTGCAAGTTCTAATGCTCTTCTTGCTACAGGTTCTGCTACACCTGACATTTCAAACATTATTCTTCCTGGTTTAACTGGTGCTACCCAAAACTCTACAGCTCCTTTACCTTTACCCATACGTGTTTCAGCAGGTTTTTTTGTTACTGGTTTGTCTGGGAATACTTTTATCCAAACTTTACCACCTCTTTTAACATGTCTTGTCATTGCAATACGTGCTGATTCAATTTGGTTAGAGGTAATCATTCCAGCTTCTAAAGCTTGTATTCCATATTCTCCATATGAAACTTTACTTCCTCTAGTTGCTTTACCTCTATTTCTACCTTTTTGAACTTTTCTGTATTTAGTTCTCTTTGGCATTAATGGCATTTTCAGATACCTCCTTTTCTCCTTTATTTACTTTTTTTGTATTGTTATTTCTTTTATTATTATTTCTGTTATCTCTTCTAGGTTCGTTTTTTCTCTTTCCATAAAGTCTTTCTTTCTTGTTTCCTAAGATTTCACCTTTATATATTAAAACTTTAACTCCTAATTTTCCATATGTTGTATCTGCTTCTGCAAATCCATAGTCAATATCTGCTCTAATTGTTTGTAGTGGAACTGTACCTTCACTGTAAAATTCAGTTCTTGCCATTTCTGCTCCTCCAAGTCTTCCAGATACTGCTATTTTGATTCCTTTTGCTCCAGCTTTTCTTGTTTTTTGAATTGCTTGTTTCATAGCTTTTCTAAATGACATTCTCTTTTCTAATGATGCTGCCACTGTTTCTGCTACAACTTGTGAATCTAAATCAGGTTTTCTTATTTCAACTACATTTATTGAAATTTCTCTTCCTAATTCTTTTTGTAATTTTTTCTTTAATTCTTCTAGTTGAGCTCCATTTTTTCCTATTACTAATCCTGGTTTAGCTGTATGTAATGTTACTCTTACTTCTGAATTTGTTCTTTCGATTATCATATCAGATATTCTTGCTTGGTATAATTCTTTCTTTAATTCTTTTCTTATTTTGTTATCTTCTACTACGAATTTAGCAAAATCTTTAGAATCAGCATACCATGTAGAACTCCAATTCTTTATTACACCAACTCTCATACCATGTGGATGAACTTTTTGTCCCATTAGTGTCTCCTCTCTAATTTCTTTCTTTTAATACTATAGTTATATGACTTGTTCTTTTATTTATTCTGTTTGCTGTACCTTTTGCTGCAGGTCTTATTCTTTTAAGTGTTGGCCCTTCATTTGCATATATTTCTGCAACATATAGTTTTTCTGTCTTCATGTTGTGATTGTTTTCTGCATTTGCCATAGCTGATTTTAAAAGTTTGTATAATAATATTGATGCAGCTTTTGGTGCATAGTTTAGTATATTTAAAGCATCTTCTACATTTTTGTTTCTTATTAAGTCTGCTACTATCTTAACTTTTCTGTTAGATATTCTAACATTTCTTAAGTGTGCTACTGCTTTTAAGTCTACTATTTCGTTTGTTTTTTCACTCACTTTGTTGCTCCTCCTTATATTTTTTTAAACTTTAAGTTCTATTACTTTTTACCTAATTTCTTGTCTCCAGCATGTCCCTTAAATGTTCTAGTTGGAGCAAACTCTCCTAATTTATGTCCTATCATTTCTTCTGAAACATATATTGGAATATGTTTTCTTCCATCATGAACTGCTATTGTATGTCCAACCATATCTGGATATATTGTTGAAGATCTTGACCAAGTTTTTAAAACTTCTTTTTTATTTTCTTCGTTTAGCTTGATTATTCTTTTCATTAATTCTGGTGCTACGAAAGGTTTTTTACTTGACTTTGACATATCTTCCTCCTTCTTTTAGATTATCTTTTAACTTATTTTTTTCTTCTAGTTACTATGAATTTATTTGATTCTTTATGTTTCTTTCTTGTCTTGTATCCTAGAGCTGGTTTACCCCATGGAGTAACTGGTCCTGGTTTACCGATAGGTGCCTTACCATTACCACCACCGTGTGGATGGTCTACTGGGTTCATTACAGAACCTCTAACAGTTGGTCTTATTCCCATATGTCTTTTTCTTCCAGCTTTACCAATTTTGATATTTTCATGTTCAATATTTCCGAAGTCTTCCTATTGTAGCTCTACATCTTGAAAGAACTAATCTCATTTCTCCTGATGGTAATTTAATGTGTGAATATTTTTCTTCTTTAGCCATTAATTGTGCTGAGTTACCAGCTGCTTTAGCCATTTTACCACCTTGTCCTGGATGTAATTCTATATTATGTATTAATGTACCTACTGGTATATTATATATTGGCATACAGTTACCTGGTTTGATATCTGCTTCTTCTCCTGATATTATTCTATCACCATCTGTAAGCCCTCTTGGTGCTAATATATATGATCTTGTTCCATCTTCATATTCTATTAATGCTATATTTGCTGTTCTGTTTGGATCATATTCAATTCCTATAACTGTTGCAAACATATCGTCTTTTCTTCTCTTGAAGTCTATTATTCTATATTTCTTTCTATTTCCTCCACCTCTGTGACGAACAGTTATAACACCTCTAGCATTTCTTCCTGCTGTTTTAGTTTTTTTTGCAAGTAAGCTTCTTTCTGGTGTCTTTTTTGTTATTTCTGAAAAGTCTGATGTTGTCATCGCTCTTCTAGATGGAGTTGTTGGTTTATATGTTTTTATTCCCATTTTTTCCTCTTTTCATTTATTTTCCTAGTTATTTTTCTAGATACTTTTAATTTAATTATATTTAACTATGCTCCTAAGAATCCTTCTATTTCTGAATTATATTTCTTAAGAGTCTTTCTTGTTTTACCACCTTTTTCTTTAAATTCTGCTTCTTTAGGATTTAAATCTATAGTGATTATTGCTTTTTTATATTTAGCAGTTTTTCCTGCTTTTCCTCTTTGTCTTTTAACTTTTCCATCATAATTTAATGTGTTTACTTTTAATACTTTTACATTAAATATTTCTTCTATAGCTTTTGCTATTTGTACTTTAGTAGCTCTTGTATCTACTTTAAAAGTATATTTACCTTCTGCTAAGTCTCCGTGTACTTTTTTCAGTTACTATTGGTTTTAAAATTATTTCTTCTGCTAACATTATGCGTACACCTCCTCTAACATTTTTACAGTATCTACAGTCATTACTATACATTTTGTATTTAATAATTCGTATGTATTTGTATGTCCTACATATGATACTTTAGTTTTTTCAATATTTCTTCCTGCTCTTAAAATATTTTCGTCTTTTGCAGGTAATAATATTAATTTTTTTCCTTCTGCTTTAACATTATTTAATACTTCTACCATATTTTTTGTTTTAGCTTCTTTTAATTCTAATTTATCAAGCACTACTATTTTACCTTCTGCAAGTTTTGAAGATAATACCATTTTTAGTGCATTTTGTTTTTCTTTTTTGTTTATTCTGTATTTGTAGCTTCTTGGTGTTGGTCCTAATGCAATACCACCTTTAATCCATATAGGTGATCTTGTACTTCCGTGTCTTGCTCTACCTGTACCTTTTTGTCTCCATGGTTTTCTTCCACCACCGCTAACTTCAGATCTAGTTTTTGTGCTTTGTGTACCTTGTCTTTGATTTGCTAAATAATTTACGATTACTGTATGTATTAATACTTCATTTAGCTCTACTGCAAATATTGAATCTTTAAGTTCTATTGTACTTACTTTCTTTCCTTGCATATTTACTACATCTATACTTGGCATTTTTGTTCCTCCTTCTTAAATTTTACCCTTTTACTTTAACTATTGTTCCTTTAGGTCCTGGAACACTACCTTTTACTAATATTACATTTTTTTCTGTGTCAACTTTTACAACTTTTAAGTTTTGTACTGTTGCTGCTACATTTCCCATGTGTCCTGGTAATTTTTTACCTTTAAGAACTCTTGATGGTGTTGCACATGCTCCCATTGAACCTGGTCTTCTGTGGTATCTTGAACCGTGAGCCATTGGTCCTCTAGCTTGTCCATGTCTCTTAATTACACCTTGGAATCCTTTACCTTTAGTTGTACCTTGTACATCTACTACATCTCCTTCATTAAATACATCTGCATTTAATTCTTGTCCAACTTCATATCCTGTAACATCATCTAATCTAAATTCTCTTAAATGTTTTTTGTATTCTATTTTAAATTTATCAAAATGTCCTTTTTTAGGTTTAATTAATTGTTTTTCCTTAACATCTCCAAACCCTAATTTGGTATTACTTTACCATTTTCTCCAAATATTTGAGTCATTCCTAATTTTTTACCTATTAATCCTTTTTTCATTTTTCCTCCTAACTATTGGCTTATAATCTTAATTTATTCTGTAATATAATATTTACTTAATGTATTTATTTAATTGAAATATTATTATTTTTGAATATTATAAGCATGGTCTTTTATTATTTTCTTCAAATAATTAATGGTACTATATTTTCATTTCTATATTAACACCTGCTGGCATTTCTAATTTTTCTAAACTAGTTAATGTTGTAGCTGTTGGATATAATATATCTATTACTCTTTTGTGTGTTCTGATTTCGAATTGTTCTCTTGAATCTTTGTGTTTGTGTGGAGAACGAATTACTGTCACAACTTCTTTTCTTGTTGGAAGTGGAATAGGTCCTGAAACTTGTGCTCCTGTTTTTTTAGCAGTTTCTACTATCTTTTCAGCAGATTGATCTAAAATAACATTATCAAAAGCTTTTAATCTTATTCTTATTTTTTCACTTCCTTGTATTTTTGTTGCCATGTTACCTCCCTTAATATTGTTATTTGTCTAGCAACTATCATCTTAAAAAGTATCCCGGGTGTTCTATTTTATTTCCATAAAAAAATCTATCGCCTGGTCTATGCCATGACTTCTCCATAAGAGTTCCCTGCATCTAAAGTGCAGCCACATCCTACTTCATCGCTTGACTACTTAAGTATAGCATCTTACACAATATATGTCAATTATTTATAATATCTTTTTTATTATTTTCATACTATGAAATATCTGATAGATTTACACTCTTATAAGTTCTTTTACTTATTTTCTATTTTCTTCTAATTTTTAACATTAATTTTAACAGATTTTTCTTCTTCAAAATTTTTAAAAACCATTTTATATTGTCCATTACCATTATATGGTATGTATATATTTTTTGTTGTTATTTGTCCATGTTCAAGTTTAGGACTTGTTATAAATGATTTATCTGCAAAAAAATTTCCAAGTTCCTTTACCTCTGTTCCTGTATTATCCATTATTTGTACATATGATATATTAAAACTATTCCCTATATTTCCTGGATTTTTAACTGTTACTGGTACCTCTACTACTTTTGTATTATTTTTTGAATTTACTATATTATATTTATCCCCAACTGTTATTTCTAAATCATCAAAAATAAATGGTTTTCCTACTGTTTGTTCATTTTCTATTAATGGAGGTATTGGTATTTCTGATTGATTTGGATCAATACTTGTATATTGTTCTTGATTATTTATTTCTCTTCTTTCTACTATATCTTGTTCTCTTTGTCTTAATATTATAGATACTAGTATAATTATAACTATTATTATTAAAATAAGCATTGCCATTAATGAATTTTTCTTTTTCATTTTATCTCCTAAAATTTTAACCTTTTTCCTATAATTAATATACATCTATACAAACATATTATCAATATTATATTAAAATATTAATAATATTATAATATATAATAATACTATCATACTGTTATTATAGTGTTTATATTTTAAAAAGCAGAATTATATTTTAATATAATCTGCTTTTTTCATTTATTGTCCTTTAATTTTTTTACTTTTAAATATTAATTAAAGTATAACTATAATATGAAATATTGTCAGTTATTGTAACAATAGTAACTATATATAATAGTTTCCATATTTTTTAAGTACTTCACTACATCTTTTGCATATTGTAGGATTTTCTTTATCTATTCCTACATCTTTAGTGTATTTCCAACATCTTTCGCATTTTTCTCCTTCTGCTCTAGATATATTTACACTTAATTCTTCTTTTCCTATACTACTGTCTTCTTTTAATTCTAATTCTGATACTATTAAAACATCTTCTATTAGATTTTTGTTATTTTTAATTATTTGATATAATTCATTTTCTTTGTTAGCACTTACTGTTACTTTAGCTTCTAATGTTTGTCCTATTAATTTTTCTTCTCTTGCTTCTTCTAATTTCTTACTTACAAGTTCTTTTATTTCTATAATCTTCTTAAATTTATCATCTAATTCTTTGTTATATAGTTTTTCATCATATTTTGGATAATCTTCAAGCATTATACTAAATATATTTTCATTTTCTGTTTTTGGCATATATTTCCAAATTTCTTCTGCTGTAAATGATGTTATTGGTGCTAATATTCTTACTAATTTAGATAATATTATATACATTGCAGTTTGTGCTGCTCTTCTTTCTTTTGAAGTTTTTCCTTCTACATATAATCTATCTTTTATAATATCTAAATAGAATGTACTCATATCATGTACTAAAAATGAATTTATTCCATAATATGCTTTATTAAATTGATATATATCGTATCCTTCTGTTACTGTTTTCACAAGTTCATTTATTTTCATTATTGCCCATTTATCAATTTCTGGTAACTCATTATATTCTACCATATCTTTATTTGGATCAAAATCTGATATATTTCCTAATATGTATCTTGATGTATTTCTTATCTTTCTATATGTTTCTGCAACTTGTTTTAATATATTATCAGATATACTTATATCTGATTGGTAATCTGATGATATTACCCAAAGTCTTAATATATCTGCTCCATGTACTTTTACAACCTTGTTTGGATCTATAACATTTCCGAAGACTCTTACTCATTTTTCTACCTTTTTCATCAACTAAGAATCCGGTGTGTTATAACTTGCTTATATGGTGCTTTTCCTGTTGTTGCTACAGATGTTAATAATGATGATTGGAACCATCCTCTATATTGGTCACTTCCTTCTAGATATAGGTCTATTTCTCCTATTCCTCTTTGTTTAATTACAGATTGATGTGTACTTCCGTGAGTCAAACCATACATCCATTATATCTGTTTCTTTTACATATTCTGATTTTGGTTTTCCTAAAGTTAATACTTCATCTGGAAGAAGCTGTTCTACTGTTTTTTCATACCAAGCATTTGTTCCTTCTTTTCCAACTATTTCTTTAACTTTTTCCATACTTTCTTTTGTTATATATTCTTTTCCTGTTTCTTTGTCATAGAATATTGGTAGTGGAACTCCCCATGTTCTTTGTCTTGATATACACCAATCACCTCTATCTGCAATCATTTTTCTTATTCTTTCTTCTCCCCATTCTGGGAACCATTTTACAGTTTCTATTGCTTCTAGAGCTTTTTTTCTAAATCCTTCTACAGATGCAAACCATTGATCTGCTGCTCTATATATTATTGGATTTTTACATCTCCAGCAATGTGGATATGAGTGATTTATTTCTTCTAGTTTTATTAAATTTCCTTGTTCATTTAAGTGTTCAATTATTGCATCATTTGATTTTTTGTAATGCATTCCTGCAAATATTCCCGCTTTTTCTGTTTGCATTCCTTTTTCATCAACTGCTACATACATTTCTATTCCATGTTTTTTACCTGCCAAATAGTCTTCATTCCCATATGCTGGTGCTGTATGTACAAGTCCTGTACCTGAACCTTTTTCTACAAGTATTGTATCATCAGATCCTAATATTACTTTTGATATTCTATCTAAAAATGGATGTTTGTATTCTACACCTGATAGTTCTTCATTTTTAATAGTTTTAACTTTTTCATATTCTTCTATTCCAAATGTTTTCATTAAATCTTCTACCATTTCGTCCATTAAAACATAGTTTTCTTCTTTACCATCTTTTTTTACTTTAACTAATGCATAATCATATTTGTCTGATATTGTTATTGCCATATTTCCTGGTAGTGTCCATGGTGTTGTTGTCCAAATTACTAGATATGTATCTTTTTTATCAAATAATCCTTTTGAATTTGTTACTTCAAATTTTACATATATACTTTTTGATTTATGATCTGCATATTCAATTTCTGCTTCTGCAAGTGCTGTTTGACAAGATGCACACCAATATACTGGTTTTAATCCCTTATATATATATCCTTTTTCATACATTTTTCCGAAAAACATCTAATTGTTCTTTTTCTATTTCCTTATTATATGTTATATATGGATTTTCCCAATCTCCTAAGATTCCTAATCTTTTAAATCCATCTGTTTGAAGCTTTATAAATTCTTTATTAAATTCTTTACATGTATCTCTAAACTTATTTACTTCTATTTCTTCTCTATTTAATTTTAATTTTTCAATTGCTTTTATTTCTGTTGGAAGTCCATGTGTATCAAATCCTGGTATAAAATCTGATCTGAATCCTTGAAGTGACTTATATCTTACTATTGTATCTTTTAATATCTTATTAAGTGCATGTCCTATATGGATAGGTCCGGTTTGCATATGGAGGTCCATCATGCAGTATAAATGTTTTTCTATCTTTGTTTTTTGCTATTATTTTATTATATAGCCCATTTTCAAATATATTTTCTAATATTTCTGGTTCTGTGTTTGCTAAGTTTCCCCTCATTGGAAATTCTGTTTTTGGTAAATTTAATGTTTTACCATAATTCTTTTTTTCTTCTTCCATCTTTCCTCCTTATATTTTTTTACATTATTGTATTATCTTCTATTATTGTACCATCTTCTATAATAGTATTTTCACTTATATATGCATTATATCCTATAATACAATTTCTACCTATTTTAACTCCTGATTTTATAACAGTCTTAGGTCTTATAACAGTATCTTGTCCGAATTTCTACATCATCATATATATATGTATCATTTATATTTTCTATTGTAACCCCTCCATTTATCATATGATTATAGTTTATTCTTCTTTTTAAAATTTTAGATACTATTTCAAGTTGTATTCTATCATTTACTCCGAAGTATTTCTGTATTATCTTTTACTGGATATCCTGATACTATTTCTCCGTCTTTCTGATATTATTCCTATAACATCTGTTAAATAATATTCTTTTTGATTATTATTTGGTTTTATTTCTTCAATTGTTTCCATAAGTGTTTGTATATCAAAACAATATATACCTGTATTTATTTCATTTATTCTTCTTTGTTTTTCTTCTAAGTCTTTTTCTTCTATTATCTTTAATATCTTTCCATCTTTATCTCTTATAATCCTTCCATATCCTGTAGGATTTTTTATTCTTGATGTTAATATTGTTGCTTTTTCATTTTTTTCTATAGATTTATCTACAAGCTCTCTTATAGTTTCTTCTCTAATAATTGGAACATCTCCATATAGTATAACAACTTTTCCGTGTTTCTTCTTTTAAGATTTCTTTTGCTTTTTTAACTGCATCACCTGTTCCGAAGTAATTCTTCTTGATAAACATATTTAATATTAAAATCTTTTAAAGCTTCTTTTATTTCTTCTTTTTTGTAACCTACTACTGCTATTACATTATCTCCAGAAATTTTTCTTGCAAGCTCTGCTACTCTTACAATCATTTCTTTATCATATATCTTTTGTACAACTTTTGAATGTGCTGTATTCATTCTTGTACCTTTTCCTGCCGCTACAATTATTGTATATATTTTTTCCATAAATGCCTCCAACTCCTTTTAATATTTAAAATTATATCAAAAAAACCTTTAAATTACTATAATCTGATTATCTTTTTCATTGTTGTTGAATATATTATCTTATTATATTTATAATCTTGTCCATATTGTTTAAAAATACTATATTCATATATTCCAATTTGAATATTATATCTTTCTTTATAATATTCTTCATTTAATATCTTGTCTGTCTTATAATCTACAATATATATTTCTCTCTTATCTTCATCTACAATATATAGGTCTAATACTCCTTGAAGTATCTGTCCTTCTTCTAATTGTTCTTTTAAACCATATTTTATTTCTAATATCTCTATATCTTTTTTATCTAATTTTAAATATATTGTCTTTTCTTTATATATTTTTATATTACTATTTTCTTCTATGCTTTTAGATAAATATTTATATATATTTGTATCCATATAATCTTTCAAAACACTTATATCTACTATTTCTAATTCTTCTTTTGTATATATACCATTTGTTTCAAGATTATTTAAAAATTTTTTTATTATTTCTTCTTTATCTCTATCCTTTAAGTTTAATAATTTTGAATATGGTACTATTTCAAAAAGTTCTAATATGCTATGGATTATAGTTCCTCTTTCTTTTCCTTCTATTACATTTTTTGCATTTTTTCTTAAAAACTTAGGTTTATCATATGCTATTTTAATATCTTCATCCAGCTCACTCTCTCTACTGTTTTCCATTGTTGTTATACTACTTACAGATATTTTATCATATATTTTATTTAAATAATTCTCTCCATATTCTTTTATATTCTTTTCTTTTTGTCTTTCTTCTTCTAAATAATCATGATACTTTTCTTCTAATATTTTTTGTATGTCTTTATCTATATTATCTCTTTCATATTTATATATATTACTATATTCATCATCTTCTTTTTTATTATTTCCATATTCACTCTCTGATATTTTTAGATATTCTTCTTTTAAATCATTTTCTTTTTCTTCTTTTAATTCTATATTTATTATATTTTCTCTATCTATATCTGTAGTTAGATTTTCTGTATTTTCTATATATATATTTCCTATTTCAATATCACTTTTTTCATTTATTTTTATAATATCTTCAACACTTTTATTATATATTAAGAAATTTTCCATTTCTTTATTTATTTGTAATGTTTTTCCAACTTTTTGAGTATTATATGCTTCTATTAAAGATATCATTATAGTTTCTAAATATGTATCTATACTCATTATATATTTAGATGATAATTTATTATTATATATATTTAACTTTACACTTTCATTTAATTTCTGTAATAATTTTTCTACTGATTTTACTTTTGCTGTCATTATTAGTTTTTCTTTTGCCCTTGTCATTGCAACATATAATATTCTAAGCTCTTCTTCTTTTTCTTCTTTTGTTTTTTCCAAACCTATTATTTCTTTATATATACTTGGATATTTATATTTTAATATATCATCTATTATATCTATTCCTATTCCCATCTTTTCAGATGTACGTATCATTTCACTTGATGATTTTATATTTCTCTTTTTATCCATTCCTGCTATTATAACAACAGGGAATTCAAGTCCCTTACTTTTATGTATTGTCATTATTTTTACAACATTTGCATTTTCGTCTACAACTTTATCTGCCTCTAATGTTACTTTTAATTTAACACTTTCTTCTATTTGTTTATTAAAATCTGATATATTATTACTTTTCCCTTGTTCAAACTCTCTTGCTTTTTGAAGTAATTTATCTATATTTTTTTTCTTAAATTCTGAATCAATATCTAAACTAATTGCTGTATAATAGCCGGCTTTCTATTACTATATCTTTTACAACTTCATATAGTCCTTTTTTTTCTTCAAGTTTTTTAAGTCTTTCTAATTCTGATACTATTTTTAAACACTTATTATATAATATTCTTTCTTCAAAACTCACCTCTTGTTTAGTTAAGTTTTTTCCTTTATCCATCTTTTCTTTAATATATGATATATATATTAATATACTTTCATAAAAATTATTTTCTTTTACTCCATTTAACAATTCTTTTTCTGTAATTTTAATTCTTGTAAATTCATCTATATCCATATCAAAAAAATATGATCTTAAAACTGCAAGCATATTTATATCATTAAGTGGATTTTCTATTATATCTAAATAACTACATATTAATGAAACTTCAGGAATTTCTAAAAAGCTCTCATTTACATCTGTATAACATGGTATATTAAATTTTTCTAATATTTCTTGATATTTATTTGCTCTATTATTTACACTTCTTAATAATATAACAATATCTTTAAAATCTAACTTTTTACCTTTTTTAGAATATTCTTCTTTTAAACTTATTATTCTTTTTGCAATTCCTATTGCTTCTTTCTCTAATCCTTCTATTTCTTCATTTATCTCATTATCATCTTTTATTTCTGATTCTTTATTTTCATTATAGTTTTCTTGCTCCTCGTCTTTTTCCTCTTCTATTTCTTCAGTATTTATAATGAGAAGTTCTGGTTTAAAAAAATTTATCTTATCTGCTATCTCTTCTTTTTTTAAGTTATATATTTCTAGTCTTTTTAATTCTTCTAAATCATCTGTTATAAATTCTGATGTAATATATCTTCCTTTTTTCAAATAATGATTTTCATTATATTCTATAATACCTGTATCTTTTGTCATAACTCTAGAGAACACATTATTTGTTGTTTCTAATACATTTTCTAAACTTCTAAAATTTTTATCTAAATATATAACCTTATTTTCATTATTGAGATTTTTTTCTTTTTCTACAAAAAGCTCAGGTCTTGAATTTCTAAATCCATATATACTTTGTTTTGGATCACCAACTCTAAATATATTTTTATTACATACTGCTTTTATTATATATTCCTGAAGCATGTTTATATCTTGATATTCATCTACTGCTATTTCTTCTGTTTCTTCTTTTATAGTTTTTGCTACATCTGATAATATATATTTTTCTTCTATTATCTTCTTATAATCTATATTCTTTTCTTCTATTGTTTCTATTGCTATTTTATATACTTTTTCTAGTTTTTCTATATCATATTCAAATAATATACTTTCTTTAATATCTATATTATTGCTTTTTATCTTTTCGAATATCTCATTTATAATATCTATTTTTCTTTGTTTTGCCTTTATTATACTATTTTCTATTTTTTCTGTTTCTTCTTCTATACTATAGTCTTTTTTTTCATTGTATAATAATCTTAATGTATATATTTCCAAATCTGTATAATCTAAGAGATTATTTTCTTTTTTTACTTCTTCAAATTTGTTATAATAATTACCTATTATATATTCAAGCATTTCTAATGTTTCTTTTATTTTTTTAGCTTGAAATGCTATTTCTTCTTCATCTTTAAAATATGATATTCCTAATATATCCTTATCAAATCCCTTTTTTATATTATCTCTTCCGAAGTTTTATTTCTTCTAATATCTCTTTTGAATCTTTATTTGTAGTCCATCTTTTAAAATCTATATTTTTAATATACTCATACAGGTTAGATGTTTTTCCCTCTTCTATAAATATCCCTAAACTCAATCTTATAATATCTAAAAATATATTTTCATCTAATGTTAAAAGCATATTTTTATCATCATATGCTTTTTTAGTTAATACTTCATTTAAATTATATAATTCTAAAAGTTTTTCTTTTAACTTTCTTATCCCTCTTATATAGTAAAAGCAATTTTCTATTATATATTTGATATATAATATTCCCATTTTACTTAAATAGAACATATGTGGTATTTGTTCATGAATACTATATTCTATAATATTTTGATCAATCCATTCCTTATAAAAAGGAATACTATCTAGGAATGATATATTTGTAAACAATAATTTCTTAAATTCTTCATCACCATTTTTATCCATATATTTGATTATATCTTCCCTATATATATTATCTTCATTTTCATATATTTCTTCTAATACTTCATCAATTATCTTCCCTTTTAATACATTAATTTCTTCTTCACTTCCAATTTTAATATTTGAATTTAATCCGAAGTTTAAAAAAATTATTTCTAATTATTTTAAAACAGTATGAATGAAGTGTTGATATATTTGCTTTTGGTAGTTTTTTTAGTTGTTTTCTTAAATAGCTTTTTTGCATATTATCTAAAGAATCATCTTCTAATTTTTCTGTTATTTTTTTTTGGATTCTCTCTTTCATTTCCTTTGCTGCTGCATTTGTAAATGTTACTACAACTATTTTTTCTATATCCACTCTTTTTTCTAATATTATTCTTATTATTCTTTCTACTAATACTGCAGTT
>QWCI01002708.1_pt1 | contig 14172 bp, 11 predicted proteins | sample 1972541 | NCBI WGS metagenome assembly QWCI01 (sample SAMN09866712, study PRJNA288562) | Human oral metagenome isolate term3_saliva, whole genome shotgun sequencing... | isolation source: mouth | host: Homo sapiens | place: USA: California | reverse complement strand
TATCAAGATCTTAAAGGATGCCGGGGCGAAAGAGGTTCACGTCCGTATTTCTTCCCCACCCGTGAAATGGCCCTGTTTCTACGGTATCGACTTCGCCTCACGCGCAGAGCTGATTGCAAACGGTCTTTCGGTGGACGAAATTTGCGCTTCTCTCGGTGCCGATTCGCTCGGTTTTATTTCAGAAGACGGCATGATGGCGGCAACCGAGCAGCCCGCGAAAAACATGTGCACGGCCTGCTTCACCGGCAAATACCCGATTGAGCTCCCCTCGGAGGAGCGCCGCGGCAAATCGCTCTTCGATGCCGAAGAAGGCAAGGGCGGTCCGCTCGCCGGCAAGGCTGCGGAGGTGACCGTTGAGCGCCCGGTACCAAGCAAGCCCGAGCATGCGGAAGCTGTCTCCATTGAAACCCGCACGGGTACCGATACCTTGGAGAACAAGTTCGATACCGCAGCGCTTCCAGTGGTTCAGGCGCAGACTGACTCTGGGGCATCCGCATCCGTCGAGTCTGTTCAGGAAGCTCAACAACCGGCACCGGGCATGTGCAACCCCGGTCCCGACGCCGATCTTGAAGCGCTTTTGACCGAGGAAGACTTGGTTCCCGCACACGTTAATTCACCCCCTATAACCCCGAAGGACTAATAAACCCATGAGCGAAAACAGCACCTCTGTAACCTATGCAAGCGCTGGCGTTGATGTTGAGGCGGGCGACCGCGCCGTCGAGCTGATGAAGGATGCGGTGAAGGCGACTCACAACGCTTCGGTGGTCGGCGGTGTGGGCGGTTTTGCCGGGCTGTATGACCTCTCGGCCTTGTCCTCATATCGCAAGCCCTATTTGGCGACTTCTACGGATGGTGTGGGCACGAAGGTTGCTATCGCGCAGGCGCTCGATATTCATGACACGATTGGCTACGACCTGGTGGGTATGGTCGTGGACGATATTGTGGTGTGCGGCGCGAAGCCCCTTTTCATGACCGACTATATTGCTACAGGCAAGGTCGTTCCCGAGCGTATTGCCGATATTGTGCGGGGTATTGCCGGAGCTTGCAAGGCTGCCGGTACCGCGCTGGTGGGCGGCGAAACGGCGGAGCATCCGGGGCTTTTGGCTGAACATGAGTACGACGTTGCCGGTGCCGCAACCGGTCTGGTGGAGGCCGATGAACTGCTCGGCCCCGATCGCGTGCGCGAGGGCGATGTGCTGATCGGTATGGCCTCTTCGGGTATTCACTCGAACGGGTACTCGCTGGTGCGCAAGGTGATCGATGTGGCGGGCTGGGGCTTGGATCGTCAGGTGGACGAGCTCGGCCGTACTTTGGGCGAGGAGCTTTTAGAGCCTACTCGCGTGTATGCGGCGGATTGTCTGGAGTTGGCGGCAGCGTTCCCGGTCAATGGTACTGATGGGCAGACCGGTCACGGTATTCGCGGGTTCTCGCATGTGACCGGAGGCGGTCTCGCCGCTAATCTGGCGCGTGTTTTGCCTCAGGGTTTGGAGGGCCGTGTGGATCGTTCAACCTGGCAGATTCCGGCGATTTTCTCGCTTATCGGTTCGCTCGGTCAGGTTCCGCTCGCCGACTTGGAGCGCACCCTGAACTTGGGTGTGGGCATGATTGCGATTGTTGATCCTGCGGTGGCGGATGCTGCGGTGAGTCGCCTGAATGAGCGCGGTATTTCATCCTGGATCATGGGGGATGTGGTAAAGGCTGGCGACCCCGAGTTGAATAACCCTGACTATGTGCAGGGTGCCAAGGGCGTTGATGGAGGCGCGGTGCGGCTTTACGGCAGTTACGCGGTCTAGCCTGCGCTCTGACAGGGTTTTACGCTGTAGCTCCCCTGCCCTATATCTATAAAACGCGAGCGGATGATTTTTAACGAATCATCTGCTCGCGTTTTGTGTAGGGCTTCAGCGAGTTTGAAAGACGACGAGCTAATTTTGTGCAGACTTTAAATCTTCACTCAATACTTGGCTACCTATCATCTTGCACTTTCGGAAAACTTTAAAGTATTTCAAGACCCTAAATCTCGTATACCAGATAGTGTGATGTATATTAAATACACTATTATTTTCTCCGGAAGAATAAATTAGACCCTAATTTTAACGCGCAAAATCAAGGGTTTCCACAATATTTTAATAGTAAAACTTTATGTGTAAATATATTTTAGTGCGAAATATATAAAAATATTTTGAGTTGAAATACTTTCAAGATGCACTTTTTCAAAACGCCCTATATTCTATTTTTTGATGACGAGTTCAATCACAAATTCGCCATCACATATATTCACTCACACATAACTGAACATAGGACATTTCATGTCACTCATCGAACACCCTACGGTGAAGCGGACCCGCATAGCGGCGCTGAGCGTAGCGGGTATCGCATCCCTGATGGTAGGGCTCTGCGCACCGTCCGCTCACGCCGCACCCGCATCACCGGTATCAACGAAGACCGGAATTCCTGCATCCTCACAGACTGAGGATATTCTGACTGCAACCTCGGTGCAGCAGCAGGAACAGGGCTATGACCGCTTTATCATCAACTATGCCGACCAGGCCAAGAACAACCTTGATATCGCGGGACTGGAATCTGGCGAATACTCCGAGTTTGTTCCCGAACTCTACCAGGGCATCGAGAAGAGCGTAAATTCGCTTGACGAGCTCCTCGGCATTAAAACCACCTATGTGCGTGATACCGCGCAGAATGACTCAGTGGTCTCTCTATCGAAGCCTCTGAATGCGCAACAGGCAAAGCAGTATATGCAGACGCTCGCCGAGAACCCGCAGGTGGACTCGGTCGAGCCGGATCTCAAACGCCAGCCCACCGGTAGCCTCCCCGGCTCGGATAAGGTCGATTTCAACGACCCCAAGATGTCACGCCTGTGGGGTTTCACCACCATCAAAGCCGATTATGCACTGAAGCACGCGGGGGATCACCAGGTGACCGTTGCCGTGATTGATACCGGCGTTACCAAGCATTCAGACCTGGATGAGAATGTGCTGCCCGGCTACGATTTCGTTTCGGATGCCTCCGCTGCGCGCGATGGCAACGGACGCGATAACAACCCCCAGGATGAAGGCGACTGGACCGCTGAAGGGCAGTGCGGTTCTGGGGCAAAAGCCACCAATTCAACCTGGCACGGCACCCATGTTGCGGGGACTATAGCGGCCGTCGGCAACAACAACATCGGTATTGCCGGGGTAGCCCCGAAGGCCAAGATCGTGCCGGTGCGCGTCCTGGGTGCCTGCGGCGGCTACGATTCAGACATTATCGATGGAATGATCTGGGCATCCGGTGGGTCCGTGAGGGGTGTACCCGCGAACCAGCACCCCGCGCAGGTTATCAACATGTCTTTGGGCGGTGCCGGGAAATGCTCGCGCACCTACAACCGTGCCATCGAGTCCGTGAACAAGCGCGGCAGCATCATCGTAACCTCCGCCGGAAACTCAAATCAGAATGCTTCGGCTCAAATTCCCGGCAGCTGTGACGGCGTGATTAACGTGGGTGCAAGCAACCCTGGAAATTCACGTGCACTCTACTCTAACTACGGCTCGACCGTTGCCGTCAGCGCCCCCGGCGGCGATTTTAGGCAGTCGGGTGTGGGCGTTCTTTCGCTGGTGAATAAAGGCAAGACTGTTCCCGAGAAGGAAGATTACGCCGAATATGAGGGTACCTCGATGGCGGCTCCTCACGTTGCGGGCACGATTGCCATCATGCGGTCAAAATACCCGAACCTGAGCTACGAGAAGGCTCTGGATATTCTGAAATCCACCGCTAACCCGATCACCTGCGATCGTGACTATTGCGGCGCCGGCATTATAGATGCGGCTAAGGCGATGGATAAGGTCGATGAGCTCGTAGAATCGGAGAAACGGCCGAGCCCTGCACCGACTCAGCCTGCTCCGTCCGAACCTTCTAAGCCTGAGCCTGCTCCGTCCGACAGCTCTACTCCGGCACCGGCTGAAACCTCAAAGCCTGAGCCTGCGCCCACACCTACCCCAACGCCTGCGCCGAGCAAGCCTGCACGCCCGATTGGACCCCCTCCGTCGAAGCCTCTGCCCACGCTGCCTCCATATGAGGAACAGCTGCCGGTTCTGCCGATCAAGCCCAAACCTTCGCCGAAGCCTACCAAGCCCGCACCGGTTGAGACTCCTAAGCCGAGCCCGGCTCCCGTAAAAACCAAGAAACCCACGCCCGCGCCTTCGGAGTCTTATAAGCCAGCGCCTCCTTCATGGTGGTACTGGTACGATTACCCGGGTCAAGGCTACTACTCCCCCAGCCCCTGGTACGACCCCTGGTCGGGATACGGTGCATGGAACCGCTGGGATTACGGATACGGTTCTTGGGGCGGTTGGGGATACCACCGCGGACACCGTGGAAGCTGGCACAACACCTCGTGGATGCACCGTTCAGGGCATCCGTGGTGGGCATCGTACCCCTACGGCTGGGGTAACAGCTACCGCGGCTACGGCTACTATAACGTAGGCTACCGCTACTAAAATCCCTTGGAATATAAACTTTGACTAGGCTATATGCCCGTTGGGAAATATTTCCCAACGGGCATATTGTGTATTTTCACGGCTCAAGGATTTTATCCGAGTCGCCGTACCCATAATTCACATCATGTTACGAAGAATGCGTGGCAAGCTCGCATGAGCGCTCGTTTTGCTCCGTAGTCTGCGGAGGCGGTGCCGGCAGGAAAACCCACCGACGCTGCACCGCGAAACTGAGGGGAATCAACGTCAGCTCGGTCAGGATCTTAGCCACGATGAGCACGACCCCGAAGCGATCGGCACCGTCGTTCATGAGAGTACGGTTAATACTGAAATTCGTCAGCGCCGAGATAATGCGCGCCAGCACAATCGCCGGGAGCAGGGTAAAACCCACGCCTACGAGGGCAAAGAGGGCGAGCGCATCCACGATAAACCCGGTGCAGGAAGATACTAAGAATCCCAACAGCGGCGCGTAGATTCGTGCGGAATCGCGGATCGGGCGGAAATGACTGCTCGGGTTCCCCGGCTCATATACTTTCACGATGGGCAGCTCGATAAGCTCCACCCCGGCCCGGCTGGCGCGAAGCAGCATTGAAAACTCGTATTCGTATTTATCGCCGCGCAGGCTGAGAGCCCAATCAATCATCTGTGTGGTAAACCCGCGAAGCCCCGTCTGGGTGTCGGCGATGCGAGTGCCCGTCGCCAGCGTAAAGAACCCGACGGTAAGCGCATTACCCAACCGGGAACGCAGAGGAACGGTGGGCTCGGTGAACTCGGCGCGAGTATCCGGCAGGGTGCGTACCCCCAGCACGAGGGCACGCGTACCGATGCTCGCCATTCGCTCGGTTTTAGCGCCCACCCGCAGAATATCGCGGGGTAAATGCTGCCCGTCAGCATCCGCCGTTACCACAATGTGATCGGGCCGATGCGCCCGTGCCCACGCCAACCCGGTGCGCAGGGCCGCGCCTTTTCCGCGGTTTGCAGGGTGGGCAATAATCGTGACGCCCCGAATCGCCAACTCGGTAAAGATCGGCACGTAGGTACTTCCCGAGCCGTCATCGACCACTAGGACTTCGGCGTGCGCATCCAATTCTATGATCTGCTGCGCTAACCGCACGAGAGATTCATCCGGTTTATAGGCGGGTATCAGGACTATCATGATGCGCTCCCGGCGATGTACAGAATATCGCTGGTTCCGCGTTCTTTGGTGCCGCCCATCGGTTTATTGACTAGCTGGTTGTTGAAGACCATCACCGAAGATCCGCCGCCATCTAGGTTATAGGCGCTCACGCACCCGAGTTCCTTGAACATATAGGCAAATTCGGGCATGGTAACTCCGCGCGAATAACCGTCGGAACGCCCATCGACCACGATAAATACGAGGTGGTTCTGCCCGAGCACGCCCACACCGGTACGCGGCTGGTTGCCTTGGATGGAGTGGTTGCCGAAGTTGGTATCGACCTCAACCTGATCGATGCCGCTGACAACCTCTGAGTCCCGCACGAGTGCCGGCCCGAAGGAAAGCGTATTCCAGACGCCTTCGTTGAGGAGCTGCTGCGCGTTCGTGCCGGTTTCGTCGTAGAGTTTGACGGAGCCGTCTTGGTAGAACGCGAGCCCTTCACGGGCGCCGGAATCGCGGTATGCCACACCGTTGCGAATGACGATGCCGGTGTCACGGAACCCGTAGTAGTCGCCGTTAATCGCCCAGATGCCGTTGTGCTGCGCGGCGATATTGGAGGGCGTATCGATAATGTTTTGCCCGAATTTGTTGTTGGCGAAGGCTCCGCGCAGCAGGGTCATGGCGTTGAGTTTGATCTCTGCGGCAAAGGAAACGACCGCGTTGTTGCCGCTTCCTTCGGTGGATTTGGTAATGGTGATAGAGCCTTCGCTGGCGCTCAGACCATCAGAGGTGACCTTAACGTTGGTGAGTTCGCTGGGGCTTGAGGCACCGTCAGATGATGAATTATTATTCTTTGCTTGTTGTGATTTTTCATAGGCTACGGTGTCGTCAATCTGCGTATGCTCGCATTTCTCGTTTTAAAACATGAAGAAGCTATGTTTTAGCTATGTATGAGTATTCATTTCCGGGGGTTGTCTCACCATGCGCATATACTTCACACAGCTTGACGCATTAGACGCAAGACTGTCTTAGTCCGATTTCTATTTCGCGGGTTATCGTGTATCGGGCGACTTAAATAACCGCAAAATGCACAATAACCCTCAAAATAGACCTGCCGCCTCTGCGTGATACGCGCTTACGCACCGGTGAGGTTATCGAGGTGCCGCTTTGTGACGGAGTCGAAAAGATCAAGACTCTGTGCGGAGCGTGCTATCAGCTGCGCGCCCTGCACCGTGCAGAATAAGGACTCCGCCTCTGCCTGCGCGTGCTCGGGATCGTACCCGGCATGCTCAAAACGCTCGGCGATCCAGCGAATATTCTTAGTCTGAAAATCTGCGGTGTTAATCTCGACAGGCTCACGATTTTCAGCCTGTGCGCGCAGGGGCACGAACGTGGCATTGATATGCGTTCCCCGTTTCGCCATCTTCTTGCTCTCTTCAGCATCGTGATCGGGTGCGCTCTGCTTTAGGGATTCCAGCGCCAGCATTGAGCAGAGACAGAGTTTATAGCCCTGTTCCAGGTTCGCACGGTAGGGCCTCATATAGGCTTCGAGTTCTTCGCGGAGGCTGTGTGCCGCATCCACACCCTGGCGCAGCGTCTCAAAAAAGTCTGTGCTGTACTTTTCGAAGGCTGCACGCACGAGATCGGATTTCACAGGGAAATAGTAGTGAATGCTGGGTTTTTTGATGTTCATTTTGCGCGCTATATCTGCGTAGCTGAAAGCGTTGACGCCGTTCCTTTGGATATAGTCGGTGGCTATGCGCACAATATCATCTTTAGTTCCCATCATTCTCTCCTTATGTGATCGTTAAAATCCCCTCGACCGTTGGAGCGGGGGCTGCGATGCGAATTCGCCTTGTCATCACTGCGGTAACTGAGGACAATTCCCGCGAGCGCGATTTCATTGGCGGGAATATCCAGGTGGGCACGGACCTTATTCGGGTATTGTACATTTTCGTAGGTGACACTATCGTATCCATACCGCAGGATGCCCGCCAGCATCAGCAGATGCGCAAACAAACCAACATGAAAACCCGTAGACCGCTCAAGCACGCCCGCAGAGTATACAAAAAACCGGCCCAAGTCACCCTGCAGGGTGCTTAAGCCGGTTCGCGTATGAGCGTAACGCTAGGCTCTGCCGCTACACCTCATCATCATATTTGGCATATTTCTCCGCGTATGCCGAGTAATCATCCTCATCATCATAGCGACGAGAAGATGATTCGGAGGATTTAGTGTTCTTAGCGTTGAGCTCGCGCTCAAGTGCACTGTAGTCGGTCTCGGGGCTGAAGTACTTCATCTCCCGAGCCTGCCGTGTTGCCTTAGCCTTCTGACGGCCGCGCCCCATGGCGTGACCCCCTCTTTCCTCATGTCCGCAGCCACCACACCCAAGGCGCGCATAACCCACGGATCGCTCTCTAGTCTTTCCTATGTTCTAGGGTACCTTGTTTTACCCCTCAATGTCTTGTTGATTGACAGATTCATGCTCAGAAAATCTGTCGAATCTTCAGTTTCTTCGCCTGAACTCCGGCGAATTATGCATAAGGTTTGGGCTCCACCTCGCGCATCATACGCTGATGTGGAGCCCAAACCTTTGTAGGAGCCTTCTATAAGAGCCGCGCGTAGCAACCCATCTCTACAAGCCCGAGACTCAAAGATTTTATCCCCAAGTCCTGGGAACAACCCGCACTAGCTGGCTGTAAAGCTACCTAGCTCGGTCGCACCGGATGCCAACGACGTTGCGTTGGAGTCCACAGCCGATGTTGTAGTGTACGCCGTGTAACTCTGACCCTTGACGATCGATGAGCTAGAGACGAGAACCAACTGCACATTCGACTTGGTGACTTTATAGTTAGCCACCACCTTACCAGATGAATCCGCTACTTGAACCGTGGATCCTTGCTCAAATCCGGAACTATTGGTCAGTTTCAGGTAGCCGCTCGTCGAGTTGGTGGAGGGAGCCTCGAACATATCTGCCGTGCTGCCGCTGAGAACCGTGGCACCGTTGAGGAGCAAGTCGCCGTTGGTATCCAGCGCAGCGTTACCGTCTTGGCTGGGACCGTTCACTATCAGCGTTCCTCCAGAAAGAGTTGTGACACCGTTCGAATCAATGCCATCGCCCTCAGCATTGACGGTAACGTGACCGCCGCTCACGTTGATTGCAGCATCGATAACCTCAAAGGTTCCGCCACCGCCACCGGGCATACCACCCTGCGGGGGCTGGCCCATCCCCTGCTGGCCGGTACCTGTAGTTCCGTTCTGAGACTTGCCGTCCTGGGCGTTACCGCCGGGCATTGCCGGAGGCTGTCCCATCCCCTGCTGTTGTTGATTGGAGGTTCCGCTCTGCTGTCCGCCCGGAATGCTGCCCTGCTGCTGGTTGTTCTGCTGCTGATTGGCAGTATCAGAGGTGTTCGCGGATGAATCCGTACTCTCAGAATCGCTTGTCTTCAGCGAGGCATTCATGCCGTCATCCGCACTCGTGACGTTTACATCGCCGCCAGAGACATTAATGTACTGTGCCTCAATGCCTTCATCGGACTGTTCAACCGTCAGGGAGCCCCCGGAAATTTCGACGACCCGAGAGGCTTTGAAACCGTCATCGCCCGCATTCACAGTCACGGTACCGTTGCTCAGGCGGGTCCAGCCCTGCCCCTCGTCGGTGTCGTTAGTAGACTTGATGCCGTCCTGCTGCGCGGTCACGTTAATAGTGCCGCCTAGGATATCCACATAATCCTTGCCCTTGATGCCGGTGTTCGCCGCATTGACCTCAAGAGTGCCGCTGGCAATCACAAGGCCGTCACTCGTGTGAATACCGTCTTCGTGGTTGCCGTTCACCTTCAGGGCGCCTTCACCCGCGATCGTCATGTCGGCCTTGGAGTAGACCACGGCATCCGGATCATCTTCCCCCGTTGCGGTGTAGTCTGCGCCGTCGCTTATCGTATTGGTGGTGCCGGATGCGCTGTAAAGAATAACCTCGTCAGCGTTTACCACGTTCAGCGCGGCACCGCTGGAATTCGTGATGTTTGCGTTATCGAGAACGAGCCGAACCGCGTCGCTGTCAGCGGTTTCGACCTTGATCTGCCCCTGGTATTCGCCGGAGAGTTTGTACGTACCAGCCTTCGTGATGGTCAAGGTGCCGTCTTCAACGGTAACGCCGTCCGTTGCGGTGGGGTTTGACAGGTCAATCGCGGTTTCAGAGGAAGTGTCCCAGCTGAGATCCTGCTCCGAATAGTGAGTATCAACGTCGAGTTTTTCGCCGCTTTTCACGTTGGTCGAGAATGACGAGCTGCTGGCGGCAGTATCGGTGGCGGTTGCCGAGGATGTTGTCGCAGTCGTACCGACTGAGCTATCCGCCGCCGTCGTGCTAGAGGCGAGGGCGTTGCTCGTAGTTGAGCATCCGGTGAGTGCAAGCGCTGCGAGCAAAGTTACCGAGGTTGCCGAAGTCAGTATTTTTTTATTCATGGGGAAAGAATCACTTTCTATCTACACTGTTTGAGCAGTTTGTGAGTATTTTCAGGGTTTACATCCGAATTCTACGGGGTAACGGGTATCTGCCGCATCAAATTCACGGGTTCCTGCAGGCTCCTGATGTATGTGTCGTGTGATAGAAGTTGGATTTTCTGATGCATATTTGTGGCGTGCACCGCCACCCGCGCCGGAGTTTTGTGTGATGGTTTTATCCTGCGCAGGCTAAAGGTTGGAATAGGATTCTCTCCTCTCGTTATGTTTTACAGATCGGGGGTTGATGCCGTGAAAGTTCCACGTTCAACGGCACCAGGTGCAAGGGTGGTGGTCTTCGGATCCACCAGCGTGGGTGCTAGGTAAAGAGTGTATTCTTGACCCTTCACGATAGAGGGATTCGAGAAAAATACTTGTTTAACGCCCGGAGTAATCACCCGGTAGTTTGCAACAACTTGTCCGGCAGAATCTACTGCCTGAACAGACTGCCCTTGTGGGAAAGTATCGTTATCTGCAATTCGCAGATACCCATTTGTGGAGTCGTCGATCGGGCGCTTGAAAAGCTCTACACCGCCGCCGCCAAATGAGATCCTGGCGTCGTTACTTACAGTGATGTCACCATTTGGATCAATAGGATCATTGGCATCGTCTTGAGGACCGTTGATTAGCAACTCGCCTCCTGTGTAGAACTCGTGTCCGTTAGAGTCCATGCCGTCAGCACCCACGTTGAGGGTTACATTTCCACCGGTCATGTTGATCACGGTATCAATAACCTCTGTGGTATCGCGGGCACCACCCAAGGGTACGGGGCTGGCATCCGGCTGATCGCTGTCTTCCTTCTGATCCTCATACTCTTGATCGTTAGGCAGCTGGTCCTTGAGCGAGGCATTCACGCCGTCGTTATTGCTGTTGATGAGCGTATTGCCGCCATGAATATTGACGTATTGCCCTTCAAGCCCTTCTTCAGACCCTTCGATGGTGAGCTTCCCGTCCAGAATCTCCAGGGTGCGCAGCGCCTTGATGCCGTCGTCACCAGCACGAAGAACAGTGTCACCGCCAGCCACGCGCACCCATCCAAGGCCTTGTTTCTCGGTGTTGGTGGCTTTAATCGCGTCTTTTGCGGCTTCAATACGCAGGGTCCCGCCCTGAATATCCACGTAGTCCTTGCCTTTAAGTCCGGTCTTCGAGGAATTAATGTTGAGGGCACCTCCGGCAACAACCAGTCCTTTGGTGGTGTGCACCGTCTCGTCAAATTTACCGGCGACGTTCAGCGTTCCATCGCCCGCAAGGGTTAGGTTAGCGGTTGAATAGATCGTAGAATCTGCCTCTTTTTTGCCCTGGACTGCATATTCTGGGCCGTCGCTGAGGTTATTGGTGCTGCCCCGAGATGTGTAGATGACGGCTTCGTCGGCAGAGGCAACGTTAATAGCAGATCCGGTCTCATTCGTGATGTTAACGCCGTGCGTAAAGTGAGTTTGCGCGTCAATCTTTTCACCATTTTTGGTGTTCGAGGTGTATACGCCAGATTTAAGTTCCTTCCCCTGTTCCTGTGCGGTCACAGTGGCTTTGGAGTTATCAGGGTTCCCGCTAATGGCGCATCCGGCAAGTGCCAACGATGCTGCAAAGGCGCATGTAAGAACAGATGTAAACCGGTTTTTGAACATCTCGAACGGGGTTCCTTGTCTGTAGGGATTAAGTGTCTCGGTAAAGATTGCCTCAACCATCCTACGCGAGAGGGTGGGGTTTCCAGAATGCCCTAACACGGTGAGCCTCTGGAACACCCCACCCTATTCTTGTGCCGCGTTCTAAGACGTTACCCGCTCAGGGTCTAGTTCTAAGCGGCTGGTTCAAGCTGCATCCAATGTTGAATCGTGCGCTTCCACTTGTTCGCCGGCAGCTGAGGATTCAGCGCAGCCATACCCGTAGCGAACTTAGAGATTTTGACGGGTCGGATACCCGCACGCCACAGATACTTATCAGCGACTGAAGGTGCGCTGCCGGATTTCGTTTCGATAATCACCGTACCGGGTGCAGTATATTCGGTACCGACCTGATACTTGGTTGGTCCTTCACCGCCGTCTGCGGTGTACATGAGCGCGTTTTCCGAAAGCGGAGTCCATGTTAGCGAAGTATCAATCGTGAGGCGAGAATCCACCGGATTCTGCTCGGACTGAGGCAAATATACAGTCGTACGACGGTACCCGGTGCGGATAACCGGCTCCAGGTCATCTACAGACGCATCCGTCAGCTGCTCAAGCGCGGTAGCTACATATTCCTTGCCTTCTGTAGTGAGCATGTCGCGGTTTTCGATAGAGTACGGAATACGTTCCTTGACCGTGAATTCACGAGCCCCTTCAGTCTTGACTTCCAAGAAGCTCAGGTCAGAATCCAGATAGCTGCGGGTACGTACCTTGAACCGGTTACGGCTGCCGATGGCGGAAGCCTTATAGCTCACCAGGTCAGGAGTGTCGAAGTATACAGAGTCATAGGCGAATTCACGCTGACCGTCGATTTCTAGGACAGCCGCCTCGTCGGCGGGAAGTTCAGCTAGGATAGATGCCGCATAGTCTGCATCCACAATGTATTTGCGGTCCACACGGGTTTGCATAGCAGCTTTTTCGTTGAGTTCATCGAGGCTGATGCTCTGCCAATAGGTTGGCACGATAGACATGGTACTTTCCTCTCGGTGCCCGCTTCGGTGAGAAGACGGAGTATTATCTACCGCAGGGGTGTGCGTAGATTCCAAAGTCTGTGCGGCGCCACCCTGAAACGGGGTGTACGGCTGAGGTACTTGGGGACTCATGGTAGGTCCTTTCAACGTGTGAGTTTTTAGGTGTAGTTTTAGGGGATATCCGCGAGATAAAGCCTAGGAAGCATAGTATTCGTAGTTCGCGTTAAGGTGTTCTTGGAGTTGGGGAAGCTCTTTATAGGTGATAGTCACCTGTGTAGTGTCGTTGAGCAGGTCAAGCTCCAGGATCTTAGCGGAGACGACTTCATACCCGAGACGCGATTCCAGATAGGCTTTTAGGGTTCCTTCGTCGCTGATAGCGCGATCCACCGTGACGGTTTGGGGGCGCGGCTGGTTTTTCGCTTCAAAGATCGGTGAATCCAGTAGTGCGATAATTCCAACCAGTACCACCATGAGGATGAAGGCGATATATGGCGGGTCAAGCCGCACGCCGGAGATCAAACCTAGGGCGAGAGATACGAAGTAGTACCCGACCTCGCGCTGGCTTAGGGAGGTAGACCGCAGGCGGATAATGGAAAGAACGCCGAAGAGTCCTAGACCCATAGCGCCCGCAGTGCTTCCGGCATGTGCCAGGGCGACCGTTACGGTGAAGACACCGGCGTTGATAACCGCGTATGAAATCATGAGTTCACGGGTCTTATGACGAATCATGTACAGGGTGCAGAGTGTGCCAATTGCTACTAGGTCTGCCAGTCCCATCATCAAAATATCCATTGGACTCTCCGTTCCGTTTTGTGTGCCGTTATGTTCTTGTATTTCTAGGTTCGCGCCCGTTCCTGTGTTCTTCCTGTGTCTGTCTTAACTTGTAGTTATGTATTTCGTGCATATCTAAAAGTTCCCCGCGATTACAGGGAATAAAGGATGAAGAACGAGACTCAGTACTACAAAAATGTGGTGGTATGCTCATAAAAATTCAGAATTTGCATATACGGATCGTGTAGCGCCTATCTAGAGATCTTAAGGATGCGCAAAAGGCACATTCTGACTTAGATAACGTCTCCTATGCAAATCCTGATTGGTACGCTTTTCGATCGTTATTACTGTCGAGAGGGGTCTTGCTGCAGAGGGCGGCATCGGCAGCTTTTTTGTGGAAACTCTCTTCCTAGATTTTGAGGTTTAAACAGCAAAATCCCCCGCTCCTCAATCATGAGGAACAGGGGATTCTTGTAGCCTCCGGCAGCTTCTAGAACCGCCCCGAGGACTTGATCATCTAATCTTTAGGCACGCTTGCGCTTACGCAGAGCAGCTACGGTTGCACCGCCCACGCCCAGAGCAACCATACCCAGACCTGCTACGGTCAGAGCACCGTTTGCACCGGTGTTAGCCAGCTTGCCATTGCTGTTCGAAGAAGCGTTATTAGA
>QWCI01001511.1_pt1 | contig 14173 bp, 10 predicted proteins | sample 1972541 | NCBI WGS metagenome assembly QWCI01 (sample SAMN09866712, study PRJNA288562) | Human oral metagenome isolate term3_saliva, whole genome shotgun sequencing... | isolation source: mouth | host: Homo sapiens | place: USA: California | reverse complement strand
GGCGCTGCGCACCCGCTACCCCGAGGCCAACATCGTGGCCGTCGACTACGACCCGGGTGCCTCCGAGGTCAACCAGCTCAACCGCATCAAGCTCATGCTCGCCACCGCCCTACAGGACCCGGAGGCGCGCGACGGCGACGTGTTGCAGCTCGTGGACGTCGAAGAGCCGGCATCGTGCGGCGGGTCCGGCTCCGTCATGCTCGGTATGCCGACCATCCCGACGAGGCGTGCAGCCTTCCGCTGAACGTTTCGTTCCTTCGTTGACGAGGCCTGGGTTCCCTCCAGGCCTCGTCGCCTGAGGCAGCCCTCCCCGGTTCCCGGCCACGGCCTCGTCGCGCACAGACAGACGTGGGGGGGGGCGACTCGTTTGAGTCACCCCCCACGCATCTATCCGACTGTTGGCACGGCTACATCGACAAGTCACCGCGCGCGATCTCAAAGCCCGCCGGTGCCCACCCCGTGCTGTAGGACAGGCGCACCGAGACCTCGCGCAGCCCCGACGAAGGCCACGGCACCGAGAGGAAACCCGTCTCTCCGGGTGCCACATCCAAGGACGCCGAGTACTCCCACGTCACGCGACCCTCGTTGACGACGCGGCACAGGAACTCTAGATCCGCCGTTGACGTAAACGTCATGTGGTTCCGCACTGTCACCCCCGAATACGAGGGCGCAACCGTCACCGGCGCGTAGTGCAGCTCCTCGCCGCGCACTTTGCGCAGGTCCGGGAAGCAGGCCTGGGAGTACTCCGGGCGCGTCGGATCGAGCGAGCGGGCGGCGCGGACCTCGTCCTCCTCATCACCCACCGCCCAGGCGATGACGCTCGGGTGTGCGCGGTCGCGGCGGATCGCCGCTTCGATTGCCTCGTCGCGTGCGGCCCCCGGACCATACAGGGCTGACGTGCAGTCGATGACGTACAGGCCGTACTCGTCGGCCAACTCCAGGAAACGCGCATGCCCGGGTGCATCGGCGATCACAACCGTGTTGACGCCGTGGCGCTTACACCACACGATGTCGTCGAGCATCTCCGGCAAGTTGACCGCCAAGCCCGTGCGCCCGTCGCACTCGTTGCGGGTGACGCCCCGCAAAATCAAGGCCTTACCGCCCAGGGTCACTCCCTGGGACGTCGCCTCAATGCTGCGGAAACCGAGGTCGAGAGACACCGTGTCCTTGATTCCCTCCTCGTCGCGCAGCGTCACGATCAACCGGTACAGCGCGGGTTCCTCCGCGCTCCACGGGAGCACGTTGAGTCCACGGGTCTCGAACACCTCGTCAGGCGACCCGAAAGCAGACCATAGCTCCGCCTGCTCGGCCTCGTTCACTAAGGTGGCGTGCACCTCGACGCCGCCCGTGGTCTCGATGCGCAGCGTCAGAGCACCCGCGCGCCCGTCGTGGGACGCCACCGGCACAAGATCCACAATGTGTGCCGGGGGACGCGCCTCCAGCGACACCTCGCGGAACAGGCCGTGGCAGCACACCGGCGAATCCATCAGCAAAACAGCGAGCGTATGCGTGTGGGTGGGCTGTAGCGCGTGGGTCACGTCAAAGGCCGCAGGAATGAAACCATCCGCACAGAAACCAACGAAGGTTCCATCAACCCACGCGTAGAGAGGACCCGAGAACCCGCCGAAGGTCAAGGTCATCATCCAACCGCGCTCGACCGCCTCCTTCAAGGGAGCATCGAAAATGAACTCGCGACGCAGAATCGAGGCGCGCGCCAGGTCGCAGGACTCTGTGTCGCCGAAATGGGAGGTGTCCTCCTCACGGGCCGGTGTCTCACCGCGCATCCATGTGTCGTCGAGCTCCAGGATGCCAGGCACGGATGTCGCGCCGAAATGTTGATAAGAAGGAGCCCTCTCAATGAGCTCCGAGGCGGTGCCAGTGACACCGGTAACCTGCCAGGTGCTTGAGAGCAGCTGGAGTGGCCTGCGTGACCTCCACGTCGCGTGCACCGTCAAACGGTTCACCGACGCCCCTGGGTCCCGCAGCCACATGAAGTCCGGTTCCAGGATGTGACTCATGTTATAAAAGTATCACTCTTTTGTTAGTCATGGAAACATAAACTTTACTGAATTGCAGTCAAATATGCCTTGACATGGGCTTAGTTCCCAGGTGTCAAGCAATGCGATGATCACATCGTGGGATTTATGTCCGTCCCAGTGGGCGTAAGTTCCCACCCGCTGGGGGCAGATGAGCACATAAGGAACCCCGGCCTCGTCCATGGTGAACGAGGCCGGGGAAAGGTGAGTGACCGGGTCAGCCCAGAGCGGTCTACTCCGCTGCCTTCGCCGCCGAATCGCGATCCGCGTCGCGCGTGATCTTACGGGCAAAGCCGTACAGCAGCCACGTCGCACCCGCGAAGAACACAATACCGAGCACGTTTGCGACCGGGGTAAAACCGTCGCCGATGAACGGCAGCGCCAGCGGGGAATCCGAACCCGTCGCACCAGCGATACCCGCGTAGACGACGCCGAACAGGGACTCGCCCACGATCAGACCCGTCGCAGCCAGCGTGCCGAAACGCTTCGCGCGCTCCACGTCCGCCTGCTTGTCAGCCCACCTGTTGTACAGGAAGCCAATCAGGCCGCCGATCGGGATCAGGATCGTCAGGGACGCGGGCAGGTAAATACCCATGCCGACCGCCAGCGGAGGTAGGGCCAGCTTGCCCTTCGAAGCGGGGCGCAGGACCTCGTCAATGATGATGACGACGACGCCGATCGCCGCGCCGATACCCAGGAGCTTCCAGTCGATGCCGCCGCCGAGGACGCCCTTCGCGAGCGAAGAAATCAGCGAGGCCTGCGGGGCTGCCAGCGCATCCGGTCCGGCGCCGGGCGCACCCTGGAAGCCGAAGGAGTTCTGCATCAGCTCCAGAACCGGAGGAATGATCAGCGAACCGAAGACGACGCCGATGACCAGGGCGACCTGCTGCTTCCACGGGGTCGCGCCCACCAGCTGGCCGGTCTTGAGGTCCTGCAGGTTATCGTTCGCGATCGTCGCAATGCAGAACACGATCGCGGAGGTGAACAGCGTGTAGGCGATGAGCGCCGTGTTCTCTTCCGTGGTCGAACCGCGGCCGTGCACTGCCAGGATGACGACCGCCGTGATGACGACGACGAGGATGCCGACGCCCGACACGGGAGAGTTCGACGAGCCGATCAGGCCGGCCATGTAGCCGCAGACCGCCGCGACCAGCAGGCCGGCCACGAGAATGAAGAGGACCGACACGGCGATCAGGACGGCCGTGTTGCGCTCGATCTGCGTGCCGCGCATGAACCACCACAGCAGGCCCGCGATCGGAATCATGGCCACGAAGATGGAGACGATGACCCACTTGCCGGGAATGTCCTGCTCGGTGCGATCGATCTGGGCGCCGTCTTCCTTGGTGCCGCGCGAGGCGCGCAGCGACTCGGACATGCCGCGGACGATCGGGCCCATGATCTTGATGAGCGTCCAGACGGCGGCAACCGCCATGACGCCCGCGCCGATGAAGCGCACGTCCGACTTGAAGACCGTCGATAGGACGTCGGTCAGGTCATCCGCGCCCTCCAGCTGGCCGTTCGCGTACAGGGGTAGCAGGACGCCGTAGGAGATGACCATGCCGATGAGCATCGCGACGCCCACCGTCATGCCGACCAGGTGGCCCACGCCGATGAGCGCGAGCGACAGGGAGGTGGAGAGCATCGTGCCCGTCGAGCCGATCCTGAAGGCGGCGCCGACCTCGGAGGCCGTCACCTTTAGGTAGCCGAACAGGGCCATCGCCGCCGAGGCCAGGGCGCCCCAGGAGCGCGCGACGCAGGGGGATCGAGTACATGACGCCCAGTGAACCGCCGACCGCGCACACGAACATGGTCTGCCAGTAGGGGAAGCCACTCCACCAGCCCACGATCACGAGGCCGGGGAGGACGAAGATGACCGCCGACAGCGTGCCCGCCGCCGACGCGATCGTCTGAACGATGTTGTTCTCCTGGACCGTGTGGTCTCCCCAGAAACGCAGAACTGCCATCGAAATGACGGCTGCCGGGATTGAGGTCGCGAAGGTCAAACCAACCTTCAGTCCCAGGTACACGTTCGCGGCTGTGAACACCAGCGTGATGATGCCGCCGATGATGACGCCACGCAGGGTCAGTTCTTTGAGCGACGTTTGCTTCGCCGCAGTTGGCGCAGACACGAAAAATCCTTTCGCTGCGTTGAATAGATACCCTGCAAGAGTAGAGCATGTATGCGTTGTCGTGAATGGTATGCGGTTACTTAATCTTGTTTTCAACCGTTCTAAATGCCGAGGTGGTGCCCGTGTTGCGTGCTGCAGTGTGATCTTGTGGTGTTGTGTGGCCCTGCTCCCAGCCTGCCCGGTCGATTTGCACAGTCGGGGGGTCTGTGTAGTAGAGTATCCGAGTAAGGTAGCGTGTCCGAGCGGCCGAAGGTGTCCGAGCGGCCGAAGGTGCAGCACTCGAAATGCTGTGTGGTGTCACAGCCACCCTGGGTTCAAATCCCAGCGCTACCGCCACTGCCGCCCGGCCCCAATGGGGCCGGGCGGTTTTATTATGCCTGAATGGCGGGGTTATAGGACAAAACCAACACGTTTTGTCCTATAACCCCGAGTCGGCGCGGAAGAGCTGGAATCGTCACTGTGACGGGGTTTGTGTGCGCCGCCCGCTCCGTCATCTTTGCCTGGAATGCGACGAAAGAGGCGGGATCCCGAAGGATCCCGCCTCTGCTGCGTGTGTGTAGTCGTGATGGTCGCGTCGTCAGCGTCACCAGCGCCCGGGCCGCGTGCGGGGGCGTGGGGGAATTGCGTCATGAGAGCCATGATACGCCGTCATGAGGCGTCTAATGTCGCACCCCCATCTCGCCGCGGTGAGTGGCGCGCAGGGTGACCACGGTCATAGGACGCGGATACTCAGTTCTTCCACCAGCCCTTGACGGTGTCGACCGCGTGGGCAGATCATGAGCAGCGGCACGGTCGCGACCGGGATGTTGCCCTGCTGGTCGGTCATCTGGTAGGTCACGAGGCGCTTGCCGACGGTGTCCCACGCGAGGACAGCCCAGCCGGAGCCCTGCAGCCCCAGGGCTGCGGCGGCGAACTGAGCCTGGAAGGACTCAAATGAGCCGAAGAACTCGTCGATGGCGGCACCGAGTTCGCCCTCGGGGCGCGATGCGCCCTCGCCGGTCATGTTGGTCCAGAAGATGGAGTGGTTGGTGTGGCCGCCAAGGTTGAAGGCCAGGTTCTTCTCCCACAGGTTGATCGCGGCGAAGTCGCCGGCCTCGCGGGCGGTGGCAAGCTTCTCCAGCGCGGTGTTTGCGCCGGCCACGTAGTTCGCGTGGTGCTTGTCGTGGTGCAGCTCCATGATGCGCCCGGAGATGTGGGGCTCGAGAGCGGAGTGGTCGTAGGGCAGGTCGGGCAGGGTGTAGACGGTCATGATGCTCCTCCTGGGCGTCGTCGTCATGTGGCCGTTGACTCCAAGAGTAGTACTTTAGTCCCGGCTTGCGAAGGGGTTGTGTGTCACCTTTCGCGGATCGCGATCAACGACGAGGCCGGGGCAGGGGAACGCGATCACGCATCCTCCGCCCCGGCCTCGTGAAAAAGAGGGGAAAACTCAGGCTTTCCCGCGCACGCGACGCACGAGCGCGGAAGCCCCGACGACGATCCACGCGACGACGGCACCGAGAATGACACCGAAGACGCCGGACAGAACGGTCTCGACGAGCCAGGTCGCGAAGCCGCCCGCGGCGGACACCGCGTGCTCGGCGGTCTCGAGGATATGGTGGAAGACGCCAACGCCGACCTCGGCGAGGTTCGCGATGACGAGGTGGCCGCCGACCCACAGCATCGCGACCGTGCCGACGACGCCGATGACGTTGAAGATGTGGGGCATGATGCGCACGATGGTGCGGCCCATGTTGTCGACGGGGCCGGGACGGTTGTCCTCGGGGTCGAGCGCGCCGCGAGCCAGGTGGACGCCGAAGTCGTCGGCCTTGACCAGCAGGGCGACCAGGCCGTACACGAAGAAGGTCATGAAGAATGCGACCGCGATGAGGACGGCAACGCGCATCACCCCGTGCTCATTCGACAGGTTGGCCATGGAGACGAGCATGATTTCGGCGCTGAGGATCAGGTCGGTGCGGGTCGCGGAGGACACGATGCTCTTTTCGAGTTCCTCGGCGGAGGCAGCACCCCTCTCCTCGTGGTCCTCGTGATGGCCGGGTAGCCATCCGAGCTTCTCCAGGACCTTCTCGCCGCCCTCGAAGCACAGGTACGCGCCGCCCACGACGAGCAGGAATGGCAAGACCTGCGGTGCCAGCCACGTGAGCAGCAGCGCAATCGGTAGGATGATAAAGAGCTTATTAATAAGGGAGCCGCGCGCGATCTTGGCGATGATGGGCAGCTCGCGTTCCGGACTCAGGCCCGACACGTACTGGGGAGTGACGGCCGTGTCGTCGATGACGACGCCGACCGCCTTGGACGAAGCCTTGACAGCGTTGGCCGCCACATCGTCGATGGATGAGGCCGTGACCTTCGCGAGGGTCGCGATATCGTCGAGCAGGGCGACAAGTCCTCCGGACATGGGTTTCCTCCTATGACCCTCGTGTGGGTACCCGCGCATTGTACGCGCGGGGATAGTCTAGAGTCATGACAACTTCCACACCCGTTCCCGCCCTCGACTGTGACATGATTGCGCGCCTGCGCGCCGACGTTATCGCGTCGAGCTGGACGACCGACACCCTGGATGAGCTGCTCAGCGATGGTGCCCTGTCCGCCCTCATGCGCGATTCGCGCCTACCCGCACTGGTCGAACTCGCGGGCGTCGACGCCCCCGCAGCGACCTTGACACGTTTCTTTATCGGCGGACAGCCCGAGCGCGCCTCGGCCCTGGACGCGGCCCTGCCGACGCTGGGCGCGGCTGGCTTGGAGACCCTCGGCCTCGCAGCCACCATCGACGAGGACGAAGCCGCCTCCGCTCTCGTCATGCCCCGCCCGTACTCCAAGTCCGCGCCCAAGCGTGAGCGCGCGCAGGCGGGCGAGGGGGAGGAGGCCTCGTTCCCGACGGCACCCGCCCTGCCGACGATGCGCGATCCCGATGAGGAACCCGAGCCCGAGGTCGTGGTGGACCCGTGGATGCGCGCCCTGTACGATCTGCGTCCTCACGCGGCGGCCCTGCCTGGCGGCGAGCACGAGTGGTGGGTGACCTCGGACCTGGGGGAGGGACAGACCGGCAAGCCGTTGGCCGATCACCACGTGATGGGCATCGGCGGGGCGACCCGGACGCTGCTGGAGATGACCGTGCGCGATCAGGTCGACTCGGCCCTGGATGTGGGCTGCGGCTGCGGCATCCAGGCTCTCTACCTGGCCACGCACGCGCGCCGCGTCGTCGCGACCGACCTGTCGGCGCGTGCGTGCGCGCTCACCCAGTTCAACGCCGCCCTCAACGAGACGACGATTGACGTGCGCGAAGGCTCCCTGTTCGAGCCGGTCGAGGGTGAGACCTTCGACCTGATCGTCACGAATCCGCCCTTCGTGATCACGCCAGATACCGTGCGCTGCGCGTCGGGCATGCACGAGTATCGTGACGGTGGCATGGATCGCGATAACCTGATTGCCGCAGTCCTGCGCGGTGCTCCTGAGTACATGGCACCCGGCGGCACGCTCCAGATGCTCGCGAACTGGGAGATTCCCGCGAGCCGCAACCCGGACACGCAGTGGTCCCAGCGCGTCGACGAGTGGCTGGACGGCCTGCTCGTGGACGCGTGGGTCGTCCAGCGTGACGTGCTCGAGCCGGCGCGCTACGTGGACATGTGGATCCGTGATTCGGGCGGTCCGCTTATGGCGCGCGCCGACTACGAGCGCGCCTACACGTCGTGGCTGGTGGATTTCCGTCGCGCGGGCACGGGCGCGATCGGCATGGGTTTCGTGGCGCTGCGTAGGCTCGACGAGGCCGAGGCAGCCTCGGGCGGCAGGCGCGCCTTCGATCTGTCCCTCGATGGGCACGCCCCGCGTGGGCAGGACGTGTCGTGGGCGCTGGCCTCCCTGCGTGGCCCGGAGCTGTGGGACACGGTGCTGACGCGCGCCTTGGACGTGCGCGAGGAGCGCCACTACGTGCCGGGCAGCCCGGATCCGGAGCTGCTGATTCTGCATCAGGGTGGGGGCTTGGGCCGGTCTGTGCCCGTCTCGTCGGCGGTGTCTGCGGTCGTGGGTGCCTCGGATGGTGAGCTGACGGTCGGCCAGATCGTGGCGGCCGTCGCGATGCTGACTTCCGTCGAGGCCGACGACGTCCGCGCCGAGGTCGAGGCACCCCTGCGTGACCTGATCCGCTGGGGGTTCTTGACGTACTGAGCGTTGTTGCGAGCGTGGGCGGGCGCGGCTGCGTGAGGCGGTCGCGCCCGCCCACGCCGTATCGGGTGAAATGTGTGGCGTCATTTCGGGCGTGTTGTGAACGCGGGCGGGTGCGAAGCCGACTCCAGATGTGGGGACCCTGTGTTAGCCTGGCGCCACAATGACGCGAAGGAGCGACATGGACTACGAGCTGGCCTACCGCTACGGCGTTCCCTCGCGCTTGGATGAACATGCGGGACTTGCGCTGTCGACATCGGGAGGGTCCACCCCCGAGGGGGAGGCCGCGTGCCCCTATTTCTTCTCGGGATTCATGGAGCGCCCCGACGTGGTGGCCGCTGGCCTGCTCGCGGTCGCACGCGTGGCGCGCACCCGCTTCTACGTGCCGCCCGGTATGGTCGTTGCTCCAGGCGGTGGACTCACCCGCATCGGGATGCTCGACCCGGTCGTGACCAACACGGCCGAGGGCCTGCGCTTCGAGTCTTTTAGCGTGTGCTGCGGCGTGTACGCCAGGCTCGACGTGGAGGCCTCGGCCCTGGACGCCGCTCACTGTGCGGTCGGCGTGACCAACGTGGACGTGAACCAGCCGCTGCGCGCCGCTCTGGCGTCGCTGCGAGCGGGGGAACCCCTGCACTTGGGCGTGGGTGAGGAGGGGCTGACGGCCACGACCCTGGACGAGGAGGTCACGGAGGAGAAGGTGCCGTTGTCCCTGCGCTGGCTCAAGGGCTTCGCGGAGACGCAGATGCTCTCCTCCGCAATGATGCCCCTGCACACGTTGAACGCCGCGCATGCCCGCGCGTTTATCCGAGGCCTGCCGAAGTCCAGCGCGACGGGCACGGTCATGTGGGCGGGCAGGGCCGTACGCGGCCTGCGCTTGGGGACCAGGCCCGTGCCGGGGGCCGCGTGCGTCGCCGGGCCCGAGCGGCTGCGGGTATTCGAGCCGCTCCTGCACTTGATCACCTCGCTCGAGGCCTACGGACCTGACGTGGACGCGGGCAGCGAGCCGGTCGCCTCCCTGTGGGTCGCCCGCTTGCCCGGCGCGCGGCTGAGCGTGGGACTCAGTCCCGCCAAGTCGCGCGGCTTCTCGGGGGAGGGCGCGGTCCTGGCTTCCCTCGGCAACCCGCGTGTTGAGGAAGATGCGGACACGCTCTCCGCCCTGCTCTCCTTCGAGCCGCGCATCGACACGCAGCTTATGGCGTCCCGCTCCGGCCTGGCCCTCGATCGGGTGGCTGGCGGCCTGGCGCTCCTCGCTTCGAGCGGGCAGGTCGGCTTCGACGTTACCGAGGGTGCCTACTTTCACCGCCCCCTGCCCGTCCGCCCCGGCGCGCTCACCGCGATGCACCCGCGCCTGTCGGGCGCACGCACGTTGATTGAGCGCGGCGCGATCACCCGCGAGGAGGGGGCACGCTTCCGTGTCGCCTCGGGTGCGAACCGCTACCGGGTGGAGGTGCCCGCCGACCCCTACGCCATCGGCGAGTACAGCTGTACCTGTCCGTGGTGGATGAAACACAGGGGCGGGTGCGGTCCCTGCAAGCACGTCCTCGCCGTCTGTCTGGTCTTGAAGGAGGAATCGTGAGCAACATCCGTTGGCTGCCCGACACCCTGGATGAATGCATGGACTTTTGGAGGCTGCATCTGTGGGTGCGCCAGCACCCGGACCAGTGGACGCTCGACGAGGTCTACGCGCGCATGCTGGAGATCAACGGGGGCCCGCCCACGGATGGCGACCTGAGCATGAGTTCCCGGCTGTCCGGCCCGTGGCTGGACGGCATCGGCTTCCTGCGCCTGGCTGAGTTGAACGGCGACCTGGCCCTCGAGCATGATGAGCGGTACCTGACGGCGCTCATCGGCCTCGAACCCGGGCTGCAACTGCCCCTCATGCGCGCCGATCAGGAGCTGCGCGAGGAGCTGGTGTGGGGGATCCTCCGTCAGGAAGGCAACAGCGGCGTGTCGCTGTCCTCCTCCGACCGTTCTGCCACCATGGGTTCGAGGCTGTCGCCCGGTTGGTCACGCACGCTCGAGGCCAGCGTCAATGAGGGACTTGTCGACCGGGATCGCCTCATCGATGCTCTCCTCGATATGCTCGTCGCCGACCTGCCCTCCGCGCGCGCCGGCTGGTACTCGCGCACCCTGCGCCTGCTTGCCATGACCCTTGACGAGGCCGAGTCCCGCCAGGTGGTCCTCTGTCCCCTCATGTCCTCTCCCGTTGGGCCGACCGTGACCCTGGCGGTCGGACAACTGACCGCCCTCGCCAAGGCCGGTCGCCTCGACCTGGAGCTGTTTGTGCGCAGCTGCGAGGGCGCGCTCATGGGGTCGAAGGCGAATGCCCTGCGAGTGCTGGGGATCTTGCGTGACGGCCTCGGGGCTGTGGAGGGCACCGACCTCGAACCCCTGCTCGGCGTTGCGTTCTCCTTCTCGGACGCGCAGGTGCAGCGGGCGGCGCTGGGCCTCGCGCGCGACTACGTGACCGCCAGCCTCTTGACGCGCGAGAGCGTCGCAGCCATCGTGAGCCAGGCTGACCTGGACCCGCTGGTTACCCCCGAGGCACGCGAGTTCGTATCCGCCGGAGCAGTGGGCGACCGGCCCGGCCCCGGCCTCGTCCACGAGGCGCGGACTCAGGTTGAACCCGAAGCCTTCCTGCCGCCGCCCGGGGAGGTGGCTGACCTGGTACCGATGAGCGCGGAGGACGTGAGCGGGCGGGTGGGCGTCCTGGCCGAGAAGGCGCAGATGGGACTCGAATACGAGCTGCTGCTTTCTTTTCTCGTCTCCCCCGAGTTTGACCCGGCCGTGCTGGAATCGTTGCGCCCGCTCGTGCGGCGCCTCGTCACGGGCGTGTCTGGACCCCAGCAGGTGCTCGGGGTGCTCCTGCTACTGGCCCTGGACGGGGGAGCAGGCGGGGTGGGTGATCCCTTGGAGTCGGCCAAGGCATGGTTCCGAATAGAGAACGTGCCGACCCACGTGAGCCAGCGCATCAGAGAGGCGACAGAGCTGCTCGTGGGAGGGCAGCGGTACCGCCTTTTGGCCACGCCCACCGATGATCGGGGAGCCGTGAATCCCCTGACACTCGTGCGCCGTGCCCTGGACAACGGGGACGCCGCGCCTCTTTCCGCAGACCTCACCCAGGCGCTGCTGCGCGTAGACACCGAGCACCCGGACTGTGCTGCCGCGCTCGCGCTCGTGGAGGAACGGGAGGAGGACCTGCCGTCCTCTGCCGTTGCCCGCATTCGCCTCGCCCTTGAGGGGGTGGTGCGCAGACGCGCCGAGGGCTACCTGTCCTCCCTCTCCGTTGCGTGGGAGGGGCACCCCGCCTACGAGTCGCGCAGCGGGAAGCCGAAGGTCGCGCGTGACGGCTCGCCCGTCTACGCGTTCTTTACCCCGCGCATCGTCGGTGCGCAGACGGGCGCGGCGGGAGCGGAGCTGAGCGTGCTTGCACAGATCACGGGTGGAGCGGGAAACTACTCGTTCCATCGCTACACGTACCCGGCTTCGGTGCGTCACTTCGCGGTGTGTCTGCTCGCCTCGCGGTGGAACTTCTTCGATTCGAGCGGGCTGACCGCCGACTGCTACCGGGCCCTGTGTGAGCACGGTGGACGCTGGGATTCGCTGTCCGCCCAGCTCCTCGGCCAGGCGATGGGCGAGCGCGAGGTGGAGTCGCGTGCGCTTGGCGTCGAGGCCCTGGCCTCCCTGGTGGCACGCGGGGGCCTCTCCTTCGACGAGGCCGTGGCCGGCTTCGCGGCTGTGGTGCACACCGTGAAACTGAACCGGTGGGCGCAGGCGTTCAAGGATTTGGGGAACGTGGACCCCCGCCTCGCGCTGGACCTGGCGCTCGCGCTGCTTCCCGGGCTTGAGCGTGGGCGTACGGGCATCGGGCAGCTGCTGGGCGTCGTCACCGTGCAGTACGCGCGGGCGCAGGCCGAGGGGTGGGCGCCGCCGCTGGGCGAGGAGCTTGTTGGCTGGCTCGCCCTTTTCCGAGGGACCTCCCAGACGGCCAGGTATGCTCGCACGCTGAAAGAGAAGGGCCAGTGACCGTACCCGCGATCCTGGCTGAGCGCCGGGGTGTTCTGAATGGCCTTGGGACGCTCTGATGGGCCTCGCGCGAGGCGGCGGAAACACTCGGCGCGGCGCGTCCGCGCCGAGATCGAGACCCCGCTTGTGACCTGATCCGCTGGGGATTCCTGACGTACTGAGTGTCGTTGCGGCGCCGTGCGTCAGGGTGTCGTTGCCCGTCTTGGGGGCGTGGCCCGGGCCTCGTGAATGCTACTGGCCGTAGTGGAAGCGGCAGGCAACGATTTCGACCGTATCTTCGGTGATGCGATAAACCAATCGGTTACGTCCGTCGATCCGACGCGACCAAAAGCCGGTGTATTCGTAGCGGAGAGGCTCAGGCTTGCCGATCCCCTCGTTCCCGTTGCGCTGGATATCCGCAATGAGGGCGTTGATACGCTTGAGGGTCTTGCGGTCCTCGAACTGCCACCAGACATAGTCGTTCCAGGCGTGTGGGGTCCACAAGACTTTGAGCATCGTTAGTTCTCCTCGTCAGCGATGTCGATGAGATCGTGCTCTTCGAGGTTTCCGTGTCGCAGCTGTGCGATTGATTCGCGCAGGTGGCGGGCGTTTGCGGGGGACTGCATGAGGTAGACGGTCTCCATGAGGGACTCGTACTCGTCGAGGGCGATAATGACCGCGCTTTCGTGGCCCTGCCGGGTGATGACGATTTCTTCGCGGTCGTTGACGACCTGGTCGAGGACCTCCGCGTAGCGTGCACGCGACTCGGTGTAGGTCATGGTCTTCATGGGTGCTCCTCTGCTCGCCTATGTACAGAATATTGTACAGGAGGTGGGGGTGTGTCTTCAGTCTGTTGGCGATGCACGGAAGTACTGCCTCCGCGCGGGGGCCAGCTACTGCGGGCGCTCGACGCACTGCCTGATGCCCCGACTGACCTCGCGCGCGAGGCGGTGGAAACACTCGGCGCGGCGCGTCCGCGCCGAGATCGAGACCCCGCTGCGTGACCTGATCCGCTGGGGATTCCTGACGTACTGAGCGTCGTTGTGTGCGCGGGGGCCAGATACTGCGGGACTGCTGGCGCGGGGCCTGCATCGCGGTGTCCTTCACCTGGGAGGGAGCGGGCTGCGTGTTCTGGATAGGAAATGCCGATTTGGATAGGAACCGCGATTCTGGATGGGTTATTTTCCTATCCACAACGTCGTAAGCTATCCAGTTCGTGCTTTCCTATCCACTTCGTGGCCGCCCGTGTTCGCCCACTTCCGCCCGTGGGCTTGATGATATACACCTGGGCAGCGCCGCCCACGCGCAGGTCATGGGGTTTACGTGCGTGTCAAGGGGTTAACGTGCAGCCCTTAGTGGCCGCGATGGCGAGCTTTCGCTTTCAGGCGGGTGAGTCGGCGTTTCTCTTCAGCTTTCTCTCGTTTCTCCTGCCTGGTCGTGGAAGCTCGTTCTCGTGCCGTGCGTTCGCGTTCCGCTTGAATCGATGCCTGTGACGCAGTGGAAGGAAGCGCACGGCGAGCGAGGCGAGACGCTTGGCGCTGTGCGCGCTTAGGGTTGTGGTGCGTCGTCTGGCGTTGGGCTATATCGGGTGTCCAAGCGGCCTCGTCGAGGCGGCACAGGAGAGCGTTAGCGTGAGCGAGAAGGAACTCGTAGAACTCCGCGTCTGAGGGCTGCGCGCCGAACACGATTCTAACGGCGCGAACGCGATCGGCCTCGTGGCGCTCAATGACGCCGACCCAGAACTGACCATCGAAATATAGTGTGGACTCCGTCTTCATTACTCGTCTCCAGGTACACCACGGTGGACCCGATGACGCTGGATTCTGCTCGGGGCAGCGACGGATG
>QWCI01001780.1_pt1 | contig 14201 bp, 16 predicted proteins | sample 1972541 | NCBI WGS metagenome assembly QWCI01 (sample SAMN09866712, study PRJNA288562) | Human oral metagenome isolate term3_saliva, whole genome shotgun sequencing... | isolation source: mouth | host: Homo sapiens | place: USA: California | reverse complement strand
TCCTCCCCAATTGTTATAAAATCCATTAATTCCATATTGCCAGCTGCTCCAAGGCGATTTTACTACATGATCTCCTTGCTCCATTAACTGAATTAATTCCAGATTTGTTTTTTTCAAAAGCTTGTTGTTTTCTTCCCTAGTTTTCTGAACTTCTTGATGTATATCCTTAATTGATGTGTGGATTGCCTGCTTTTGATTATCTATATTTTTATTTGTTTCAGCAGAAAATAAATTATTTGAAATATTCACCGCTCCTGTAATCAAAAATGTAATTAATGCAGAATCCGTGTATTTAAAGTCTTTACACTTTTTTGCAAAAGCACACAAATCCTTCTTTGCCTTTCTCAAATTGTTAGTCATCTTTTTTCTCTCCTTTTTTCTTCTTATATTTCTATTATTTTAAATCTTACAAGGTATTATATCATAAAGCAAAAAAAAATCAATCTTTTTTTAAATATGCTCATAATAATTTTAATTTTAAAATTGTAATAATTTTATTTTTAAAATAATTATAAAAATTGTTGACAATTTGAATTATTTTTGATATAATTAATTTGTATTTAAGATAAGTACAAATTATAATTTAAGGAGTGATAAATATGTCAAAGACAGTTGAAAAATCAGAAAACGATTACGGAACATCTGCAATGGTTGATGAATATATCAGCACTTATGAAAAAGATTTATGGATGTTAAACGCATACTTAAAATAAATCTTTAAAAATAGACAAAACTTTACAAAATTATTAAAATTGCCTATTATATATACTTTAGGGAGAAAGTCTTTTTATAGATTTTCTCTTTTTTATTTTCCAGTTGCATTTTTCATTAAAAAATGTTATAATTAATTATTAATTAAAGATTAAAGGGTGGGAGTTATGGCAATAAGTTTATTTAGCTGCAGTTATTTGGGAGTTGATACCTACGTTGTAGAGGTGGAAGTCGACCTTTCCAGAGGACTGCCTGTTTTTAATATAGTTGGAATGGGAGATCAAGCCATTTCAGAAAGCAAGGAGCGAATTAGAAGCTGCTTTAAAAATGTGGGATTTGAGTTCCCGGTCAGGCGTGTGCTAGTAAATTTATCGCCTGCAAATATTAGAAAAAAAGGAAGCCATTTTGATTTAAGCATATTTTTAGGCATCCTTGCCAACACAGGACATATTTCAAATATAGAAATACTAAAAAAATACCTAATTTTGGGAGAAATTTCCCTAAATGGAAAAATAAAATCAATAAATGGAGCAATAAATGCCACAATCTTAGCAAAAGAAACCGACTTTAAAGGAGTTATCGTTCCAATGGAAAACTATAACGAAGCAAAGCTGATTTCAGGAGCAGAAATTATTCCAGTTGATGAAATTAGTGAACTTCTGGACTTTCTAGATGGAAAAATTGATGTGGAAACTTTGTGCAAAAAAGCCGTTGAAATGGATACTTTAAAAATTGAAAAGGATAGGAAGCCAGAAGAAGCCATTGACTTTTCAGATGTAAAAGGGCAGCTTATGGCAAAAAGAGCTTTAGAAATCGCAGCAGCTGGTGGACACAACGTGTTTCTAATAGGCGACCCAGGTTCAGGAAAGTCAATGCTTGCCAAAAGATTTAATACAATTTTGCCTGACATGCTAGAGGAAGAAATAATCGAAACAACCAAAATTTACAGCATTTCAGGAATGCTTAGCCAAAAAGAACCAATAATCCGCAAAAGACCATTCAGAGCACCCCATTATTCTGCAACGCAAGTGGCACTTGTAGGCGGTGCAAACAGAGTCGGAGAAATAACATTAGCACTAAACGGAGTATTTTTTCTGGATGAAATTGGAGAATTTGAGGGAAAAACGCTAGAAGCGCTCCGACAGCCTCTGGAAGATGGAAAAATTGTCATTTCCAGAGCAAATTTCAGCGTAACTTATCCTGTAAAAAATATCACGATAACGGCTTCAAATCCGACTCCAAGCGGCTACTTTCCCGATAATCCGCTATGCAGCGACAGTCTGAAAGAAATAAAACGCTATCAAAAAAAATTTTCAGGACCTCTTCTTGACCGAATGGACCTTTACGTTGAAATGCATCAGCTAAAAAAAGATGAAATCTTTGATGAATCCCTTTCAGAAAAATCAAAAGACATCCAAGAAAGAGTAATAAAAGCCAGAGAGATCCAAAAACAGCGATTTAATTCAAATACGCTAAACAGAGATATGAACAAAAAGCAATTAAACAAATATTGCAAAATTGACAAGGAAAGCCAAGAAATTATGAAGGCCGCCATCGACAATCTAAAATTGTCAGTCAGAATGTTCGACAAAATATTAAAAATCTCAAGAACAATAGCAGATTTAGATGGTCAGGAAAATATAAAAAAAGAACATTTATTAGAAGCCCTGAATTATCGAAAAAAACAGTAATTTTTTATTTGGCAGCAATTTGCTAAAAAACTTATGAAAAATTGCTATTACTGATATTTTTCATTGATGTTATAGATTCATTATAAATCCTGATTAATAAAAAATTAAATTCATAAAATTTTTAGCAGTCTAATTTAAAATAGATTTAAATATTTATGGAGATTACTTATTCATAATAAAAATAAGGGACTTGAAATCCCTTAAAAGACACAGTTTAAAAAAACTATTTTATTTACTTATTTAATTACAAGGGGCTCTGACCCCTTGTTAAAATAACTTTTGCTTTTTTGAAAATTAATTTGAAAATCAATAGACATTTTTATTTTTTTTCATTAACTCTTTCCCCAATAAAATCAAGCAATTCTTTTCTTCCAGTATTTTTTAAGGAAGAATAAAAAAACACATCTTCATTTTTAAACACAAGTTTTTTCTTAATTTCCTTTAACTGCTTAAATTTTTCATTATTAGACAATTTATCAGCCTTTGTAAAAATTATATAATATTCAATTCCAAAATGTTCCAGCCACTTTAACATTTCCATATCTTCGCCCGTTGGGATTCTACGCAAATCCAGCAAAAGAAATACAACTTTTTCACGATCTGACATAAGATAGCCTTCAATTGTTTTTCCCCAGTTTTTCTTTACTGAATCAGGTACTTTCGCAAACCCATATCCTGGCAAGTCTACAAAATGAATTGCATTATTTATCAAAAAATAATTTATAAGCTGTGTTCTTCCTGGAGTTTTACTTGTTCTTGCAAGATTTTTTCTCTTTGTAAGAGAATTTATAAGCGAAGACTTTCCAACATTTGATCTTCCAATAAATGAAAATTCTACAACATTATTAAATTTTGGATAATCCTTTTCCACAACTGCCGATTTTACAAATTCTGACTTATTTATTTCCATATTTCACCTCTTTTTTTAATTTTTAAATTCTTCCCTTGCTTGTTCCAGCGATGCCTCATCAGGCATAAAATACCAAATTCCGTTTATCATTTTTCCATCTCCAGTAATTTCATATTGATCAATATTTGACTGATGCATAAGAAATGCTGGCAATACTGACAATGCTTTAATCGGATTTACTGCAATATCCATATGCTGTTTTGAATAATTATATACTTGTGGCACATATTTCCATCCAGATGGGGCAACTAACTTTTTAGCAATTCCTTGAATAACCTGTCTTTGACGTTCATCACGCTTAAAAGCCGTGTCACTTTTTCTATGTCTTGTATATGCAAGCGCCATTCTTCCTTGTAAATTATAGACTTGCCCTTGATTAAAGTGAAACACTTCCTGATCAAAATAGTCCTGATTAAACGTATGATTTGAAACAACATTAACTCCTCCAATTAAAGTCGTTATATTCATAACATCTTCAAATCTAAATCTTACGTGATAATTAATTTTAGTTTCAAGTAAATTTTCTACAGCGTCAATCGTACATTGCACTCCTCCAAAATGGTGTGAATGTGTAATTTTATCCTGCTTATAATTTTCACACGGAATTTCCGCATAAGTATCACGTGGAATTGAAATCATTTTCACCTGTGCCAAATACGGAACAACTCTTATAACAATAAGCCCGTCACTTCTAGACCCTTCCGTAGGCTGATTAGCATAAGCATCGACTCCTATCACAAGAATATTAAACGGTATAGAAAGCCATCCAATAAATGCTATCAGGAATATTCCCAATATTAAAAATATTTTTTTCATTTTTTTACCTCTTATGTATTTTAATTTTTTTGAAATTACTGTCGTTCTAAACTTTTTAAAAATTTATCAACTTTTTTATTTAAATCATCCATATTTCCATCATTTTCAATGACAAAATCACTTTTTTCCCTTTTCTCATCCAAAGACATCTGAGAATTTATAATATTCCAGGCTTCTTCTTCACTACGCTTATCCCTTTCCAAAACACGCCTAACTTGCATATCCCTTTTTGCAGCAACTAGCAGTATATAATCAAATTCCTTTTCCCATTGGACTTCAAAAAGCAGCTGAACTTCCACAAAAATAATTTTATTTTTCTTTTTATTTTTTCCCAATTCACATTCCAAAATTTTTTTATGCATAACTTTTAAAATTTCAGGGTGCATAATGGAATTTAAAGCAAGCCTTTTTTTCTTATCGGAAAAAATAATTTTCCCCAGCTTTTCCCGTGAAATAGTACAATTTCCAGCTTCATCCTCAGCCAGAACTTCTCTTCCAAAATTTTGTACGATTTTTTCCACAACCGATGAAAATTCAATAACTTCATGTGAAATCACATCCAAATCAATCACAGGAAATCCTCTATCCTTCAAAATCTGGCTAACAGTGCTCTTCCCCGTTCCAATCCCTCCTGTAAGTCCGATAACCATTATTTATTTTCCTTTCCAAAAATAATTTATTTCTACAAAAAAGATTATGATATATTTTATACCTTTTTTCATTTATTTGCAATAATTTTTTAAAATAAAAAAACAAGAGACTTCTAACAAATTTATTTTGTTCTAAAAAAAGAAAAAATTGAAAAAATACTTTTAATATGGTAAAATTATAATATGAAATTATAAAAAATTTATTGAAATAAAATATTTAACTCAAAATTAAGGAGGGACTATGGAACTTAAGGATATTCAGGAATTAATGAAACTTCTGAAAAAAGAAGACATAGCGGAACTAAAAGTAAGATACGGAAAAGTAAAACTTACTTTAACAAATTCTGAAAATACAAAAATTGTAAACACTGCAGCAGCATTGCCTAAAGTTACAAAAGAGAAAAAAATCGCTAAAGCGGTATTGCCAGCGGAAGAAATTGTTAAATCTAGCAATGTAGGTAAAATAAAGCTGTTAAGTCCAAAAACTGGAACTTTAGTGAAAAAAGGGCAAATTCTTGCCAAAATTAAAACAATGGGAATTGACAATGATGTAAAGGCTACTGTGAATGGTACTTTAAAGGAAGTGCTTGTAGCAGATGGCTCAGCAGTTGATTTTGCAAAGGAATTATTTAAAATTGAAGTTAATTAATAAACTGATTTAGAAAAAATTTAAATAATTAATAATTTTTTTTAGAAACAGAAAATCTTTTAGGAGGACTGAATATTAATGTTCAAAAAAATATTAATAGCAAATAGAGGGGAAATTGCTGTTAGGATAATCAGGGCAGCAAGAGAATTGGGAATTGCAACAGTTGCAGTTTATTCAGAAGCTGATAAAGATTCGCTTCACGTAAGATTAGCTGACGAGGCTATTTGTATTGGAACTGCCAGCAGCGCAGATTCATATTTAAAAATACCAAATATTATTTCAGCAGCTCAAATTACACAAAGTGAAGCAATCCATCCAGGATATGGATTTTTATCTGAAAATCAAAGATTTGCTGAAATATGCGATAAAAATGGAATTGTATTTATTGGTCCAAAACCTGAACTGATAAGTATGATGGGAGATAAGGCAACTGCAAGGGAAACTGCCATCAAGCATAAAGTTCCGATAACAAAGGGATCAGATGGAATTGTGCCAACTTTGGAAGAAGCTAAAAAAGTTGCAGAATGGATAACTTATCCTGTTATGATCAAGGCTACTGCCGGTGGTGGCGGAAAAGGAATGAGAATTGCACGTGATGAAAAAGAATTGGCTGAAAATTATATTGTTGCACAAAACGAAGCAAAAGCAAATTTTGGAAATCCAGATGTTTATATTGAAAAATATGTTGAAGAGCCAAGACACGTTGAAATTCAGATTATAGGAGATAAATTTGGAAACGTAGTCCATCTTGGTGAAAGAGATTGTACAATTCAAAGAAGACACCAAAAATTAATCGAAGAATCTCCATCAGCAGGAATTGATTCAAAAACACGTGAAAAAATGGGAAAATTCGCTGCAAAACTTGCAAAAGGTATTGGTTACGACAGTGTTGGAACATTAGAATTTCTTGTTGACAAGAGCATGAATTTCTATTTTATGGAAATGAATACAAGAATTCAGGTTGAGCATACAATAAGTGAAGAAATTACTGGAGTTGACCTGGTAAAAGAACAAATAAGAGTGGCTGCAGGAGAAAAGTTAAGTATTTCTCAAAAAGATATACATATTAATGGACATGTAATTGAATGCAGAATAAATGCAGAAGATTCTGAAAATGGATTCTTGCCGTCATCAGGAACTTTAGAAACATATATTCCATCTGGAGGAATTGGAGTAAGAATTGACTCACATTCCTACCAAAATTATGAAATCCCGCCTTACTACGATTCAATGATAGCAAAACTTATCGTAAAGGGAAAAAATCGGGAAGAAGCTATTTCACGTATGAAACGTGCCTTGAGGGAATTTATTATAGAAGGTGTAGATACAACTATTCCTTTCCACTTGAAAGTGCTTGACAATGAGGACTTTAAAAAGGGAACTGTCTATACAAACTTTATTGAAACTCACTTTAAGGAAGTTCTTGGAAAATAATAAACCTATTCAAACTATATAGGTTTAAATTATATTTAAGATGTTATTTAACAAGGGACAAAATCCCTTGCCATTAAATAAATAAATTAATTAAAAATTAGGAGGAATCAAAATGAACGAATTAGGAAATGTAAATATATCACAGGAAGTGGTAGCAACAATCGCAGAATCAGTAATATCAGAAATTGAAGGAGTAAACAGCCTTGTTGGTGGAACTTCAAAAAATGAAATTGTTAAATTTTTCCAAAATGTATCTTCAGGCGGAAAAGGAATCGAAGTGGAAGTTGGCGAAACTGAATGTACATTAGATCTTTACATTGTAGCAAAAATGGGATACAAATTACCAGCATTAGCTGGAGAAATCCAAACAAAAGTAGTAAAAGCAATTACTGAAATGACAGGATTAAAAGTACAGGAAGTTAATGTCTACATTCAAAAAATTGTAAAAGATGAAAAGAAAGATGTAGTTCCAGCTGCTGTAGCAGAAACAGCTGAAATCGAAGAGTAAGAAAAAAGAAAGGAGAAACTGACAGAGATACACCATAATTTACTATTATTAATTTTTAAAATAAAAAATAGTTTATGAAATAGTGCAAGAACACTCGCAGCTTTAGTCGTGGGAGATTCAGTTAGAAGCTATGCAGATAAGTTATGATAAAACAAATATGGTGTATTTTTGCTAGTTTACAAAATTAATGATTGCAATATTGGGATTTTTAGCAAGATTATCTGTGATACTTGGATTTATCGGTATTGCATTTTCAAGTATATCAGATACTTTGTTCAGAACCGATTACTTGGGGCAGCTTGACAGTTTTATAGATTTAAGCAGCCTAAATTTTAAAATTTTAATCGGGCTGTTATCAATAATTTATTTAGTCATATTTTTACTTTCTTACATTAACAAACTTACAAAATATTCTCAAAATAGAAAAGTAAAAAATAAAAATGGGGAAATCGAAGTTTCTATTAAAACAATAAATGAAACATCAAAAAGTTTTTTAAGTTCAATGGAAATTATAAAAAATTCAAAAGTAAAGTCATATCCAAAAGGAAGATCAGTTATTATTGAAGCTACTGTTGATACCTACAACGTTGATAACTTAAATGAAAAATTAGCAGATATTCAAAACAAATTATCCGATTACATTTTCCATTCTACTGGAATTACCGTAAAAAAAAGTAAAGTTAAGTTAAAAAAAGTTTTAGGCAAAACAATTGTTGAAAAAAAAGTCATTGATTCTCCAGCTGTTCAAGAGGAAATTGAAAAAGAAGAAGAGAAGAAAAAATTAGAAGTTGAAGCAAGTAAAATTAACAATGACGAAAATTTAAAAAATGAAGAAAATAGCAAAACTTCCCCATCTGGAAAGGAAAATTAATGACACGAAGAGAGATTAGAGAAGAAATATTTAAATTACTTTTTGAATACGAACTAATTGATAATAATATTGAAAAAAGAATAAATGATGTAATTGAAGAAGAACATTTGAAAAAAGAAGATGAAATTGATTTCTTAAGAAGTTATGTAACTGACATAATTGCAAATGAAGATATTTTGATTGAAAGAATAAAAGATGTTTTGGAAGGCTGGACTTATGAACGTCTTGGAACAATCGAGAAAGTTTTATTAAAAATATCCTTTTATGAAATCACAATAAAAAAAATCGGATACGAAATTGCAATTAATGAAGTTTTAGAAATTGCAAAAAAATATTCCTACAATGATACGAAAGAATTTTTAAATGGAATTCTTGCAAGATTAGTAAAAAATATTAAAGAAGGAAAGAGTGACTTCTAAATTCATTTTAAAATAGGTTATATAAAAAACTTCTATATTTTTGAATATGGGAGTTTTTTTTAAATAATCTAGTGAAATTTTTACTTAAAATTTATATAATAGATTTGTTCATAAACTATCTGTAAATAAACAAATGTTCTAAAGCAAACAGTCTTAATCATTTGTAAAAAAAGTTGTTGAACAGATCTAATCAAGCAATTATATTATTAGAAAGGAAAAAATTAATGAAAAAAATAGGAATAATTATCGGGAAATTTTTCCCGCTTCACATCGGACATGTAAATTTCATTCAGAGAGCCAGCGGTATTGTAGACAGACTGTACGTTGTAAAAATTACATTGAATACAACGTCAATTCCAAGCAGATACGTGAAAATCCAAGTAAATACTGGGATTTTTTGCCACGTGAAGTGAGGGAGCATTTAATCCCGATTATTACAATTTGTGGTGGAGAAAGCAGTGGAAAAAGTGTAATGATTGATAAACTTGCAAATGTATTTAATACAACTTCAGCTTGGGAATATGGACGTGAATATGTATTTGAAAAACTAGGCGGCGATGAAGAATCTCTTCAGTATTCTGATTATGAAAAAATTGTCTTTGGACACCAGTCAAATGTACTCTATGCCGCAAGAAATGCCAATAAGTTTGCATTAATCGACACAGACTATATTGCTACTCTTGCTTTTTGCCTAACTTATGAAAAAAGAGATAATCCAATTGTCCGTGAATTTGTTCAAAATTATAAATTTGATTTGACAATTTTACTGGAAAATAATGTGGCATGGGTAAATGATGGGCTTCGTTCAATTGGAGACAATGACAGACGGGAAAAATTTCAAAATTTATTAAAACAGCTGTACAAAGAATATAATATTCCCTATATTACAGTAAAATCCAACAGTTATGAAAAAAGATATTTAGCTTGTAAAGATATTATAAAGGCTTATTTAGATTTGATGAATAAAAAAACAAAAACCTATTTACTAAATATGAAAAACTTTAGTAATAGGTTCTTTTTTAGAACTAAATTTTATGTGCTTTTTTATGAAAAACAGCTAAATACTTTTGTCGTGCCCTCCTAAATCGTGCATACCTAGCCATTTTTAAAAAACCACTTTATTATCTTATTTAATTATAAATATAAAATACTTATTCTCTTGCTCCCATTTCTTTGTCTAATAGATAAAGTGTAGCACTATTATTATCAATATCTAAAGAAACTATTTTGTCAATTATTTTTTGAACTTGTTCTTCTTCTTCTTCTTGTTCTTCAGCAAATTTGTTTAAGAACACTTCAGCTCCATAATCTCCCAATTCTCTTGCAAGTTTATGAATTTTTTCAATAGCTGCAGTTACTGCTTCTTCGTGTGCAAGTGTAGCTTCAAATACTTCTTTTACTGATTTAAAGTCCATTCTAGGTTTATCTAGTGCAAAAAATTCTACTTTCCCATTTCTTTTTAATACGTAATTATAGAATTCATTTGAATGTTCAACTTCTTCCTTTGATTGTTTACTCATCCATTTTGAGAACCCTTCCAACGCTCTTTCATCAAAATATGCTGCCATTGCTTGATATTGGTAAGAAGCTGCAAGTTCCATATTTATTTGATCATTTAATAATAATTCCAATTCTTTATTTAATTTCATTTCTACTCCAATCTTTATTTTTTATATTTTTATTTTTAGTTATGTTTTTCTAAACATTTTTCACAAACACCTTTTATATAAAAGTGTATTTCATCAATTTCCACATTACCCAACTTTGATAAATCAATTTTTGATAAATCCACATCGAAGTCCATTATTTCTCCACAAGTCTTGCATTTGAAATGTCCGTGATTTTCCGTCACTACATCATATCTCACTTCATTTTCTTCGATTATTATCTCTTGAATAATGTTACTTCTGACGAACGTATTTAATGTGTTATATACTGTAGTTTTGGACAAAGTAGGCATTTCAGGAGATAAATTCTGAAAAATATCATCAACTGTTGGATGTGTATGATTATCCATTAGATATTGAAATATTCTCATTCTTTGTATTGATGGCTTAATCCCATTTTTTTTCAAATATTCACCAACGTTTTTTATTTGCATTTTTCCTCCTATTACTATTAAGTTATTTATATTTGCTCTTCCTTGTATCCATTACAATTTTATACCTTTTTCTAAGTTTTGTCAATACCTTTATTTATTTTTATTATCAAAATTTATTTTTTTTCAATACAACAATAAATCCATTTTAAAAGTAAACTCATAAATAAAATATTTTGCAATTTTAATTTTTCCAAACAATTCTATTATTTATCAAAAGGAATTAAAAAAGTAAAAATCGTTTGCACATCTGGTTCACTTTCCACCAAAATTTCAATATTATGCCGTATCGCAATTTCCTTTGCAATTGCAAGGCCTAGCCCCATTCCATTCTTATTTTCTTCTGTATTTGACTTGTGGTAACGATTAAAAATTTCTCCGATATTTTCAGGATCTATTCCTTTTCCGTAATCACAAATTTTAAGTTCGTATTTTTTATTTACTTTTCTTAAATAAATGTCAATTTTCTGATTTTCACTTGAAAATTTTATTGCATTATCCAAGATAATTATTATCATTTGCCTAATTCTCTGATAATCTCCAGTAAAAAGATAATTTTCCATTTTTTGATTGACTTTATTTCCAAAAAAATTAATTTTTATATTCTTTTTGGTTGAAATCTGCTTCATGCTTCTAACCGCATCATTCACAATTTCAGATAAGTCAATTATACTTTTATCAATGGAAAAATCCGTGTTCTGAAGTTTTGTCAAATCGATCAGATCATTGACTAGCCTTTGTAAATGAATACTGTCTGATAAAATCTGCCTATTATATTCTTTTAACTGCTCAGGATCACTAATAATCCCGTCACAAATGGCTTCCATCGAACCTCGAATCACAGTAATCGGTGTCCGCAGCTCATGAGAAATATTCACAATAAAATTTTGCCGCATTTTTTCAAACCGCTCACTTTCCTTAGAGCTTTTATCAAGCTGAACTGCCAATTTATCAATACTTTCTGCAAGTTCTCCAATTTCATCTCACTTCTTCCTTGGACAATATTTCCTGTTTTCGCATCAACTATCCAAACTTCTCCCATTGCAAGATTTTCAATCATTCTCATACTTCTAAAAATTTTAACATTGTTATCTTTTTCATCTACAATTCTATGCCTATGAAAACGTCTTTCTTCAGGTGGAATATTATCTTTTTTATCTTCTATATTTCTACTATCTTCCCTTTTTCTCAATTTATTTTCTAAAATTTTATGTCTTTCTTCAGGCTTTCTTTCATCTTCATCTTTTCGTATATCTTCAATAATATTATTTTCAAAAATTTTCCCCTTTATATTTCCTACAATCTCAGCATTTTCTCTATGCGGAAATTTATTTCTATCTTCTTCAGGATTTCCAGTTCTTCTTTTTCCATCCGCACTCAAATCCCTATCTGGACTTTTTTCATTCTCAAACCATACTTTAGACAAAGTTTCTGAAATCTTACAAGCCCTTTCCTCTAAATCTTTTTTATGCATTGCAACTGTATTCTGAATATAGATATACCCAAAAATACTTCCAATTACAATTGAAAATAAAAAAAGTGATACTCCAAAATACGACAGCAACTTTATAGCTATTTTATTCCTAAATCTAACATTTTGCGCTTTTTTAATTAATTTCACCTTACTTTCCTTCAGCCACAACCTTATCCATCCAACTAAACAACTCTGTCAAATCATAATCCCCTGAATGCGGTGTTGCCCAAGGAGATGAAAAATCAACTTTTTTCCCAAGATTCTCCAATTTTATGGCAAGTATCGCAGGTATTGCAAGTGAAGTATCTTTGTCAACTGCACCGTGTCTTATTCTCCAATATTTCACTTTTGAACTTCCAATATAATTCATCGGATTCATCATTTTTATAATTTTCTTATCAGCCATTGTTCCATTTACTGTCGAATGTTCTTACAACTTTTCCATTTTTTATTGTTAAAAAGTCAAATTCTGATAAATCAGTTCCTTTTTTCAAAGCCGCATTTGCAGAATCAATGTAATACTGCTTAATCTGATTTTTAAAACTTCCATTTCCATCTTTATCCAATGTCAAAAGTTTACCGTTTTTGTCTTTCAATTTTAAACTATTCACATAATTAGGAAACATTTTTTTCAAATCATTTGAACGTAAAATTTCATCAGCAGTCAACGTACCTTCAGTGTATTTTCTTTCCACATTGTAATCTAGCATTGAAATTTCTATCTTTTTATATGTTTTCACATCATTAAACATCCATTCATACGCTGTATTTGCATTTTCCAAATTAGTTATTGGACAATAAGCTGAAACTGCGTAAATATCATCTCTAGCCTTCAATGCTCCAATTTCCTTCAAATAAGGCTCGTAATCCTTGCTATTCCCAGTTGCACCTAACAGAGCTGAAACTGCTCCTCCAGCACTTGTCCCATTAGAAATAATTCTGTCAGCTCTACCAGGCATTTTATTATCATTATAACGCAAATATCTGACAGCTGCCTTCAAATCTACAATTACAGCAGGTGCCTTTCCTGTATATTTCCCATCTTTTTCCAAAGTTCTACCTCTAGCTCCAGGACTTGCCACAACATATCCATTTGACAAGGCAACTAATGAAGCATCAGGTTTCCCATCTCTTCCATTTCCAGGCACTCCAGCCGCTCCAGGCATGTATCCTCCAACTGTATTTGGAAAAAATATTGGTGCAGTTTTTGCATTGTATTTCCCAACTGATTTATTTTTAAAATATTCTTCTGGAATATATATATTTATAGTTTGATACGCAATATCAACTGGTTTTGCAACATAAACTATATTTTCATAAGCACGATAAGTAACAGTTTTTCCATTAACAGTCGCTGTTTTTGTTGTATAATTTTTATTTGCATCAAAATTTAAGTTGTAACCATTTTCTGTTTTATTTGTTATCATATCTTCGGTTATTACTTTTTTATTCATAGGTGCTCCCATTTGTGGTTTTTTATCTTCATTCTTTTCTACACTTTTTTGAGTTTTGCTAAAATCTAAACTTTTCATAGTACATGTCTCACTAGCCATAACTGCTACTGAAATTAATAAACTCATTACAATCAATTTTTTCTTCATAATTTCTCCTTCTATTTTTTAAAAATATTGATAAGATTCTACAAATCTGATTAATCCTATATTTCTATTTTACTACATTTTATTTTTTAACAAAAATTTTATAATATTTCCCATTAGAGTACTAGATTTATTATAAATCCTATTTAATAAGATATTTTAACCCTTTGCCAGAAAACAAATAAAATATCTTTTCAATTTTTTAAATGAAAATTACTATAAACACAAAATAAAAAAAGGACATAAGTATAAAACCTATGCCTTTTAACTATTATAATTATTATACTAATTCAATAATTGCCAATTCAGCTGAATCTCCACGTCTTACAGCAGTTTTAATGATTCTTGTATATCCACCATTTCTTTCAGCAT
>QWCI01002034.1_pt1 | contig 14237 bp, 10 predicted proteins | sample 1972541 | NCBI WGS metagenome assembly QWCI01 (sample SAMN09866712, study PRJNA288562) | Human oral metagenome isolate term3_saliva, whole genome shotgun sequencing... | isolation source: mouth | host: Homo sapiens | place: USA: California | reverse complement strand
GATCAAGGACAGCACGCGCATGTACTACTCTTGCGACGTGGGCAAGTTCTACAATCGCAAGACGGGCATCCTCTCGCTCGACAATTTCGACTACGGCGACCTCTTCGACACGACGTTCCCCATGACGAAGGCCGACCGCATCCGCACCTTCGCTTCGGCTTCGAGCCACGCCATGACGCTCTGCGCCGTGGATCTGGACAAAGACGGAAAGCCTCGCAAATGGAAGGTGGAAAACTCGTGGGGCCCCACCAATGGTGTGGGCGGCCACTTGATCATGACCGACGCTTGGTTTGACGAATACACCTTCCGCTTGGTGGTGGACAAGAAATATGTGCCTGCCGCCACCCTGCGCCTGCTCGAACAGAAACCCACCCTCCTCCCCGCTTGGGATCCCCTCTTCAAGGGCGAGGAGTAAAAAAATACGCTCAGTGAGACCCACTGAGCGTAGATCATCTTGTAGTTGCCCCATCGTTAGAAACCTTATGCACAAACATACTCTTAGTGTTCGAAATTACAGAGCGATTCATCACGCAGACATCGCGCTGAATGGGATAACTGTCCTGACCGGCGAAAACGGCTGTGGAAAAAGCACGATCGGAAGGTTGCTTTACTACATCGTAAATGGGCTGGAGGAATACGATAGTTATGTTTTCTCGGCTTTCAAAAGAGAGATCGCTAGAATGCTGCCTCCGATAGATCGAATCTCTTCGGATTTAGGTCTATCTTACAATGAGATGCGTGGATTTGTAATTTCTACAAGTTTGAAGAGAGTCTCCTATGCATCCGAAGAGTCATTTGAGAAGCTTCATGATGTTGTGGTTCGTTTATTGGATCGTTTTTTCACAGCGCTTGCTTCCTTACAGGAGAAGAATGGCAACGAGATCGTCTTGGAAAGAATCATTCGAAGTGCAGAATTGCCAGATTTCACAGGCCAAGATCTTCATGACTTCATCGAGCAGTGGCGTACAGTCTTGATGGATGAGTACGCTAAATTGGAAGAGCGTTTCAAATCCTATATGGCGAACAGACCCGGTGATGTCTTCTTTGATGGAATTCGTGTAAATCTTGATGATAAGGTGAGTCCAAAGCAGATACAACTCCTTGAAGAAGGTATTAAGCTTCTTAGTGAGGAGAAAGTAATGCAGCCCTATTACTTGAAACAGTCCCTTTATGTAAATTCCCCTCTATTCGTAGATTATCACGTCTATGATGAAATTTGGAGTGATCTCAAATTGAAAATGATAAAAGCTTCAGAAGGATCGAATGTACCGGAAGCTCTTCTTGATGAAGTGAAAACTATAATTGGAGGTAATATAAAGGAGAGTGATGATGAATTTATAGGTGACTTACATTATGTGTCTGCTGATGGGGTAATTGATATTCCCATTAAAGATGCCGCCACGGGATTAAAATCCTTTGCTTATCTCTATAGTTTGGGTAAAAATGGGTATATCACGCCCGAAACCATCTTGATCATCGATGAGCCCGAGGTGCATTTGCATCCGAAGTGGGTGGTGGAGTTTGCGCGCATACTGGTGCACCTACACAAGCAGGTGGGTGTAAAAATTCTTTTGGCGTCGCATGACCCCGATATGGTCGCGGCCTTGCAGTCCATCGGAGAAAAAGAGGAACTGGGCGAAAAGCTGAATTTCTACATTGCCAAGCGCAATGAAGAGAACGAACACCAATTCGACTTTATCTCGACAGGCACGAACATAGAACCCATCTTTGATTCTTTCAATATCGCATTAGATCGAATAGAAGAATATGGCAGAACAAATGACATGGACGAATGAGCTCATTGAGCGTCTCCCTCAATTCTCGCCGTATCTCGTGAATTTCAATGCGTTGGTGAAGCAGGAGGGCGGACCGGCGAATGTTTTTCCCGGCGCAATGCGTTGTATCGATTTGGATGCCTACGAGAAAGGGTTGAAAAAGGGGATTCACAACCCCACAGTCGATGCGGTGATCGGTGTTTTTTCAGGTAAAATCTCAGAATTAGTTCTGGTTGAACTCAGATTGAACTATACGAAGGCCGATAATTTGTCACCGACAAAACTTGAAGATAAGGTGAGTTGCTCAAAGAACATCCTTTCCGGCTGCGGAAAATTGCATCCTATTGTTTATTTCGTGTTCAACAAGCAAGTGCAACCGAAGGCACGCAGTTGGTTTGCGAGAGCAAAATGGGGCGGAAAGAAGCACTTCAAAGCGATCACAATTCCAGAATTAAATCAATTGATAAGCAGAGCAGACTCATGAAATCCATTCGCATCTATTGCAAGAACGACGGCCGGTATCACGATGTGCCGAAGGGGGCGACGCTCGAAGAGGTGTATGAGACGCTCGATCTGAATTTGCCGTGCTGTGTGACGAGCTGTAAGGTGAACAACCGCGTCGAAGGGTTGCACTATACGATCAACGACTCGCGCGACCTCGAATATCTCACCCTTGCCTCGCCTTCGGGACTGCGCACCTACACGCGCAGCCTGTTCTTCGTGCTCTACAAAGCCGTGCGCGATCTCTATCCCGAGGCCGAACTACGCATCGGCACACTCGTGGCCGGGGGCTACTTTTGTCGCCTTGCGCTGCCCGGTGGCATCACGCCCGAGGTGCCCGAACGCCTGCGCCGCCGCATGGCCGAAATTGTGGCGAGCGATCTGCCCTTCCGCCGCGTCACGGCGCACACCACCGACGCCATCGAGGTGTTCCGTCGCCAAGGGTTCACGCGCAAGGTGCTCTTGCTCGAGAGCATCGGTGACCTCTACACGCACTACTACACCCTCGGCGATACGGTGGACTACTTCTACTCGGCACTGCTCTTGCGCACCGGTCAACTTACGGTGTTCGACCTCGTGCCCTTCGGCGAAGGACTGCTGTTGCGCGTGCCTGATTCGGAACATCCCGAGCGCCTGCGCCCGATGACGGATCAGCACAAAATGTTTTCCGTGTTCCAAGAACAACACCGCCGCCAAGAGATTTTGGGTTGCACGACGGTGGGCGAACTCAACACGCTGATTCGCGCCGGCCGCACCAACGATTTGGTGAATGTGGCCGAGGCGTTGCAAGAAAAACAGATTGCACAGATTGCCGACCACATCGCTTCGCACGATGCCCTGCGCGTGGTGCTCATCGCCGGTCCCTCGTCGTCGGGCAAAACGACCTTCGCCAAGCGCCTGAGTGTGCAATTGATGGCCTGCGGCAAGAAGCCGGTGTCGATTTCGCTCGACAACTATTTTGTAGATCGCACGCTCACGCCGCTCGACGAGACGGGCGACTACGACTTTGAGCACATCGAGGCGCTCAACCTGCCGTTGTTCAACGACCAGATGAACCGCCTGCTCGTGGGCGAGGAGGTGGAACTGCCGCGCTACGACTTCCCGACGGGGATGAGCGTACCGAGTGGTCGCCGCCTGCGTTTGCAGCCCGACACCATCTTGATTCTCGAAGGCAACCACGCCCTCAACCCGCAACTCAGCGAGAAAATTCCCGACGAGGCGAAATATAAGATCTATGCTTCGGCGCTGACGACAATCTCGCTCGACGACCACAACTATATCCCCACGACCGACACGCGTTTGATTCGCCGCATCTGTCGCGACTTCAAATATCGCGGTTATTTGCCGCAAGAAGTGATTCGTCGTTGCCCCTCGGTGACGGCAGGCGAGGAGAAATGGATTTTCCCCTTCCAGGAAGAAGCCGATGCAATGTTCAACACCGCGCTCATCTATGAGCTGTCGGCATTGCGCGCACAGGCTTTGCCGCTCTTGGAGATGGTGCCGGAGTGCGCCGAAGAGTATTCTGAAGCCTACCGCCTGCGGAAATTCATTTCCTATTTCACGCCGATGCCGCTCGATGCTGTGCCGCCCACTTCGCTCCTGCGCGAGTTTATGGGGCACAGTGTGTTCCAATACTAAGTCCCCGCCCTGTGCTCGCTCTCCTCGGCCTGTGCGTCATCCCGATGTGCAGCAGTTGGTAGCCGGCGCAGAACGCAGAACAAAAAGAAATCCCCGAATGCTCCGGAGAGCGTTCGGGGATTTTTCGTTTCGAGGCGGAATTTCGCGCACAACTTATTGTCGAGGACGCGGTTGCATGTGTCCGAAGAGTCCGAGTTTGGGCTGTTCGGGGTTGTCCTTGGGTTGTTTGATTTCGGGATAGGAGACACGCGTGTGGTAGATGACCTGCAGGCTGTCGATGAAGGTCTGTTTGGCCTCGGAGATGTCGCGGAAGGTGATGGGGCAGTTGACAAATGCGCCGTTGGCCACCTGTCCGTCGATGATGCGGTTGACCAATTCGGTAATGGCCTCGGTGGTGTACTCTTTCAAGCTGCGCGACGAGGCTTCAACGGCGTCGGACATCATGAGAATGGCCTGTTCGCGCGTGAAAGGATTGGGGCCGGGATAAGTGAATTTGGCTTTGTCTACATTTTCCTCCCCGTATTTGTTCACCGCTTGGACATAGAAGTAGCGCACCATCGAAGCACCGTGGTGAGTGAGGATGAAATCTTTGATCACTTTGGGAAGTCGGTGCTTATCGGCGAGTTCAACGCCCTTGGTGACGTGAGAAATGATGATTTGGGCCGACTCTTCTTCGGTCAATTTGTCGTGGGGATTGTAGCCGGCCTGGTTTTCGGTGAAAAAGCCGGGATTGGTGAGTTTGCCGATGTCGTGATAGAGGGCGCCGGTGCGGACAAGTTGCACCTTTGCACCGATTCTCGCCGCCACCTCCGCGGCAAGGTTGCCCACCTGAATGGAGTGGATGAACGTGCCTTGGGCTTCTTTGGCCAAACGCCGGATGATGGGCGAATTGGTGTTGTTGAGTTCGATGAGCGTCACGCTCGAAGTGAAGCCAAAGGCCTGCTCGATGAGATACAACAGGGGGTAGGTGAAGAGGAGCGCGACGCCCGAGATGACGATGTCGCGGAACCACGAACGATCGGCGCCAATGAGGTTACCGCCCTCCGAGAGTTCGAACATCACCCCGAAGACGATGGTGCAGACCGTCACAATGAGCGAGGTGAGGAAGATCTGCGAGCGTTCGGTAAGATCCTTGATGCAATAGATACCCACCAAGCCCGCGAGGAGTTGCGAGAGGATGAACTGGTATTGTGTGTGGAGCGGTATGGAGGCCAAGAGCACCATCGTGAGATGCGACATGAAAGCCGTGCGGGTGTCGGTGAAGACGCGCAGCACGATGGGGAGCATGGCGAAGGGGATGATGTAGACCGAGAAAAACTTATAGGTGCAAAGGAGATAAGTGAGGAGGGGGAAGATGGTGACGACGGAGAAAATGAGGTAGACGGTGTGTGGCGATTGATAAAGATCACGCCGGAACATGCGGAGGTAGATGACCAGCAGCGCCATAAAGGCGGCAATGAGCCCGAAGCGGCCGAAAAGGATGATGCGCTCGTTGTCTACGTCCTCTTTTCGGCGCTCACTTTCGCGACGCAAGGAGTCGAGAATGGCTTTTTGGCGAAGATTCACGCGCTCACCGCGGTCGATGATGCGCTCGCCGCGGAGCACGAGTCCGGTGCTGCCCGAGATGCCCGAAAGCAACTCGGCTTTTCCCTGCTGGGTCTTGATACTATCGTAGACGAGGTTGGCTTCCAAGTATTTATGGAGATTGAGTCGCGAGAGGAGGTCGCGCGAGTAGTGCTCGTCGTCCATGATGTGCTCATAAGCGGTGCGGGGCGAGAAAATCGTGCCCAGATCGCGCGTCACGGCGTTCGTGCCGTTCACCACCCGCACGCCGCAAGTGCCCGAAGCCGTGAGCCGACTCATCGATTCGCTGCTGATCACGCCGGCGGCATAGACACCTTGAAGCGTGCGCATGGCATAGGTGATGTAGGCGTCGGGGACTCCTGCGAAATGTCCCGCGGCGCGGTCGGCGGCGAAGTTGCGTACTTGCTGCTGCGCCACAGCTTCGTGGCTATTATAGTAGGGATAGAAGGTGCGGAGGGCGCTGTCGCGCTCGGCAGCGAGCTGTTCGGCCGATTTGTAGATGGGAAATTCGAACTCGGCGATGAGTGGCGCATAGTTCCAGGGCTTCCCCACCTCATAGTCGTAGCCGGCTTTCGAGTCTCTGGGCAGGGCGAGGAGCAGACAGACGATGCTCACTGCGCAAACGAGCAGGAGGTTGAGACGATTGTCGATATGGAATTTGAGCTTCATGGGCGTTGCTGTGAAAAGTGTGTGAAGCAAATGTACGAATAAATCGCGGTAAAAGCAAAACTCCCACAGTTCTGACGAACCATGGGAGTGTTTTCGTTGTGCGCCGCCGCCGCAGCGGTGGCATGGCTCTCAGCGGAACCGGTGTCCGTGTTAGACTTTCCGTATTGTCCAAAGATCTCACTCTTTTTTGCAGAGTCTAAATACATGGTGATATGAATTAGAAAGTTATGTTCGCGCAGAAGTGAACGCGAATTGCCGCAAAATTACGACGTTTTTCGCTATGCACCAAGACTTTGCCTCATTTTTTGCGCTGCAATGCCCGACAACCGACAGTTTTGTCTTTGCTGAGGGGCAAAAATGCATTTCGGCGCGCAGACGACAGCAAAGAGGTGCCTTATAATATAAAGAGGAGTGGCCCACTCGCCGGAAGGGTGCGCACCGATCGGGGTATGGTCGGCCGAAGCCCTTACCACGCCCCGCGCTTTTTGAGCGCGAAGTACTTGCGCACCACGTTACCCGTGAGCTGTTCGGGTCGCGTGCAGAGGGCGTGAATGCCGTTGCGGCGGAGTAGGTCGACCATCTGCTGCTTTTGCAGCGCGAGTTCGGCGGCCAAGGCGTGCGACACGCGCTCGGACATGTTCGCGCGCTCGGGCAGTGCGGCGGTGTAGGCGGTGAGTTCGGCGTCTTCAAAGAACACCACCACCAAAGCGTGCTTGCGGGCGATGCGTTGCAGGTGGGGCAACTGTCGGCGGAAGGCGTCTTCGGTGAGAAAGTCGGTGAAGAGCACCATCAGTGCGTGGCGCGGGGCGCGCGCGGCGAGGACAGAGGCCAACTGCGAGAAGTCGCTTTCGGCATAGCGCGGTTCGAGGTGATAGAGCTGCTCGAGAATCAGCCCCAGTTGCTTGGCACTTTTGCGTGGCGGCACCACCACCGGCGCGTCGTGTCCGAAGGTCACGAGTCCGGCCAAGTCATCGTTGTTCATCGCCGTGAACGAGAGTTGGAGCGCTGCGTTGACGGCGTGGTCCACCAGCGTCATATCGTCGAAGCGTCGCTGCATGTGTCGGCCGTAATCCACCACGGTGTAGACCATCTGCGAGCGTTCGTCGTCGAAATGGTTCACCATCACCTGTTGGCGACGAGCAGTGGCTTTCCAGTTGATGCGTCGGAAGTCGTCGCCGCGGATGAACTCACGAATTTCCTCAAACTCGGTCGAATTGCTCACGGTGCGAATCAGGCGTTTGCCCACCTGCACGTCGTGCTGCAAGCGATATTGCGCTTCGCGTTCACTGAGTTGTCGAAATTCCGGATAGACCTTTGCCTCGGTGCTGCCACAAATGAGCAGGCGGCGCTCCCACAATCCGAGCACAGTGCGCGCAAAGACATAGAAGTTGCCGAAGGCGAAGTGCCCGCGTCGGTCGGGGCGGAGCTGATAGGTGAGTTCCACCGTTTTGCCCGGGCGCACCCTGGTGTAGTCTTCGGGAAGCGTCGTGGCGGCCATGTCTTCCGGCAGTTCGTCGAGGGGAAGAATGTGCGCCGAGAGCCGCGAGGCGTTGCGCACAATGAGGCGAACGGGATTGTTCGCCCCGATGCACAGGCGCGTGTCGGCCTCTCGCCGCCCTTCACATTGGAGCGAGAGCAGCGCGAGGGCAGCATCGGCCACCAAGGCGAGCGCCAAGGCGGCAAGGAGGACGAGCGCCACGGTGTAGGCCGGCGCCCAGAAGAAGCCGATGGCCGAAAGGAACGCCACGCCGGCTGAGATCACAAAGAATCGCGGGGTGAGAAACATGGAATGGGTGAGAGGCGAGAAGAAAGAGGGGTTATTGCGGGATTTCGGTCGACTCGAGCAGCGCACCGACGATGCGTGCCGCGGTGTAGCCGTTCATCTCGGCATCGGGCGTGAGAGAAAGTCGGTGGCAGAGCACAGCGGGTGCCACTGCCTTCACGTCGTCGGGAATCACGAAGTCGCGACCGGCGAGCAGCGCCACGGCCTTGGCGCAGCGCAACAGCGCAACCGAGGCGCGGGGCGATGCGCCCAAATCGAGCAAAGGCGAGGTGCGTGTGCCTTCGATCAGGCCGGTGATGTAGTGCAGAATGCGCTCGTCGGCCACCACTTGGGGCAGCATCTTGCGCATCTCGAGCAGTTCTTCGGCACTGATCACGGGTTGGAGCGCGCTCACATCGCGCAGATCCACGCCCGCGTTGTAGCGGCTCAAGATTTCCAATTCCTCTTCGTGCGAGGGGTAGCCCATGTCGATCTTCAAGAGGAAGCGGTCGAGTTGTGCCTCGGGCAGACGGTACGTGCCCTCCTGCTCCACCGGGTTTTGGGTGGCGATGACCAGATAGCAGGGGTCGAGTTTTCGGGTCTTGCCGTCGAGTGTCACCTGTCGTTCTTCCATCACTTCGAAGAGCGCCGCCTGCGTTTTGGCCGGTGCGCGGTTGATTTCGTCGACCAGGAGCACCTGTGTGAAGACAGGCCCCGGGTGGAAATCAAACTGCTGTGTGCCGAGGTTGAAGATCGATGTGCCCAACACGTCAGTAGGCATGAGGTCGGGGGTGAACTGAATGCGGCGGAAGTCGGCGCGCAACAGGTGCGAGAGCGTTTTGGCCAAGAGCGTTTTGGCCACGCCGGGCACGCCTTCGAGCAGCACATGGCCGTCGGCCATGAGGGCGGTGAGCAAAAGGTGCACAGGCTGGGATTGTCCCACCACGTTGTCGGCCACGCGTTGGCGGAGGGTGGCGATGCGTTCGGAGAAAGCGGTGAGATCGATGCGAGAGTCGGTAGACATAGGAGGTCAGGTGTTAGGTTGCGATTGAAGAATGAGGAGCAGACGTTGGGTGAATTTCGAGATTTTCAAAAATTCGCTGCGCGTCATGTAGTAGCCTTGGTTTTCGGCGTCCAAAAGTTGGTCGAGTCTGGCCAAATTCAGTTCGAGGTCGAACGAATCGAGCAGTCCGCGAGTGTCGCGTTCGAGGAAGCGCGGGGCAAAGGCGAAGAGGGTGGAATTGTGCTGCTCAAAGCGATATTCGCGGCGCAGGATGTCGAGGAGCAAATGCAGTTCGTTGCGCGCGAGCGCCGCGTAGTTTTGTTTGTCCTTGAAGAGCGTGCTCAACTGGTGCACGAAGGGCAGCGACGAATTACGTGGGCGCGGCAGATAGCGTTCGGCGCGGAAGCGGCGGCGCGTGTTGAAAAGCAGCGCCAAGAGCCCCATTCCGATCGGAATCCACAGTGCCAGGCGCAGCGGTGGGCGTTCGACGAAGAAACTCAATACCGAGTTGTTGGTATAGGCGCTTTCTTCTTCTTCTTCCCCATACAGGTACTGCGCATTGACGAAACACACCGGGCGATTGTCGAGATCAGCCAAAATCGGCCGCGAGAGTCCGCGCCATTCGGGCGCAGACAGCCCATAGTTGGTGAACATCGCGCTGCCGGCGAGCCAAGTGATCGAGCCGCCCGAGGCAAACTCGTAGCGCAAGCCGTAGACATGGCCTTTGTTGTCGACAAGGAGGGCGCGGATGCGTTGCAGGCCGTAGTCGGTGATGCGATGAGGGGGCGCGTTTTCTTCCCGTTCGAAGCGCAGCAGGCTGCGGCGGAGGAGAATGCCGTCTTGACCCGAGTGATCGAAATCAATATTGCGACTAAACCGCCCCGAAGCGAGGTCCAATTTGAGGAAACTCTTGCCGATCATGCAGCGAAACACACTTTCCTGTCCGCCCCGCTCGCTCAAACTGAGTCGGTGGTTCGCATCGAGAACCGGGAAGGGCAGGAGATCAATTTTGCTCGGGTCGGTTTTGGGTTCATCTTTCGCTTTGAGGTCTAAACGCCAGTCGCCCCCATCGAATTCGTCGATCAAGCCGAAAAAGTTGTGATCGGCTTTTGTCGTTATATATGAGGTGTAGATGATGCGCCGGCCGCTTTTGGCCAATCGCGCCATGCGGTCGAGTTGGGCGAAATTGATTTCTTCGGCCGGGTTGTAGTCGTCGAGGCAGACAATAAGGTTCTCGCAGGTGTCTTTCCGCTGTTGTCGGAGTGTTTGGGCGAGGTCATCGCTCACGCGATAGCCGTGTTGGAACGAATGGCTGAGCACATCGTGCATCACCGTTTGGGCAAAGGGCTGCTCGGTGTTGCGGTTTTGAGGCGGCAAGTCCCAGTTGAAGGTTTTGGGCGCGATCAGTGCAAAGAGCACCGCGCAGATGATCAATCCGACGATGAGGGCGATGGCCGTGCGATTGGATTTGTTGCTCATTGCTCACCTCCTTTCTCGGCTCGGCGGCTCGTTTTTTGGGGTTGCTGTTCGATTTGTGCCAGCAGTTCGCGGCATTCGCCCACAAGGGGAGCATCGGCCGCGTAGTGTCCGTAGCACACGTAGAGATAGTGGCGGGTGAGTCGGCGCATGGCCGAGGTTTCCGCTGCGTCGCTCTCTTCGAGCAGGCGCACATAGTCCGAAGGCGTGCGCGCCGGCAGCCATTCGAGGCGACCGCGGTCGCAGAGGGTGCGCAAAGCCGTGAGATAGAGCAGTTTCACCAGTTCGGGGAAATCGTCCTCTTCGGTGGCTTGTTGCAGTTCGTTGGGCAGATCGTGGGCATAGATGTCGGTGTCCACGGTCGATTCGTCCCAGGTGGGCGTCGTGCGGCGCAGGGCGAAGCGCTCTTTGAGGTAGTCGAAGAGTCCCGCTTTATAAATAATGAGCACCAAGAGCGCAAGGGCGATGGAAAACAAGACCACTCGGGTCACCACGGGGTGGAGTTCAAAATACTTTATGACATCACCCACCCAATCCCGTTTGACATACTTATAGGGATTGGGCGTTTCCACCTGCAGCCGCCGCGCCAAGTCGGCGGCATAGTCGTGCGCCGGTGTGGGGACGGAATCATTGAGTTGAAAGGAAGGCATGAAGGCAGCGTTTGTAGGGGGCATGAATCAAAAGGTGTCGAGCCGGCGGTTGAGTCCGCGATGGTCACTGCAGTCGACTACGTGGCCGAGCAGATAGGTGAAGATTGACACCACGAGTGTGCCTTGGATGAGCAGGAGGCCGTAGGCACCCATCGCGGTGAGTGTCTCGACGACGCGTTGGGAAAGGGCATTGTGGATGGTTTCCAGATAGCTGTTGGGCAGAAAATCCGAAATGCTTTTCCATACGTCAAAGACCGACATCAGCGCGCCCGAAGCTCCGATGGTGAGCCACCAAATGCCGAAACAAAACAGCACGGAGAGGCCGGGCAGAATGCTGTTGGTGAAGAGCATCGGCACCATGCCGAGGAGCGAACGCCCCGGCAGGGCACGCAACACGAGGAGTAGAGGCGCCATGGGGCAGAGCACCAACAACCAGATATGGGTAACGAAGTTTTCGTCCTCGCTGATGAAGAGCCAAGCCACGAGTGGAAGGGCCGAAACGAGCATGCGTAGGGGATGCAGATGGCGGAAACCCGGGAGGGAGAAGCGAGATGGAATGAAAACTTCACGACTTTCGCTCGAAAACGGAGGTGTTTTCTCAAAAAGCCGGTCACTTTCGGCGCGTTTGCGCGCAATTTCGCGCAGGGCTTCGGCGCCCGCTTGGTCGTCGGCCAAGATTTGTTCACTCACACTCCACCACATCCAAAGGGTGGCGAGGGCGATGCCGATTGCGCTGTGACCAAGCCAAGTGGCGATGCCCACGAGGAGGATGCTCACCGCCCAAATGTTCAACACCACTCGGCGGCGATGCTGCCAAAGCGAGAGGAGGGCGGTGGAGATGAAGGCGCCTCCGGGACGTTCTTTATAGAGTGTGGCCATTTCGATGGAGTCTTTGAGGAAGGAAAATGGTGAGCCAGCTCACCAACAGGAGGCCGCCGAAGACAAAGAAGACGCGCAGGGCGAGCGGCGCCTCGGTGTGGCGAGTGATGTAGGTTTCGATCAGCGCGGCCACGAGCGTGAGGGGCAGCACCCCCATGAGCATGAGCAGTCCGCGCCGCGCGCCTTGGCGAAAAGCTTCGATGCGCGAGCGCCGCCCCGGAAAGAGCCAGCCCGTGCCCAAGGCCAGTGCCGAAGCGCCCGAGAGAATGATGGTGGGAATCTCGAGCGAGCCGTGGAGGTTCACTACAAACAGGGCTTCGAGCACCGCCCCTTGTTGCATGAGAAAGGTTTCGAAGCAACCGAACATCACGCCGTTGTAGAGAATGATGAGCAGCGCGCCCGGCAGTGCCAAGAGGCCGGCGATGAAGGTGCGCGCATCGATCGAGGCATTGTTGAGGAAGATGCGCCAAAACATGGTCACCGTGTCTTTGTCTTTGTAGATCGCCATCGGGTCGCCGTTGGCCACGTTTTGGATCGTCATGTCCACATATTGGTCGCCGAGGACGGTGCGGGCAAAGTCGGGATCCATTTGCTGCGAGAGGACGCCCACGACCATGGCAATGAGGAACACGGTGAGCGAAACGAGGAGATCACGCCGCGAATAGTAGAAAGCCATCGGGATGTCGTACTTGAGCGTACGCACCACCTCGCCCCAGCGGTTGGGACGTTGGCCGTAGACATGCTGATGGAAGTGGCGGGCGATGCGTTCGAGGTAGTCGGTGACGGGACTTTCGGCGAAGTGCGTTTGGGCAAAAGCCAAGTCGGCCGACACATCGAGATAGATCTTTGCCATCTCTTCGGGATTGAGCATCCCCATGTTTTGACCCCATTCCTGATAGGACTGCCATTTCTGGCGGTTGAGTCGGACAAAGGCTGATTCTCTCATGGAGGTGAGCAGAGTAAAGGGGGAAGGTTGTCGATCGCCCGGCGCGGCTTGCGCGGTGCAGCGGCTTTGAGTGGAGTTGGCGGTGCGACAACGTCTGTGATACAAGTTCGAAATGCGCCGCGGGTGCGACGATCGTTGAGCGATTTAAGTCAAGACGATGGCACAAAAGTAAGAAAGTTTTTTTCAATATAAGGGTCTTTACAAGTGAAATGCGTATTTTTGTCGCGAAAAGTCCGTGAAACTTCGTTTTTCGTTCCTCGTTTTCGTACCCGCTCATCTTATATAATAGATATGCCCGAATTTGTTTCTGTCGAGAATGTCCGCATCTCGTTGCTCCCTGCCACGCTCTTCCAGCGTTTTGCCGCCATCACCATCGATATCATCTTCACCCTTATCTTCTTAGGTATCAGTGCTTTGGTGGGATTTTCCTACTTTAGAAGCGATGATGAATGGATGATTGTGTTGTATTGCCTCTTTTTCTTCTTCCTTCCCGTCCTCGAAGAAATCACCTTCAACGGGCGCACGATCGGCAAGCTCTGTCTTCGGCTGCGCGTGGTGCAAATCGACGGCAGCGCTCCGACGGTTTGGACGCTCATCCTGCGCTATTTCCTGTTGTGGATCGATGTTTTCGGCAGTTTCGGCAGCGGGTTGTTGTTGATCTTCGGCACGAAGTTGCACCGTCGTTGGGGCGATTTGGCCGCCGGCACGTTTGTGGCGCAAAGCGGTTCGAACTACGGCAACCGCTCTCCGCTGCACGCTTTCGATGACCTGCCCAACTATGAGCGCACCTTCTCGCGCATCGATCGCATCGATGCCCGCCGCGCCGCCCTCATCTCGCGTGCTTTGGGTGCCGTCGCCATGCATAGCAAAACATTCGACGCCGGCGATTTCGCCCGTCGCGTCGAGGCTGTGGTGGGCGGTCGCCTGCCCGAGGAAACTGATGTGCACTATCTCTCCGCCGTGCTCTACGCCTACCGCCACGCCGCCTGATCTTCGGCACAACTCCTCGCTCCCGCTTCGCTCCACCGTGACCGCTGTTCGTAACGAACGGCGGTCACGGTGTTTTTTGTGAGGGGGGACTACAAAATCTTCGTTTTTTGAATCAGAATCAAATTGTATTAAAATAAGAGTGTATATTTGTCGGCGAAAATCTATTAGAAGTGTAAAATAATATCACCATCCTTTATCTATATGGAAGAAAATCTCACGACTGGCAGCCTTGTTTCGGTGGCCGAACTGATGGGGCGCAAATTCCGAGTCCCGGCTTATCAACGAGGCTATCGGTGGACGAAAAAGGAAGTGACCGATCTGCTCGAAGATCTTTGGGAATTTCATCAGTCTGAGCCGAAGAAGC
>QWCI01000874.1_pt1 | contig 14257 bp, 15 predicted proteins | sample 1972541 | NCBI WGS metagenome assembly QWCI01 (sample SAMN09866712, study PRJNA288562) | Human oral metagenome isolate term3_saliva, whole genome shotgun sequencing... | isolation source: mouth | host: Homo sapiens | place: USA: California | reverse complement strand
GGTAGAGCAACTGACTCTTAATCAGTGGGTCTAGGGTTCGAATCCCTAAGGGTGTACTTCTCAATTCATAGAAAGTGCTTTTGCCATATTGTGGTGAAAGCACTTTTTTTAATACTATAATATGCAAGAAGAAGAACAAAATTTCAGTAGAGAGTCATCGCCTTTGGTTGTAGATATTGCTGTGGTTGGTGCAGGGGCTGCAGGCTTCTTTGCTGCCATCACGGCGAAACAAATGCAGCCACAAGCACGTGTTTGCTTATTTGAGCGTGGCAATCATCCACTAAAAAAGGTTGGATTGACGGGCGGTGGGCGCTGTAATCTCACTAATAGTTTTGCTGCAGTGACCGATTTAAAACAGGTTTATCCGCGAGGGCATCAGTTGTTGAAACGTCTTTTTAAAAGTTTTAACCATGAAGATGCGATGGCCTGGTTTCAAAAAGCAGGTGTATCTTTAGTCACGCAGGCCGATTATTGTGTGTTTCCACAATCTCAAAATGCACAAACTGTTGTGAAAACGCTCATGAAGGAAGCTGAGCGTCTGGGCGTGGAACTGCATTGTCGACATGCGTTTACAGGACTTTCTCCAATGGACGACGGTCATTTGTTGCTTGCTTTTCGTGAAGCAAAGTCCGTTATTTGTCGACAAGCCATCATCACATTGGGAGGTTCTCCTACGCTAAAGGGGTTAGAACCCTTTCTCAAAATACAGCATCAGATAGAAGAACCAGTGCCTTCGCTCTTTACGTTCGCCCTAAATGAACCTGCACTCACGCAGTTGATGGGTGCTGTAATCCCTCATGTGCGCTTGGCTATTCCTGCAACAAAGCTATGTAGTGTAGGCATTTTGCTCGTTACCCACTGGGGTGTGAGCGGCCCTGCTACACTGAAATTGTCATCTTATGCGGCGCGTTTTCTGCACGAACACCATTACCATTGCCCGATTTCCATCAATTGGACAGGCGAGACCAATCAGCAAAAGGTGGCTGAAGATTTGCTCCATCAGCAACATCTGCATCCACAAAAACAGCTGAGTACTACCAAAGTTTTTGAGCTCCCTACGCGGGTGTGGCACTATTTGTTGCAGCGTTCCACCCTCAATCCTGACACACGATGGTGTGATTTGAGTAAAAAGGCACTACGTAAGCTCGTTGAGGTACTCACGAATGATGGTTATCTTGTGGCGGGGAAAGGAACTTTTAAGGAAGAATTCGTTACTTGTGGCGGTGTGAGTTTGCAGAGTATTCATGCGAATACCTTGGAGAGTAAGGTTATTCCAGGCCTTTATTTTGCAGGTGAGATATTAGATGTTGATGGTATTACGGGTGGATTTAACCTACAAGCCGCATGGACTACTGGTTATATAGCAGGAAAAAGTGTCGCGAGTACTTTTGGTCGGGAGAGTGAACATTAATGCATTGCAAAACAAATGGTTAGGAGCGTGAAAGAAAAAAACATTTTTTTTTGCTATTCCAGTGGTTTACATTATCTTTGCAATTCAAACAAAAAGCAACAAAATGAATCTTAAAATCAGACTTTCTGTGATGAATTTCTTAGAGTTCGCCGTGTGGGGAGCTTATCTCACTTGCATGGGAATTTATTTAGGAAACATCGGCATGGGTGCACATATTGGGACATTTTTCGCCATGCAAGGCATCGTATCTATCTTTATGCCGGCGATTATGGGCATTGTTGCCGACCGCTGGATACCGGCACAACGCCTTTTGGGTTATTGTCATTTGGTGGCCGGATTATTGATGTTTGCCACAGCATGGTATGGCCATCAAGCGGGCGGTGCCGTGCAGTTTGCTCCCTTGTTCACGCTCTATTCGCTCAGTGTTGCTTTCTATATGCCTACGTTAGCTTTGAGCAATTCAACAGCTTATTCGGCATTAATCCAAGCGGGGCAAGATACCGTGAAGGATTTTCCGGCTATTCGCGTGTTTGGAACCATCGGGTTTATTTGCACGATGTGGTTTGTAGACATCATGGGTTATAAAAGCAATGAGTTGCAGTTTGTAGTGAGTGGCGTGCTCAGCATCATGCTCTTTCTCTACATTTTGCAACGCCATTCATTGAGAGTTTTAAAAGCATACCGGAATATGCCAATACCTTTGGTGTGAAATATCCCGTTATCTTGTATTCTATTTCACAAATCAGCGAAACGTTGTGCATTTTGATGATTCCTTTCTTTATGAAACGTTATGGCATCAAGAATGTAATGCTCATCGCCATGTTTGCTTGGGTGTTGCGTTTCGGTCTCTTAGGCGTTGGAAATCCTGGTAATGGAGTGTGGTTGTTTGTTGCTTCGATGATTATTTACGGGGTGGCATTCGACTTTTTCAATATCTCGGGTTCCTTGTTTGTCGATAAATCTACCGACCCAGGGCTACGTTCCAGTGCGCAAGGGCTGTTTATGTTGATGACAAATGGTATTGGGGCTACAGTGGGTTCGTTTGCAGCTCAGGCTGTCGTCAATGCGCATACCGAGGGGAATATGACCGAATGGTCGTCGTGCTGGTATATCTTTGCCGGTTATGCGTTGTTGGTAGGCATTAGCTTTGCACTGATGTTCCAGCCTACAAATCAAGCTAAGGCTTCATGAAACGAGTTAAGTTGCGTTTCCATGCGATTTCACAAATCGTTGGTTCAATTGGTGTTGGCATCATCGTTTTGACCGATGAGGCGAAAGAACGACAGATTTCTGTGGTTTGTGACGCTGAGATGACCGGTGCGTTGTGCAAGCGTTTGCAGGCGAAAGATGGTGAAGATGTGCATCTTGCAGGAGCCTTGAGTAGTTTTTTTAAGCAGAATGAAACGCAGGTAGAAGTGTTCATCTATGGTATTCAAGATGGGCAATATTGTGCGATGTTGCTGGATACCGACTCGTTGGTATCGGTGAAACTCAAAGTTTGCGATGCCATTCTTTTTGCATTGTCGGGTCATTGGCCAATTTATATTGATGAGCAGCTCATGCGAACACAATCGGCTTCTTTCGATGCGGCGCAGGAAGATCGTGTGGCTATGCCTCTCAATGTGCTCAATAAGGATATGTTGAAGGAGGCTTTGGCGCGGAGTATAGCGCAGGAGGATTATAAGATGGCTGAATATTTGAACGCAGAATTGAAGCGGAGGGAAGGAAAATCATGAAAGAAGCAAGATTTTTTTATACGCCCAATGCCAAGGATAACGACCGTTTATCGCCCGAAGAAGCCGCACATGCCTTGCGCGTTTTACGTTTGAAGGCTGGTGATGAAATATTTTTAATGGATGGGAAGGGGCGTTTCTTCCGAGCAGAGGTGACGCTCACCTCGCGGCAAGATTGCTGCTATCGCATCACAGAAGAATTGCCACAACAAAAGACTTGGAATGGGAATATTCATTTGGCTATTGCGCCAACCAAGCATATCGACCGCATAGAATGGATGGTAGAAAAAGCTACTGAGATAGGTTTCGACGAGCTAACCTTTCTGCAAACGGCTTTTACGGAGCGGAAGAATATTCGTGTTGACCGTATAGAAAAGATTGTGGTTTCTGCCGCAAAACAAAGTAGGAAAGCGTGGCTGCCCGTCGTGAATGATTGCATGAGCATGACGGAATTTTTAAATGTGTCGCATCGTGGTGCGAAGTTTATTGCCCATTGCTACGATGATTTTGAGAAAGTTGATTTGATGGCAGCACTGCAACGAGATAGCAATGTGAACGAAGCTGTGGTTTTAGTGGGACCAGAGGGCGATTTTTCGCATGAGGAAGTAGCACAAGCGTTGACGAAAGGTTTTCAAAGTGTGTCGTTGGGCAATAGTCGGTTGCGCACAGAGACCGCAGGACTCATGGCCGTAACGATGGCACAATTAACATACAGACGATGAAAAAGATTGGCATAGCACTTTGTTTTTGCTGTGTGATGGCGCTGTTTGTCGCCTGCACAAACAATAGTTATTTAAACGCAGTGCCGCGTGAGAGCACGGCATTGTTGTCCATTGACCCTGTGAAGATGAGTGGCTTGAATCATGTTTCTGTGCTTAGGACGCTGTTGCAGGCCACTAACATCAGTAAGAGCGGCATTGATGTGAGCCATAAGATTATGCTCTTTGAGGCACCTGATGGCAATTTGGGTGTTTGTGCAAAGGTGCAAGATGAGGATGAATTGACACAGACTTTTGCGCAGTTGGCCACAAAGAATGTTTGCCCAGCACCCATCAAACGGCGAGGCTTTCATTTCACGGTGTTGAAAGATGCATGGGTTGTTGGGTGGAACAACACCGCGATGTTGGTGATGGGACCTGTAACCATTGAGGCGCAAAGCAGTCTGCAACAGCAAATCGCACAATATCTGAAGCAAGACGAAGTGGCAGGGATTACCCAAAGCAGACTGTATGAAAAATTGGATTCGCTTGAGGGTTCGATGACTTTAGTTGCACAAGCCACGGCCTTACCCCAACAGTTTTTGGCACCACTCACCTTGGGTATGCCCAAAAAAGCCGATGGAAGTGAAGTGATTATTGCGGCAGAGATGGAGAAGAAACAGCTGGTGATGCACATCAAAGGTGAAGTGTTCTCTTTGAATACCACGGTCAACCAGTCGTTGAAGCAGGCTTATCAGTTATATCGTCCCATCACAGACCGCTATCTTTCGGCGACGCCTCGTGATGCCATGTTGAGCATGTTCTTGAATGTGGATGGACAAAAGTTCCTGCCTGTGATGCAGAATAATGCAGGCTTTCAAGCCTTGTTGACGGGCATTAACACGGCTATTGATATGGACAATATCCTGCGGAGTGTGGATGGAGATTTGGCTTTGGTCACACCTTATTATGACGAGCATCGGCTATCGATGCGGATGATGGCGCAATTAAAGCATAAGAACTGGGTGAAAGACGTAGGCTATTGGAAAAAAAGTTGCCCTGCTGGTGGGCGAATTGTGGATTGGAAGCCTGATGCATGGTATTATACGAGTAAGGAAAACACATTTTATTTTGGGGTGACACCCCAACTACAATTCTTTAGTGGCAGCACAGCCGAGGAGGCTTCACAAGCGTTTGCGCCAGCCAAACAGCAACTGTCGGCAACCGAAAAGAATTTGATTAAAGGACAGAAATTAGCATTGGTCATCAATATGAATGCATTGCAAGGTGGGAAAACGGGTGCTGTGACGGCCATGCTCCAACCTATTTTTGGCGATGTTCACACGCTAATTTACACATTGAAATAATGAATATTGACAGGATAACATTTCAATCGGTGGTTCCACAGGTGTTTGAAAACCAAAAAAAAGCACTGCATTCTGAGGTTTGGAATCACGAGCTTACCTTTGAAAAGGGTAAGCTTTACCTCATAGAGGCTGCATCAGGGCGCGGAAAAAGCACCTTTTGCAGCTATGTTTTGGGCTATCGGCACGATTATAGTGGGCAAGTTTTGTTTAACGATGTGCCGACTTCCACGTTTAAAGTGCGCGACTGGGTGGAGGCACGTCGCCTGCACATCAGTCATCTCTTTCAGGAGTTGCGCCTTTTTCCGGAGCTCACAGCATTCGAAAACATCGTGATAAAAAACAAGCTCACGAATTTTAAATCGCAAGAGCAGATAGCGACGTGGTTTGAACAGTTGGGCATAGCCGACAAAATGCATGAGCGAATAGGGCGCATGTCGTTTGGACAGCAGCAGCGTGTAGCACTCATTCGTGCACTTGTGCAACCCTTCGACTTTCTGCTTGTAGACGAGCCTATCAGCCATCTTGACGACAAAAATGCCGCAGTGATGGCCGAAATGATGATGAAAGAAGCGCGCGAACAGGGCACAGGCGTATTGGTAACGAGTATAGGTAAGCACATGGATTTGCCATACGAAAGGGTTGTGAAGCTATGAATTTGGTTTGGAAATTATTGCGTCAGCACCTCAGCATTCCGCAGATGGCGGGCTTTTTCTTTGCCAATCTCTTTGGCATGATCATCGTTTTGCTGAGTGTTCAGTTCTATCAAGATGTGATTCCGGTGTTCACAGCCGAGGATAGTTTCATGCGAAGCGACTTCTTGATTGTGAATAAAAAGATAGGAACGGCCAGCACGATTAGTGGCAGTTCAAACACTTTTAATCAGACCGAAGTAGACGATTTGGCGCAACAGCCCTTCGTTTCGCATATGGGTAAGTTCACAAATGCCAATTACAAAGCCGACGTGAGCATGCGTGTGAATGGGGTGTCGGTGCTCAACAATGGCGAGATTAGCTTCGAAAGCATTCCCAATTCGTTCGTCGATACGCCGTTACGCAATTGGAATTATCAGCCGGGTGAGAAGACAATTCCCATTATTCTGCCGCGCATTTATCTCACGATGTATAATTTTGGTTTTGCACAGACCCACGCTTTGCCAAAGCTTAGCGATGGATTGGTGGGCATGATTGATTTCCATATCTTTGTGCACGGGAAGCATCGGGAGGCACAGTTCAAGGGGAAAGTGATTGGTTTTTCCAATCGTTTGAGCTCGATTTTAGTGCCACAGGCTTTCATGGATTGGAGCAATGACACCTTTGCTTCCGGCGAAACGCATGCACCCACACGTTTAATTGTGCAGGTGAACAACCCCAGCGACCCGCAATTCACAAAATATTTAGACCAGAAAGGCTATGAGATAGAAAACGACAAACTCAATACCGAGAAGACAACCTATTTCCTACGGTTGTTGGTTACGATGGTTGTTGGCGTAGGATTGGTGATTTCGGCCTTGAGTTTCTATATTTTGATGCTCAGCATCTATCTGTTGGTTCAAAAGAATACGCACAAATTAGAAAACCTATTGCTCATTGGTTATCGACCCGCGCAAGTGGCTTTGCCTTATCAAATGCTGACCATAGGGCTAAACTTGCTGATTTATGGGTTGGCGCTCCTCGCCATCTTCTTTGCCCGAAGCTATTATATGGATTTGATAGAGACGCTCTTCCCCAACATCGAAGACGGTAATATGCTTCCTGCCATCGCTGTCGGAGCCTTGCTCTTTGTGTTGGTGAGCTTGAGCAATTATGCGATTATCGCGCGAAAAATAGTGCATATTTGGAAGCGAAAGGATGCATAATGTTTGGTAAAGTGGATGGTATTTCATAGAGAAAGGCTACACAATTAGCAATGCCACATGGAGTAGCGAAACGACGACAGGTATTGAAACCTATGATCTTCATAAAGACGCAAGGCGTGTACATGTCGTGTTAGTACATGTTGCTGAACATATTGTGATAACGCCAGACATGCTACGTCGGATATTCATCGAAAATAGACAAAGTCAATCTCCTGCTTATGTTATGGCTGGGACATACGAAACGGCTGCTTTATATGACGAGATTGTAAAGACTAATCCACAACTTAAGAAGGTGGCTGCGGGACTTTACCAGTTGGTTCTTGATGAGCGCTGAAAGTAAGAGAGGGAGCCATATTCCCATTCATCAACTATTCCGAATGCTTACGCTTCAGCGATGTGCAATAATGTTATAGTCGCAAACAAGGCTTCGACGGCGATATAAATCCTAATTGGGTGGCAAGCCAAGCAGGGTTACTTTCTTCTGCCGAAGTTGAAGCCCACATAGACATTGACGTTGCCGAAGATGTTGTTGGTAGAGAACGTTTTTTCGTGGTAGTTATAGGCATGGAAGATAGCACTTGCACCAGCATACCAACGCGAAGTGTTGTAGACAAGTCCCATGCGAGCGATGCCATCGATGGTGAATTTGTTGAAATTAAAATCGTCGAAAGTGGAAACTTTTGTTTTTGCTGTCTCACTAATTGTATGCAAGTAGGCGAGTGAAGCGGACAGCGACACGTTTAAAAGAAAGTTTTTCGCAAAAACCCAATTGTAGGCATAGCCTCCCGAGACAGAGAAGTTATCATATTTCACATGCGTTTTTGACCAGCCTGTTGAGTCGCTTCCCAAAACCTCTTTAAGCACGGTTCTCCCCATTTGTTGTGCAATGATGTTTTGCAATACGACCCAATCCATGTCGAGTTTTTGATGCATATAGCCAATGCCTAAGATGGGAGAACCCACGCTTCTCAGTTGTCGGGTGCTTTGGCTGTAGGCTGCAGGATAGGAGAAGCGTTTGTGGTTGGTGATATAATAGAGGTTGAAACCACGAATGTTGGCTTCGAGTCCGTTGTAGTTTAATCCACGCAAGGGTGCGAAGTCAATATTGGAGGCTGTGGTTGCTGTGAAGCGTTGTATGTGATAGTCGTCACCCGTTGTGCGATAGAAAAGGTCGATGCCCAACTGGTTACTATATAAACTTAGGTCGAATTCTTTGCGTTTGTTGCTGCCTTTGAGATGGGTGACGTCGATGGTGTAGCCGAGGAAAATCCATCGCCAGCCAAAATAAGGTCCTACACGCCAGCCCATGCGTGGAGAGAGTTGTAGTGTTTGGTGTCGACGATTGGAAATGCGATACATCTCATAGGTGTTGGTATTTTGGAGCATAGCGGCATAGTTATAGCGTTGAGGTTCGATATATGCCGTGTCAATTTGTGAGAAGCGTTTCACAACCGTGTAGAGTTTGTTCCACAGGTTTTGATGCGTAGCAAGCGAGTCTCCTGCCCAACTCTCGATAGAAAGCAGTAGTAGAACGAGGGAAAAGAGGAACTTGCGTAGATTCATTATAACTTTCCTAAGATGCGATCCATTACCCAATTCACAGGAGTAGCACTCACCGACGTGCAAGTGCAAACACCAAAGCCCTGCAAATCGTGAATGACGGCTTCGATAATGGGCAGTTGCACGAACGAAGGATTGGGCACTTCAATTTCCGTGGCACCTTCGCTTGTGATGAGCTTGATGGGGTCGTAGTTATAGACCGAGAACGACAATGAGCCTTTGTCACCAATGATTTCAATGCAATCTTCTTTGGCACTCTGATGGCCGACGAAACACCAGGAGGCACTTCCGGGCAATCCGTTCTCAAACAAGAAGCAAGCACTGATGGTGTCTTCGGCTTGATAGAGGTGTGCACGATTGGCGCAATAGCCGTGGGCACGTGTGATGACGCCAAAGAGGTGTTGCAGAATGTCTAATTGATGGGGAGCCAAATCATAGAAATAACCGCCGCCGGCGATGTCGGGTTGCAAGCGCCATGGCAACTGTTTAGCGCACGATGCATCTAAATCGCGTGGCGGAACAGAGAAGCGAATTTGCACGTTGATGACTTCGCCAATGAGCTGTTGTGAAAGAATGTCTTTCACCTTTTGGAAATAAGGCAGATAACGCCGGTAATAAGCCACGAAACATGGTACGCCCGTTTGCTCGCTGATGCGATTGATGCGCGCACAATCTTCATAGCTTGCCGCTAATGGTTTCTCCACATAAACAGGTTTTCCTGCCTTCATAGCCATGATGGCAAAGGTGGCATGGCTCGAGGGTGGTGTGGCAATGTAGATGGCATTGACTTCGGGATCGTCGATGAGTTCTTGCGCATCGGTATACCATTTCTTGATGTGATGTCGTTCAGCGTAGGAACGTACCTTCTCTTCGCTGCGACTCATCACAGCTTCTACATGCGAACCTTCAACCTCGTTGAAAGCCGGTCCCGATTTTTTCTCGGTCACTTCGCCGCAACCTATGAATCCCCAACTAATTAGTTTCATACGAATATATGCCAAATTTGGAATGCAAAGATAATATTTTTGTTGTATCTTTGCAAACAAAAATAAATTCAAGCATGGAGATAAAGAAGTCGGCATTTGTAGTTTCTGCCCCAACAGTGAGCAAATGTCCTAACGACGACAAGATAGAGTATGCCTTCATTGGGCGTTCGAATGTGGGAAAATCGAGCCTCATCAATATGCTCTGCAACCATAAGGGACTGGCCAAGACATCGGCCACGCCAGGGAAAACCCTTTTGATTAATCATTTCATCATCAACGACGAATGGTATTTGGTGGATTTGCCGGGCTATGGATATGCCAAGCGTTCGAAAACGGTGCAGCAGAAGTTGGAGCAAATGATTTCGGGCTACATTTTGCAACGCAAACAATTAGTGAATGTTTTTGTGTTGATTGACGTGCGCCACGACCCTCAGAAAATCGACCGCGAATTTATCGATTGGTTGGGTGAGAGCGGTGTGCCTTTTGCCATCATCTTCACCAAAGCCGACAAATTGGGGCCGGGGAAGGCCAAAATGAATGCCCAGCAGTGGATGAACACATTGAAGGATCGATGGGAAACGCTGCCACCTTATTTTATCACCTCGTCGGAGAAGAAACTTGGGCGCGATGCGGTGCTCGACTATATCGACACCATTAACCACACACTCTGATGGCACAAATTCCTTATTTAGACGTGCAAAATCTGTCGAAGCGTTTTGGTGCGCAGGTTTTGTTTGAAAACATCTCGTTCTCTATTGCTGAGGGACAGCGCGTGGGGCTCATTGCACAGAATGGCACCGGAAAATCAACTTTGCTCGCCATGCTCACCGGACACGAAGGTAAGGATGGTGGCGAAATCGTTTATCGCAATGGCTTGCGCGTGGGTTTTTTAGAGCAGTCGCCCCAATTTGAGCCTACCGAAAGTGTGTTGGATGCTTGTTTCAACCACGAAGACAATCCCGACAAGATTTTGAAAGCCAAACAGGTGTTGACACAATTGCACATCACCAATCTGCAACAGCCTATGGGCGAGCTTAGCGGTGGGCAGCAAAAGCGTGTGGCTTTGGCTAATGTGCTCATCACCGAGCCCGATTTAATCATCCTCGACGAGCCCACCAACCATCTTGATCTCGACATGATTGAGTGGTTGGAAGGCTATTTAAACCGCGGCAATAAAACGCTGTTGATGGTGACCCACGACAGGTTTTTCTTGGATCGCGTGTGCAACATCATCCTCGAGCTCGACAATCATACGCTCTACACCTATCGTGGCAATTATGCTTACTATTTGGAGAAGCGGCAGGCGCGCATCGACAATGCACGAGCCGAGTTGGCGCGGGCCAACAATCTTTATCGCAAAGAATTAGAATGGATGCGCCGCATGCCGCAGGCGCGTGGCCACAAGGCGCGCTATCGCGAAGAGGCCTTCTATGATTTAGAGGCCAAAGCCAAGCAGCGCATTGAGGAACGGCAGTTGCGACTCAAGGCCAGCAACGTTTACATTGGTTCGAAAATTTTTGAATGCCAATATGTCAGCAAGGCTTTCTCGCCCGATAAAATCATTCTTAAAGATTTCTATTACAACTTTGCGCGTTTCGAGAAAATGGGCATTGTGGGCAACAATGGCACCGGCAAATCAACGTTCATCAAGATGTTGCTGGGACTTGTGCCGCCCGATAGCGGCCGTTTCGACATTGGCGAAACGGTGAGGTTTGGCTATTTCTCGCAAGACGGATTGCAATTTGATGTGCAGCAAAAGGTGATTGATGTCATCACTGACATCGCCGAAGAGATTGACTTGGGTGGCGGGCGGCGGATGACAGCCAGCCAGTTTTTACAATATTTTCTCTTCACCCCCGAGCAACAACACAATTTTGTTTACAAGCTCAGCGGCGGCGAGCGGCGCAAACTCTATCTTTGCACTATTCTGATGCGCAATCCCAACTTCTTGGTGTTGGACGAGCCTACCAACGACCTCGATATTCAAACGTTGCAGGTGTTGGAGGAATATTTGCAAGATTTTCCCGGTTGTGTCATCATCGTGAGCCACGATCGCTATTTCATGAATAAGGTGGTCGACCATTTGTTGGTGTTCAAAGTGCAGGGCAAGGTGCAGGATTTTCCGGGCAACTATGAGCAGTATCATGAGTGGTTGGCGCTGCAAAGCAAGACCGATGCGCCTGCTGCGGAGGCCAACAAAGGCGCAAAACCCAAAAACGATTATCACAACGACACGCGCAAACGGCTCTCGTTTAATGAAAAACGGGAGTTTGAGCAGTTGGGGAAAGAGATTGAAGCGCTCGAAACCGAGCAGAAACAGCTTGAGGAAGCGCTTTGCTCTGGGCAGCTCAGCGTGGACGAGCTGACGGAGAAGAGCAAGCGTTTGCCTGTCATTAAGGAGTTGCTCGATGAGAAAGGCATGCGCTGGTTGGAGCTTGCCGAGCGTGCCTGATGTTTTTTTAGTGTTTGCTTACGTTGAGCAAGCTTCAAAAAGTTTCATTTGCCATCTGCTCAGTTGTTAGCAAGTCTCAAGAAATTATTTTATCGTTTGCTAAGTTGTTAGCAAGGCGTTTTTATTTTCTTTAGCCCATGGTGTTGCTACTGAGCACAGGGAAGGGGGCGGAGTCTGCCGTCAATTTCGTTGGTGCAGCACAAGAAAAAGCGAGGCAGGCACAGCCAGTTGGCATATTTTTGCTAACTTTGCGGCTAAAGATTTTAAGCATATGAAGTTTTTACGCAATTTTATTTTCCGCGCCAGTTGTGCCATAGCCATTGGCGTGTTGCTCATTGAATATCGCGAAGAGATTGTGCGGTGGATTGTCATCACCATCGGCGTGTTGTTTTTTCTTGCCGGCATCATCGCTTTGGTGGGCTATTACACAGCATCGGCATCTACACAACAAGTTTCCGACGAGGCAGAAATGTCGACCAGTGGCACTTCGAACACACTTCAGCTCACCCCTTTCGTGGCCGTGGGTAGCATCATCTTGGGAGCTGTGTTGGCCTTGCTGCCCGACACATTCATCACAACCTTGGTGTTTATTTTGGCCGCATTGCTCATCATTGGTTCTATCAATCAGTATGCCAACCTCGCTGCCATCGCCAAGGTGGCCAAGGTGGGATTGTTTTATTGGCTCATGCCCTCCATTCTTCTCATCATTGGTGTGGTGGCCATTGCCTATCCGTCGGCTGTGGCTTCATCGCCCTTTTTCATCGTGGGATGGTGCTTGTTGCTCCATGGGGTGATTGAATTGATTGATGGATTGAAGATTTATCGTTGCCGCAGGGCCATGGCTGCTCGTCAAACCGATGAAGCTACAGCTCCCGAACAGACTTTGCTCGAGGAGAAAAGCGAGACCGACGAAGCATAACACCGCAGCACATAGAGAACAATGGTTGATTTTTCACATTTCAATGCTACGGGCGAGGCGCGCCGCGAGGAACTGATTCGCAGCATTGAGCATGCTGTTGAGCAGTTGTCGCAAGGCGAATTAGAGGCGCTCTATTATGACATGCTCACCAAAGGTTTAATCGAGAATTAAAATGAAACACGAGAATAAACACGTCATGCACGAGCTCAAAGACTATCTCTCCATAGCCTTAGCCATGGTCATCGGCAGTTTGGGATGGGTGGTGTTTCTCTTGCCCAACCACATCACCATCGGCGGTTTGCCAGGCATCTCGTCGGTAGTTTATTGGGGCTTTAACATTCCCGTGCAATACACCTACGTGGCCATCAATATTTTATTGCTGGCTGCATCGTTGAAGACGCTGGGGTTTAAATTCTGTTTGAAAACCATTTATGGCGTGGGTTGCCTGACACTTTTCACCACATTTTGGCAGGCGTTGATTGGCGAGAAGATATTTTTTCAAAACGATCCGTTCTTGGCTTGCGTCGTGGGTGGTTTGCTCATGGGCATTGGCTCGGCTCTGAGTCTGTTGCACAACGGCAGCACGGGCGGCAGCGATGTCATTGCGGCCATGATCAACAAATATCGCGACATCTCTTTAGGCCACATCATTCTGGCTTGCGACTTGTGCGTCATCACGTCGAGCTATTTTGTCACCCACAGCTGGGAGAAAGTCATCTATGGCTACATTGTGCTCGTGGTGCTGTCCTACACGGTCGACAAGGTGGTGAATGGTTTGCGCCGGTCGGTGCAGTTTTTTGTTATTTCCGACAAGTATGAAGAGATTGGACGCTTGGTGAACAACGAGGCCGACCGTGGTTGCACCATCATCGATGCACATGGTTTTTATTCGGGCAAGCGTGTGGGCATGCTCTTCATCATAGCCAAACAGAATGAAAGTCACAACATTTTTAGCATCATCGAACATGTCGACCCGCAGGCATTCGTCAGCCAGAGTGCTGTTTCGGGCGTTTATGGTTTAGGTTTCGACCGCATGAAAGTGGGGCGGAAACGCATCAGCAAACAAGCAGGAAATAATGACGCACACATCGAAAATCGATTATAACGCACTCGCTGCGCAGCCCGTTGCACTGCTCCTCTCGGGCGGTGTCGACAGCAGTGTGGTGCTCCACGAGTTGGTGAGCCATGGCGTGAAGCCCGATTGCTTCTACATCAAGATTGGTCCCGAGGAACAAAGCGAATGGAATTGCAACAGCGAAGAGGATGTTGAGATGGC
>QWCI01000842.1_pt1 | contig 14321 bp, 5 predicted proteins | sample 1972541 | NCBI WGS metagenome assembly QWCI01 (sample SAMN09866712, study PRJNA288562) | Human oral metagenome isolate term3_saliva, whole genome shotgun sequencing... | isolation source: mouth | host: Homo sapiens | place: USA: California | reverse complement strand
TTCTCAGCAGCTGGTGCTGAATTGCATTTCCAAGGTCGTAATGTCCATCCTGGTACTGCAAAAGGGCAAATGGTCAACGCCCTTCAGTTAGCAATTGATTTTCACAATCAACTTCCAGAGAATGAACGTCCTGAGTTAACTGAAGGTTACCAAGGGTTCTACCATCTTATGGATGTAACAGGTAGTGTAGAGGAGGCGCGTGCAAGCTACATCATTCGTGATTTTGAAAAAGATGCCTTTGAAGCGCGTAAAGCAGCTATGCAGTCTATCGCTGATAAGATGAATCAAGAACTTGGTAGCGACCGTGTCACTTTAAACTTGACAGATCAGTACTACAATATGAAAGAAGTCATTGAAAAAGATATGACTCCAATTAGCATTGCTAAAGCCGTTATGGAAGGTTTGGGTATCACTCCTATTATCGAACCAATCCGTGGTGGAACAGATGGCTCTAAGATTTCCTTTATGGGAATCCCAACTCCCAATATCTTTGCGGGTGGCGAGAATATGCATGGACGTTTTGAGTATGTCAGCCTTCAGACCATGGAACGTGCAGTTGATACCATCATTGGTATCGTAGCTTATAAATAATTGATAAAAAACGAGCATATCCAACTGCGGAAATGCTCGTTTTTAGTATTTTATACTCTTCAGAAATCTCTTCAAACCACGTCAGCTTCACCTTGCCGTACTCAAGCACAGCCTGCGGCTAGCTTCCTAGTTTGCACTTTGATTTTCATTGAGTATTAGAAGTGACGTCTTTCCCTGCCCCTTTAGTTATCTCCCAATTTTCTCGTCTACTTGATTGTATTCCACTTAATACAAGGAAAACAATCTAAAACTAATTGTTACAACATTCTTGCATCCAATTTCGAATACACTATTTAGGGACATTTTACATTAATTAGTCTTTTTTTCTTTTGACCATTCCAATCATTCCTAAGAACATGCCCATAATTCCTACAGATGCAAAAGCAGAACCATCTTCACTTCCTGTTTTAGGTAGAACTTCTTGACGATTTGCAGGTGCCTGATAAGTCTTATCTTCTAACATAGGCGGAACTACATATGACTTCTCATCATTTTTATCTACGATTTCATTCATAGTTTTTTCAGAGGCAGTTACATCACTAGTAAATCCTGATTCTTGATGACTTGCAGCTTCTCCACTAGGAACTCCTTCCTCAACGTTCGAAACTCCATGAGTAACTCCTTCAGAACCAGTCATACTACCAGTAAACTCTGGTAAGTTATGAATAGACACACCACCAGTAAACTCTGGTAAGTTGTGAATAGCTGCTTCAGAACCAGACACACCACCAGTAAACTCTGGTAAGTTGTGAATAGCTGCTTCAGAATCAGACACACCACCAGTAAATTCTGGTACCTTATGGTCAGCTGATACGATTTTACCTGATTCTTCTTTCTTAGTTCCAACCAACACAATTTCATCTTGCGCAACTTCAACAACTTCACGAAGTTTTATAGTACGGCTTCCATCTGGTGCTACTTCAGTCAAGATACGTTCCTTACCTGCACGACCTACCTGAGTCACTCGAGTTTCACCTTTTGGAAGACTTGAATCTTCTTGTTTAACTTTCTTGAAGTTAATTACTTTTTCTACTACTTCAAGACTTGGTTGAGGTTGAACTAGTTCCTTATCTCCATCCGTTGGAACTATGGAATGTTTCACTTCCTCTTTCGGAGTCGCTTGAAGTTGATTGATTGAAGTGAGAGCTGCTTGCAAGGCTTTATCTACTGCATCTTGTGTCTTGGCTTCTTGGATAGCTGTAAGTGCCTGTTCTGATAACTCGACGAGATGCTTCTTAGCTTCTTTATCGCTACCTAGTTCCTTGCTCTTGTTTTGAATAGCCTCTGATAAACTTGCCATGGCCTCGCCTGAAGTTGGTTAATAGAAGTTAGAGCTGCTTGCAAGGCTTTGTCTACTGCATCTTGTGTCTTGGCTTCTTGGATAGCTGTAAGTGCCTGTTCTGACAACTCGACGAGTTTCTTCTTAGCTTCTTTATCACTACCTAGTTCCTTGCTCTTGTTTTGAATGGCCTCTGCCAAACTTGCCATGGCCTTATCGTAGTCAATCTTAGACTCTTCTGGCTGGGATGGTTGCTCTGGTTTTGGTTCCTCTTTCGGAGTCGCATGAAGTTGGTTAATAGAAGTCAGTGCTGCTTGCAAGGCTTTATCTACTGCATCTTGTGTCTTAGCTTCTTGGATAGCTGTAAGAGCTTGTTCTGATAACTCGACGAGATGCTTCTTAGCTTCTTTATCACTACCCAGTTCCTTGCTCTTGTTTTGAATGGCCTCTGCCAAACTTGCCATGGCCTGGTCGTAGTTAGGCTCTTCTGGCTGCTCTGATGGCGAAGTATCTTCTTTTCCATAGTTTTCTTCCTTATCAAGGATAGCTTGTAAGGCTGTGGCTGTTTTCAGAATTTCTTGAGCATTGGAAGGGCTTGCTGAAAGTTGCTCAGATAATTTATCTAAGTTCGATTTGAAAGCTTGACGCGCCTCTGGAGTGTCCTTTAAGCTTGTCTGATCAAATTTATCTAACTCATCCTTCCAGTTCTTCATAGCCTGAACTAATTCTTCTTTGGTATAAAGAGCGCTTTCTGCTCCACGAGTGATGAACTTATCAACTTGAATACCAATATTTCTAGAGGTATCATTTCGTTTTGGATCCAATTGCAAGGTTACAGCGTGCCAACCTTCTTCAAGTCCAGTCAAACGAACAAGAGTCTGATCACCTTGACGTGTAGTTGCTGTTCCACTGAAGTACTTCTTACCATTGACATCAGTAGCATTTCCTTGACCATCTTGATACTCAAGTTCTTTACCATCCAGAGTTACCTTGTAGATACCATGTCCAGGATCAACAAAACCTTTGATTTCAAGACCTGTTCCGTAGAAGTAAGCTGTTACGCTAGCATTTTTCTTTTGCTCTTCAGTCAAACGACCAAAGGATGCCCAAGACTCAGTGTTTTGGTATTTGCCAGAAGAATTGGTTTCATGGTGCCAACCTGGGCTATAATCAAGTTGACTAGCCTGATCGTCATGACTTACTTGATCTTTTTGAAGCAAGTCAGCTTTCATTACTCGAATAGTTGCTTCAGTTGCAAATCCAAGCAAGGCATTGTCTGATGCACTTGTCATTTTCACTTTAAAGTCAAAAATTGAATCAGCTTGCTCGGTAAAGTCAATTGTCGGAATTGTCAAAGTCTTTTCTGTTTCACCATCTTGGAAGGTCAAATCAGCCGTTGTATCCTTATAAACCTTACCGTGAACCCCGGTTCCTGGTTCAGTCACGACATGAACTGTCGCAGCTCCTTTGCTACCACCAACACGTTTGATGGTTACAGTAACTGGTTGGCCTTTTTGAACTTCATAGGTTGTTTCTTTCAACTCAAACATACCCTTACCAGCATTATTAAGCGTATAGATACCTTCAGTTGCAATAGCTTCGCCTGTTTTATTAACGAGTTTGATCGTGTGTTCGCCTGGAGCCAAGTCATCTGTTTCATAAACCATCTGGCTACGTTTACGAGCTGTATTCTTAGTTTGCACATCTGCAACCTTTTGACCATCTACATAAACAGACATTTCACCATGATGTGGATCCACTGTAGATACGACATAAGCCTTAGTTCCGTTGAAACGGTAGGTTACGCTTGCATCTTTTTTATTGGTCCACATGGATGTACCACGAATACCTTCAGATTCATCATACCAGATTGTATTAGCTTTATCGGCTGTTGTATTTGAATGGTAGTCCAATCCAAGAGGATAACCATCTGTTTTTTCGATACTGCTTGGTGTCTTATAAACAGATAAGTTTGTCAAAATAGGAGTCGCTTGTGCACCAGTAATGGTTACACGAATCTTTTGCGCTTCTACTGGTTGACCTTGGATAAGGCGACGATAACCAACAGTTGATCCTTCACCGTATGGTACCCAACGGCCATTGAGTTCAACTTCAACCTTGAATTCAGAGATACGCTGACCTTTAGCGATATCTTCTTTGAGTTCGACTACGTCAAAGCGTCTCTTTTGACCAAGATCGACTGTAAATTCACCTGTCTTCGCATCATTTGACAATGCCCAGCTAGTATCATCCTTACCATCTGTTAGGTGGCTTGCTTGATACAAGTGATTCTTACGAGTAGAGCTTGCAGTTACAGTTGCTCCCTTGGCGAAGTCAGTCGCATACATTTGATCCAAAGTTGCTCGGAATTCTTTCAAGCGAGCCACGTCTGCATCTGCGAATTTACCTTCTTTATTTGGTGGAATATTGAGGAGAAGTGGCGTTCCACGACCAACAGACTTGAAGTAGATATCCATCAAATCTTTGATTGATTTTGGTTGTTGATTGTCATGGTAGAACCAACCTGAACGAATAGAAACGTCTGCTTCACCGACTGAGTACATATCTCCTTCTGGGTCTCCATGGTTGAGATAGTCATTCTTCACATCGTCAGTGATCTTAGCTTTCTTAACCTTATGCCAAACTGGATCTCCAGCGATACCACGTTCATTACCGATCCAACGGACGCTTGTTGGTTGAGCAGAGAAGATAGCGATATCCCCTTCAGCTTTCTTGATGTACTTGAACCACTCGTCAAAGGTGTAAGTTACTTTTTGAGCTCCGCTACCACGCGCACCATCCATCCATACTTCGATGAATTTACCATTGTTTCCGTATTTAGGATTGCCAAGGATTTCCTTGAGTTGGTTGAGATAGTATTCGTTATACTCTTTTTCAGTTGAAACATGATATTTAGGGTTATTAGCATCCCATGGTGATAGGTAAACACCCATATTCATGTCATACTTAGTCGCTGATTTAGAGATTTCTTCGAGAAGGTCACCCTTACCGTCTTTCCAAGGACTTGCCGCTACGCTATGTTTTGTATATTGAGAGGGATAGATTACAAATCCATCATGGTGTTTTACAACCATGATTGTTCGCTTGAATCCCGCATCCTTCAAAGTCTTAATCCACTGATCTGTATCAAGATTAGTTGGGTTAAAGTTTTGAGGATTTTCTCTACCATTCCCCCATTCAGAGTTGGTGTAGGTATTCATTCCATAGTGGATGAAGGCAGCCAATTCTTCCTTGTGGTAGTCCAATTGAGCCTTGCTTGGTAGTGGTCCATAGTTTCCAATTTCTGTTTCTTCGTCTTTTGGATCCACTACTGGAGTTGCAGGAGTTGCAGGAGTTGCTGGTTTTGGATCTTCTATTTTTTCGTATTCAAAAATAACTTGGTTCACTCCTTTATGTTGGATTGTTGCTTCTTGGCTTGCATTGACTGCACGGTAGCCTGTAATTTCTTTAGCTTGGAATCTATGAACAAAGGAAACTTCGTATTCTTTACCATCGTTATTGTCAACAGTTGCAGGCGCTAATTCTTGGTCTGTACCTTTCAATCGGTAACGAAGATCGAAGGAACCTTTATTGACTTTATAAACAACCTTAATGACACGAGTTCCTGCAGGAGCCTTGCTCACAACACTATAATCCTCTCCCCAAGTATCTTTCAGTTGCTTGTTGACAGCTTTACCGTCAATCGATACAATCTCATATTTTTCTTTATTCTTCTTGTAGAAGTCAGTTTTCTCAATTTCTGTTTTATAGTTATAGTCAAACTGAGTTCCAACTTCCGTCTTTTCAACAAAAGTATCGTTTTCTTTGACTGGATTATCTTTTTGGTCTAGATGTTCTACAACAACTCGTCCATAGTCAACACCTTCAAGAAGCGTCGCAATACCATTTTGATCGAAAGAGTATTTATTTTTGCCAATAACAGCTGTCTTATTTCTAATCATTTCTCCTTCTGGAGTAAAGTAGTAACGATTACCATTATCTCCTTGGTACCAGCCTTTGACTCCATATTTATCAATGATTTCTTTGACCCATGCTAGTTGTTCAGGCGATAGGACAAGTCCTCCTCCAAAGCGATCTTTTTCAGCGATATTCATATTATCAACAGTTCCATGTTGGTGAATTCCAATAACTTTACCATCACCATTAATAATTCCACCACCAGAAAGACCAGAAACAGAAGTCAGGCGATAAGTGATGCCAACTGCTCCTTTATCATCAAGCTTTTCAGTACCCTTAACAACACCATCAGCCTTATACAACTGACCAGGGATGATTGGTTCCTTCAATTCTGGAGAAGTGGAATCTGTCGGATATCCTATGGTACTAACTGGTTCACCAGCTTTATAGTTACGATGTTCTGCAAGAGGAGTAAAGGTAGCTTCCTTATTTGGACTTGCAATCGAGAGCGGTACTGGTGCTACTACTAAAGCTAGGTCATTCTTCACTCCTTCACCAAACTTTTCTTTATTCCAGAAATGAATATCCTTTTCCTTGAACAAAACGGTATTTCCTGACGTTGGCAAAGAATTGTTCTTAGCAGTATTTGAACCTACATTGTAATAAAACTTAGTAGTATCACCACCACGAATAGAGCCGGCATTGGTATCTGCATCCTTGACTAAGAAATTATGTGCTACTGTCAACATAATATTTGGAGCTACAAAGATTCCAGATCCCGAATTGAGATAACGTTGGCTACCTCCACCTGCTAAAGGTGAACTGAAAATTGTATAAACCATAGCAGCTGAGGTAGCTGGCTGGCCTTCATAATTGATACGTTTAAGGTCTTGGCCACCATTGATAATGGCTCTATTTTCTTTTTCGCCTTCAGTTGGAGCTACTTCCGTAGGTTTCAATATACTCTTAGTCTCTACTTGTGGACTTTCTCTTTCTGAAACAATAGCTGAAGTATCTACTTGTTTCACTGGGGTATCAGGATAAGCACGATCAGAGATTTCTTCAGGGAGTACATCACCATCCACTTCAGTAGTTTTGGCTTCCTTAGCCACTTTCTCGACGTCAGGTTCTGTTTTTTCAGTTACTTCTTCTTTTATCGCTTCTACTTTTTCATGATCTACATCTGCTGTATCTTTTGCTTGACCGTCCACTTCAAGTTTCGGTTCTGTCACAAGTTCACTAGCCGCAACATTCCCAGATGCAAAAAAAGCAAGACCGACTGCTACAGAAGCAACACCAACAGTCAGTTTACGAATACTAAAGATTCTACCTTTTTCTAAAAAATATTGTTTCATCAAATACTCCTAATCTTCTAGAGCAGTCAGCTACTGCCCGAGCCCAGTTTTAACTGGTAACAGTCTTATGTTTATTTACTTTTCAAAAACTCCTTCCCATAAGCACTTTATTTAGACAATTACAAACATCTAGAAATCGCTTACATTATCTTGAATAAAATAATGCTTCTAATAGCCGATTTTTATCATACTAAGTATACTATTATTATAATAAAAAACAAAGTTTTTTATGGTTTTTACTACTTTTCACTTTATATTTTGTGATAGTCTATGGCTAAGGACAGATGAGTATAAAGTTCCATTAATATAAAAAGAGATAGGATTTATGATATGTACCTAAAAGATTAGACAGAAAAAATCTAACTTTTACAAGTCGGCACCTAATTTTATTTCCATTACCTCTTTTTATTTTTTAAAAAATTAAGTTCTCAACTTCTCTATTATTCTCTCTTTTTCCCTATCATCAACAAGCCAAGAAACATCCCTACAAATCCTACAATTGCAATACTAGACTTATCCTCACTTCCTGTTTTAGGCAGGAGATGTTGCTGCGCCGCAGGCGCTTGATAAGTATGTTCTTGTGGCATGGCCTGCACTGCAGTAGACTGGTCAGCCTTATATTCTGTCACCTTATGCACTGCTGCTTCGGCCTCGTTGACACCATCTGCAAGAGTTGGTAAATCCGAACTAGCAGGCTGGGCTTCATGGAATCCACCTTCATAAGATGGAAGTTCTGATTTGGCTGCTTCTACTGCATTAGCGCCTCCCTCATAGGATGGAAGTTCTGATTTGGCTGCCTCGACTGCATTAGCGCCTCCCTCATAGGATGGAAGTTCTGATTTGGCTGCTTCCACTGCATTAGCGCCTCCCTCATAGGATGGAACTTCTGATTTGGCTGCTTCTACTGCATTGGCGCCTCCTTCATAAGATGGAAGTTCTGATTTGGCTGCTTCTACTGCATTGGCGCCTCCTTCATAGGATGGAACTTCTGATTTGGCTGCTTCTACTGCATTGGCGCCCCCCTCATAGGATGGAAGTTCTGATTTGGCTGCCTCTACTGCATTAGCGCCTCCCTCATAGGATGGAAGTTCTGATTTGGCTGCTTCCACCGCATTAGCGCCCCCCTCATAGGATGGAAGTTCCTGAACCGCTGCTTCTTCGCCGTTGATACCACCTGTAAATTCTGGAACTTCATGGATTGCTGCTTTTGCTCCATTTTTTCCACCAGGAACTCCTGCACCTTCAAGACTTACAGGCAAATTATGCATGCTCTCAATTGCACCATCAATGATTTCTGTAATTTCCTGACCAATATCTTCCTTACTAGCTGCAAATAGCAATGTTTTTGAATCGTATTGAGTCAAGAAGGTTGCAAAATTTCCATTTGCCAATTTAAGAACGGGTGGCTGATTCACCAACACTTCAGAATCAAATTCTAAAGCGATGACATTTTTGCTCATCTCTACAGCATTCTTCACGATTGCTTTCGTTGGAGAAATCCCATCCTTACTTAAGAAATCCCAATTGAATTTCTTATAAGACAAGGTATATTCATTTTGTTTACTATCCGCATGCTCATAAAGCAAACCAAATTCACCATTTCCAAGATCTTGCAAGGAGTTATAAGCAAATTTACCACTTTGAATTGGATTATGCTTGAGCCAAGTTAAATCTCCATTCGCTTCCACTCGTGCAACATGCACCAAACCATTGTAACGTCCTGGACCACCTGCATTGCTGAGGACAATATATTCCTTACCATTTTGCACAGTATGAATAGCTGACATTTGAACATAGACATCTTTGACATCCGCATAGCGTTTCACATCTTTTTCCCAAGTGGCTCCACCATCTTTACTTGTAGCAACTTGAAGATCACCTGTCAATCCGCGCATGAAGAGTTTGAGATCTCCATTATTCAACTGAACAACAGTTGACTCCGTATTTTGAGCACTTGGATTATTCATAGTTGAAGAATGAATCGTTTGGTTGCCTACTGGACGATTATCATTGACTGCCTCACCTGCATGCCAAGTTTCACCATGGTCATCTGAGTAAATAACGCGTGAAGACTGAGAACCACCTAGATAGGATACGTTATTTGTCGTATAAGCAGGGATAACAAGTCGCCCTTTGTGAGGACCTGAGTGCAAAGCAATACCTGTACCAGGCCCAGTACCTAAGAAGTGCATCCAGTCCTTACGAATACCGTACGTAATATCTTTAGGTGCAGACCAAGTTTTACCATCGTCATCACTATAAGACATCCAGAGATAGTTGGTGTTTGAAACCCTAAAGATATTCTTGTCGCTGTAATCAAAGTAGACATTACCGATAAGTTCTTCACCTTTGTAAAGGTCTCCCTTATCACTATAAGCTGGTTTCTTAGGATCGACTACAACTCGGTATTCGGTCTTTCTATTTTCAGGATCAAAAACCTCACCATTTTCACGGATTGTATAACGTCCTGCTTCACCTTTTTTGTACAGAACTTGGTAAACCTTATCCCCAATTTGCTCATAGGCTTGTGGGGCTTTTCCTGGAAGAGAGAACACTGCCTTCCCTTCAAGGAACATATCATAAATTGAGAAGATTCTCTTAGTTTTCGGATCTTGGACTAGAGCCATGTCAATGTTGACTGCTGATGGCCATTCTGGATTCTTAGCCTTCTCATTGTCGCGAGGATTTGAGATAACGATTTTATCTCCCCAAGTTTTCCCATTATCATCACTACGACGAACAACCATACCGATATCACCCCAGTCAGAGTGATGCAAGCGTCTTTCGTCAGCTCCAGCAATCAAAGTTCCCTTATCAGTCTTAAGGAGGGCTGGAATACGGTAGCTTGCGATACCATCTTTATTCGGCTTGCGGTTCTCACCACCTTCAAAAACATCCAGCTTATCCGTAACTTTTGCTCCTTCAGGGAGTTTCTTTTCCAACTCTCCTCTTTCAAAAAGCTGGCTACGTTTTTTAACTTCTTCTGGAGAAAGGGCACGATCATAAACCGTTAGATTACGGACTTTAAGATTAGAACCCCAGAAGTTTTTGCCTGTACGTTTGGTTGTCCCAATTTGCACCTGGTTGACATCTGGCATATCTTTGATGAAACGACCAGACTGAGGACTTGTGCGCGACAAGACACCATTTACATAGACGCGAACCTGACCTTTTGGCTGATCTGCATTTGGTCTTTCAACTGTAAAGGTTACAGAGTTCCACTCACCTGGCTTAATCTTCAAAGGAGCAGTTTTATAATCACCATAGAATTGGTTTCCATTTGCATCACGACCTTCAACGATTGCTGTATTATCAAGGATGGCCATGGTGAAATACTCATTTACTTTGGTATCACTAGAAACTGAAAAAAGGTTATAAAAACGTGGAGCAGACGCATCTGGCTTAAATTCCATATGAATGGTCGCATTTTGAAGTTTTTTAAGCTTGTCAAGTTCCTCCTTCATATCAACTCTTTGACCGTTTGAAGGATTGGTTTCAACATCTTCTTTTTCTACTACAGTGTTGACGTTTTCTAACTCTCTTGCATAAAAATCACGAGGAATGTTTCCATCTTCTTTCTCATCTTCACTCTCTGTAGCTGGAGTTTCGTTTGATGCTTCTGTTTCTGCTGCTTTTTCAGACCCTGGGTTTGCTTGCAACTCTTCACGGTTCACTTCAGTTCCCTTATCCGTTGCTGTTACCAATTTGTCTACGAGTTTCTTATCGAGATTCGTCAGATTTCCTGTCTCTACTTCCTTAGGCAATTCTGGCAAAGATTGCCCCGCTGTTTCACTATTCGTTGATGGTGCCTCTTGAGCCAAAGCAGGGGCAACACCAAAAACAACCGCTCCAATCACTACTGAAGCTGCTCCAACTGTAAATTTCCGAATTCCGTATCGTTGTTTTCTATCAAAATGTCTCTGATTCATATTTTACCTCTCATTTTCTAATTCGGTAAAGCGCTTTCTTTTTGACTTAAAATTTTTAGCCACTAGGACTAGACAATTCCAAAAGAAACTAAACTATTTAATGGGAATCTCCATTATTTTTAATTTGAACAACCTTGCATAGCGTACAGTTCAACTTTGCAATACGCCATGAAAAATATTTTACTCCTTCACATTTTATCTTAACCTTATTATATAATAAATATTTTCAGTTTTAGACTTTACAATAGACAATAGATTCTACTTTCAAAAATAGTTACAAGTTCTAAATTATTTGAAACTAGTTTCAATCATAATCCAATCAAAACAGAGTATGAATGACAACATCCAATACGAGTATAAGATCTAATAAACATTTTTTATAATAATACTCTTCGAAAATCTCTTCAAACCACGTCAGCGTCGCCTTACCGCACTCAAGTACAGCTTGCGGCTAGCTTCCTAGTTTGCTTTTTGATTTTGATTGAGTATAAAACGCATAATATCAAGTTTTTCAACACCTGATATTATGCGTTTTTTGATTATAAATACGGATTATTTAGTATAACTTCTCTTTATTGATGAACTGCTTGAGCTGCTGTGATGAGGGTCAACTTGTAAACATCATCAGCATTACATCCACGAGAAAGATCGTTAACCGGCTTGTTCAAACCTTGCAAAACAGGTCCAACAGCCGCAAAACCACCAAGACGTTCTGCCATCTTGTAACCAATATTTCCTGCCTCGATACCTGGGAAGATGAAGACATTTGCTTGACCAGCTACCGTACTTCCAGGAGCTTTCAGAGCTGCAGTTTCTGGAACAAAGGCCGCATCAAATTGCAACTCACCATCGATTTCAAGGTCAGGGCGCAAGTCGTGAGCAATTTTAGTTGCTTCAACAACCTTATCAACGCTTTCTCCAAACCCTGAACCTTTAGTAGAATAGCTTAGCATAGCAATTTTAGGATCGATGCCAAACATCTTAGCTGTGATGGCTGAGTTAATCGCAATTTCAGCCAAGGCTTCTGCATCTGGATTAATATTGATAGCACAGTCTCCAAATAGGTAACGTTCAGTACCACGAACCATGAGGAAGGCACCTGAAGTACGAGTTACATTTGGACGAGTTTTGATGATTTGAAGGGCTGGACGTACTGTTGAAGCTGTTGAGTGAATCGCACCTGATACCATTCCATCAACCAAGCCCAAGTAAACCAACATAACACCAAAATAGTTGACATCTTCAATCAAAACCTTGCGTGCATCTTCTTCAGACATTTTGCCCTTGCGACGCTCTACTAAAGCAGCAACCATTTCTTCAAATTTATCGTAGTGTTGAGGGTCGATGACTTCATAACCATCTTCGATACCTTCGATTTCAAGATAAATTTTAATTTTTTCAGGATTTCCAAGCAAAACAGGAATCACTTCTGTTTCTTTTACCAAACGTTTAGTTGCTTGGAGAATACGAGGCTCTTCCCCTTCAGGGAGAACGATACGAGCATTTTTACCAACCAGGTTGGCTTTGAGACTTTCAAAAACTTCCATGAGTTTTCTCCTTTAAGATAATAATTATACTCTGAAACAGTTTTTATAGAGTATTAGTTGATAACTGGGTAATAAGATTGCTGAAATCATCCGGCAAGGGACTTTCTAACTGCAAGTCTTGCTCTAAAAATGGATGATAAAAGGATAGGTAATGGCAATGCAGAGCCTGACGTTGAATACCATCGTCCAGACTACCGCCATACAAATCGTCTCCCAACAAAGGAAAACCAATATGAGAAAAATGGACTCTGATTTGGTGAGTACGTCCAGTATGTAGGCGAATATCTACCAAGTGAATATTTCCATAAGAATCTACAATCTTGTAGGATGTATGGGCATACTTTCCACCTTTAGCCACCCGTCTGGTGATAATAGAGTCTTCATCACGCGCAATAGGAGCAATAATTTCCCCCTCTGGCTCCAAGTATCCCTCACCTTTAACCAAAGCAAAATAGCGTTTCTCGATAGACTTTTTCTGCAACTGCTTGTCTAATCGTGCATGGGCATAGCCGTGTTTTGCAAAGAGCATCAAGCCAGAAGTATCTCGGTCAAGCCTAGTCACAATGTGAACCTGCTGATTTTCATAATTTTGCTTGACATAGTAACCCTTGATAAAATTGGCAATAGTATTGGAGTGGTTGACACTAGGAATAGACGCCACTCCATAGGGTTTATTCAAGACTAGAAAATGATCATCTTCATAGAGAATATCCAGTGGGCGCTCGATAGCTTCGAGAGTTTCAAAACCTTCCTCAGCGGGAATATCAATGGTAACTCGGTCTCCAATATCCAATAGATACGTTGCATTTTGCGGTTGGTCATTTACCAGAATAGCTCCACCTCGAAACTTAATCTTGGCCAGCAGTCCCTTAGAAACCTCGTGCTTTTTTAAGAAGGTCTTAATCTTGACATGCTCATCTGCGATAAATTCAAACCTCATTCATCCACCTCGCCGATGAAAGCATCCTTAACACGATTCCAAAAACTGGTATGGCTAGGCGATGCGACAAAGTGAATCTTATGATGGTCGATTTGATACTCAATACGCTCAATATTACGGAAAGAATAAACGCTATTGTCAACCGAAATAGTATGGTAATCGTTTCTCGTTGGAATGAGTTCAATCTTATCCTTCTTAGGCACAATAATAGATGAACCCAGAGTTCGATAAACACGATTGTTAAGGCTGGCAATTTCTGTCAACTGCAGAGCTTCAATGGTAGGGTGTAAAACAGCTCCACCAAGAGATTTGTTATAAGCTGTACTACCAGTCGGAGTTGAAACTGTTAGTCCGTCTCCACGAAAACGTTCAAAGGGGACACTGTTAATCACAATATCCGCCACCATGGTTCGATCGGACCTGCGGATGCTAGCTTCGTTGAGAGCTCTGAAAATCTTAACTTCACCATTTTCAAGAAAGACCTTCACATTTAGAACAGGGTAAGAGACCCTTGCTCCGGTATCTAGCTGCAAATTAGTTACTAGCTTGTCCAACTCAAAATCACGATAGTCCGTATAAAAGCCCAAGTGTCCCGTATGAACACCGATAAAGCGTACCTTGTCAAGCTGGTTTTCGTACTTATGAAAGGCCGACAAGAGCATGCCATCCCCACCAATGGAGATGACAATGTCCGGATTGGTATCATTGAGTATAAACTGATTTCTCTTCAAACGATCTCGCAATTCATACAAAACCCTTTGA
>QWCI01000651.1_pt1 | contig 14335 bp, 7 predicted proteins | sample 1972541 | NCBI WGS metagenome assembly QWCI01 (sample SAMN09866712, study PRJNA288562) | Human oral metagenome isolate term3_saliva, whole genome shotgun sequencing... | isolation source: mouth | host: Homo sapiens | place: USA: California | reverse complement strand
TAGCGTGACGCCTTTGTCGAATGGAGATGTGTGGGTTACCACTACGATAGGACCACTTCTCTTGTCTCGTTCGGCTATTGATAACCCTGAAACAGCCGTTTTTACACAGGTAAAAGTGCCTCGTAACGATGGTACCAACCTTGCTGATTATCTTCTGTCGGACATTGATGTCACCTGTATGGCTATTGATGGAGGGGGCAGGAAATGGTTTGGAACAAAGGCAAATGGTGTTTATCTCATCAGTGCCGATAATATGAAACAGGTGAAACATATCCTCTCTTCAAATAGTCCACTCCTATCAGATAATATCCTTTCTATCGCTATCAACAACGCAACAGGCGAAGTATTCTTTGGTACGGACAAGGGTTTATGCTCTTATATGAGCGATGCGACGACACCATCCGACCAACCGAGTGAGGATAAAACATACGCTTATCCAAATCCAGTTAAGCCCGGTTATACAGGTCCAATCACCATTGTTGGACTCTCAATGAACGCTGATGTGAAGATAGTCACTACAAATGGCGTACTCGTTGCAGCAGGTATTAGCAATGGTGGTAGCTTTATTTGGGATGGCAAAGACAAGTCTGGTAAACCCGTTGCATCAGGTGTTTACATGGTTGAAAGTGCTGATGAGGATGGTAACAATGGCGTTGTTTGTAAGGTTGCGATTGTGAGATAGAACAGAAAAATTATTCATTTCATAATAATCTTACTATAAGGAACAACTATAATGAAGGATTATCAATAGGGTATATGGTGTTAGAGAGAGAACATTGGATAGATATGCTACGAGGTTTCTGTATGTTATCTATATTATTGGATCATACTGAAATCTATTAAACAGGAGGTAATCTTATTCCTTATGATTGGTATGTTTCGAATGTTCTAATCGTCTTTTTCTTTCTGTCGGGATACCTCATGTATAAACAGCAAGGCTTTTCTTTGAAGCATAAGCTGACTTCGATAGGGCGTAGTCTACTTCTTCCTTACTTTCTCTTTACCATAGTTTTGGCACTTCCGAAAGCCTTTGTACTTGGTCATAGTATAGACTGGGAGAGTTTATTATTACCTATCTTAACTGGTCGAGCCTCTTGGTTTATAGCTGCCTTGATAGTTTCTGAAGTTGTTTTCAGCCTTTTTTTGTGGATAACTCGTGGAAAAGTTATATCCTTACTCATTCTCTCTTTGTGTGCTTTTGTTGGTTCGGTACTTTTAACGAAACAATCCACAGATTATCCCTGGTGTATCAACAATGCATTGCAAGCAGTCCTTTTCCTTTATATCGGATGGTTTTATCATCTTTGGAAAGAAGTTTTCAACCGTATCAACACACCATTATACACATCATTTCTCTTTATATCCCTTATAATAATAAAAGGTTATGCAACATGCAAAGGGGTGCATACGATGATATACCCAATGGGTATAGACTCTTATTTCCTATTCTTTCTTGATATGTTGACGAGCATTTTCTTACTTGTAAATGTTTGTAAGCAACTGCCAAGGTGTAAGCTGGTAGAATGGGTTGGAGCGCATAGTATTGTTTATTATTTCGTCTGTGGAGGTGTTCCTCTTTGCTTATCTTTAGCACTTGAGAAGGTGGGTTTAGGCTATCATGGGGCTTACTATAGTGTGCTGATAGCCTATGCTTTGGTCTGCATAGTGGCAAGCTGTATTGTTGTAATCGTCTATCGCTACTTATCATTTATGATAGGAAAGAGGCAGTAGCTCCTTTTTAACGAAGAGATAACAAACAGAAAGCAGTTGAAATATTTGCTTCTAAAGGCAGAGAAAACCGGTTGTGATGGTGTTTGGTATACTGAAGGCGAACAGATAAAACGCTTGAAATAAGACAAAAGAAAGCTGAAAATCGCTATCTTTGTATGTATGCTATCTTCTTGGTAACACTTGACAAGGACGGATATGTTGTTGTTTCTCTATTTTTAATGCTATGTTAATGGTTCCTATTGAGTACTATCTGTCTTATTCTTTGGACTTCTGAGCACTCCTTATAGGCCTTTTGATGACTCTTTCCCCATGTTTACTCAATAGCCGAACAGTGTGACATAAACTTGAACTGATACGCTTTGTCGAATTATTTTCATGAAGGGAAAGAATTATTTTCATGACAAGAAATATTTATTTTCATGAAGAAAAATATTTTTTTTCATGAAAAAAAATCCATGAAAAGAAATGTTATGGGTTGTTTACCTTTCTTTTATCAAACCTAAAAGCCTATTTCGAGGTGTTTGTTGATACTTGTATGCAATATTGATGTTGGTTGAAAGTGATTGATTTCCTTGCTTTTATCAATAAAAGAGAGTATCTTTGCAAAATAAAGTAATGGCTATTACGGTAATGGACATTACTAAAAAGGAATGTTTATGAGGTTTTATGATAGAATAAAAGAGCTAAAATTGCTCTCTGATGTAGAGCTATTGAGCCACCAAGAGGCCCAAATGACAGTGCTGATTGGTCGTAGGCGTATTGGCAAAACCGAGCTTACCTTGAAGAGTGGAGAGCACCTTACGCTGCTTTATTTCTTTGTGGCACGTAAGTCGGAAGCACTGTTGTGTGATGATTTTCGTGCTGTGATAGAAGAGACACTGCAGGTTCCTATTGGACGATATACATCTTTTTCAATGCTTTTTCATCATGTGATGGAATTGTCTAAGACACGTGCTTTCACTTTAATCATTGATGAGTTTCAGGATTTCGGGCGTGTTAATTCCTCTATTTTTAGTGAGTTACAACGTGAGTGGGACTTGAATAAGGGCGGAAGTCACCTTAATTTGATAGTTAGTGGTTCGATTTATTCGATGATGCATAAGCTATTTGAGGATAGTAAGGAGCCACTTTTTTCACGTGCAGGACGTATTATAAATCTGCAGCCTTTTACTACTGACACTTTAAAGGAGATTCTTTGTGACTTTAATCCATCCTATACTGCAGAGGACTTGTTGGCACTCTTCACTGTATCGGGTGGGGTAGCATGGTATATCAGTTTACTGATGGATAACAAGCGGACGGTAAGAAAGACGATATACAGTATGCTTACGGAGGTCAATTCGCCTTTTATCAATGAGGGTAAGAACGTTTTGATAGAGGAGTTTGGGACTGATTACTCCATTTACTTTTCTATTCTTATTTGTATATCTGAGGGCCAGCTTACGCGTAAAGAGATAGAGAATAAGATCGGAATGGAGGCCAGTGGCATTGGAAGCTACCTTGAACGACTGGAGAAGTATTATGGTTTGATAGAACGTCATCAGCCTATTTTCGCAAAGAGTAATTCTCGGAAAGTGCGCTACACACTATGCGATAATTTCCTTACATTGTGGTTTCGTTTCTTCTTCAAGTATCAGGCTTTCGTTGAGAATGGTGCTTTGAAGCAACTTGCACGCCTTATCGAACGTGATATCAACATACTTGAAGGCTTCATGTTAGAAAGGTATTTTGAGCGTAAACTGCGTGAGACAGGTGATTATACACGGATAGGAAAGTACTGGGACCGCAAGGGCGAGAATGAAATAGACCTTATTGCTGTGAACGAAATAGATAAGGTTGCATGGGTGTATGAGGTGAAACGAAATGCTAACAAATATGACGAGGCTATCCTTCGGGCTAAGGTAGATAATCTATTGCAGAACTGTTCAGAGCTTCGGAGCTATAAGTTAAGTCTTGGTTGTTTATCTTTGGACGATATGTAGATAATTGGTTTGACCATTACACAGGGACATATATAAGAATTAAAAATGCCCTCGTCGACCCTAAAACTTAATAGAGTAGGGGATAGACGAGGGCGTTTATGGATATTGATAGGTTGTGATAAACCTGCGTATCGTGCGTTATTATTTCTATTGTCTCTAATGAGCTGTGTTGATGAGGTCGGCAGGTAGTGGGATATCAAGACTGCGAGCACGTTCGGCATTGCGTCTCTTTATCTTGCGCTGGGCATCAGCCTTCTGCTTTGTTATGGCTCCTGGCTTCTGTTTGTAGAGTGGGAGTAGACGCGGATTCCACGTACCCTGTACGTCACGCTTGGCCTTACACTCGATAGACTTGGGGTAGTAGTAGACGGCTTCGGGCTGTCGCTGGGTCGCATAATCACCCGTATCCCATCTACCATTGTCGTTTTCATCGACGATGACACGTAGGTAGTAGACCCCAGGCTTTACGTAGTGGAAGGTCGCTTGATTATTCTTTGCATACGTCTCCTTCACTGGCTTGTCGCTTTCATTGAGTAGTTGCAATAGGCAATTCTTACCTTCCATGCCCTGCAAGGTCATCATCAAGGTGCCATACTCGTCTATTGACGGGATACGGATGCCCTGTTTATACTTTGCAGACACCTTTCCATAGATATCCGTGAAGGCTGCTGAGTCGACCTCAAGACTATATTCATGACCCGGATCCCAGGTGCTGACGAGTTTCATTAACCGTGGTCTACCAGGTTCGGCACCGAAGCTGTATTTCGCTCGATACCACATAGAGTCTATCTTCTCATAGAGATGTATCTTGGAAGTATCGGTCTTTTCAAGTGGAGTAGGGAGCTCGAACGTTGGGTTTTGGTCTGGGTCCATTTGCGAGGAGACATTGTATCTTACCTCTAAAGGTGTGACCGGCATAGCCGTTTGGAAGTCTTTTCCACGTTCTTTGGCCTTCTCCTGCTTCTTAAACCACTTGTCGTACTCTTCTTGTTGACGCTTCAGACGCTTTGCGTAGGGCACCTTTGAGAGTATCTCCAGCGTGTCTGTCTTAGGCACAAGTTTACCCATACTGTCCGTCATGTTATAGGTCATCTGCATTCGCAACGTGTCTTGATTGACAAGGGCCGTATCACGAAGCCAATAGATGATGGTGTCTTGGTTCAGACTTGGCTCTGTTATGAAGGCGTCTTTAGCATTGAAATTGAGTCCTTTAAGCTGTGGGAGGTCGGCATCACCATAGCTATAAAAGAGCGTGAAATGGTTTGGCTCCTTGCGTTCAGACTTGAGGAAGAAACGGTCAGTCTGTGTAGCTGTGAACGAGTTCAGTACTACGTCGTCTGGAAGGAAATGGGTGTAAGGCACCTGTTTGATGTCTTTAATATGCAAAGAGTCAATCCAGAGTGTGTCTTGTCGTATGTCTGGCTTCCATGAAGGCATAATGACTTCGGGCGTGAAGGCCAATTTCTCGCTCTTTTGATTGTACCTATAGTTACCGTCCATGTCCTGTAAAGCGTAAATGCGGTAGTCTCCCTTGGCAACACCTCGTATGCTGAAGCGACCACGACTATCGGTACGTGAGACGCGAAGCATAGGTAGTTTCTCGAAAGCAGAGTCGTTCTGATTACTGTAAAGACCTACGAGAATACCCTTTACAGGCTCCAGGTTCTCTGCTTCTAACACGTAGCCAGACACCTCAAGGGTGTCAATATGATCGCCAGTAGAGAAGCTGTAGGTGTAATTCCCTAATGGATTGCCCTCGTTATTGTCTGATATTGCATCAGAGAAGTCGATGGTGTAGGTGGTGTTTGGCTGTAGCTTGTCTTGCAGACTCACTGTGATATGCTTTCCTGTAGCCTTTATTTCGGGTGCTTCTATCTGTGGAGGCGATACGACAACCTTCTCAGATGCGTTGTCTAACTTGATGAACTCGTTGAAATAGATGTTCACCTTCTTACTGTTTACATCAGTTGCTCGTTCAGAAGGGGAGGCAGCCAACACTCTTGGAGGGGTCTCATCGTACCATCCACCATCTGGTTGTCTCATCTTCGCACAGGACGACAGCATTAAAAGGAGTATGGTAAAAAGGAAAAGAAGTAAAACCTTTGGTTGGTAGAACACCGCAAGGTAAGGACTAACCTTAGCTGAAAGGCCATCCCTTCCACCCATAACTTCTTGGCAATATCTCTGTTGTTGTTTCTTCATATCGCTGGTTTTACTTGTTTACCCTTTTGCTTTTTACCTCATAAAGGTTGTTTTATCCTTTTTACTCTGTAGTCTTTTGCTGGTTCATACTCAGTAGTTCTTCAAGGTTGTTACGGCTGTTTGAAAGGCGTGGAATCTTATGTTGACCACCGAGCTTACCCTTTATTTTGAGCCAGTCATTGAAGAGGTCCTTGCGTGCAACTATTATCTCAAGTGGTTGAAGGGTAATGTTATGAAAACGTTTCGCCTCATAGTCAGAGTTTACCTCTTGTAGTTTGTCATCAAGAACTTTGGCAAACTCGTCAAGTGAAGAGGGTTCTTTCGCAAACTCAATGAGCCACTGATGACGACATTTAGCCTTCGCATCCATATACATTGGGGCTGCTGTGTAATCAGACAGCTGTGCGCCAGTGGCCTTGCAAGCGGCTTCGAGACCCTTCTCGGCATTGTCCATGATAAGTTCTTCACCAAAGGCATTGATGAAATACTTGGTTCTTCCGGTGATAACAAACTTATAAGGATTGGTCGAAGTGAACTGTACTGTGTCTCCTATCTCGTATCTCCATAGGCCACAAGCAGTACTAATCAGCATCGCATAGTTGCGCCCTATCTCCACACCCGACAGTGGGACGATATTTGGATGTTCACTTTCAAACTCGTCCATAGGCAAGAACTCGTAGAATACGCCATAGTCGAGCATGAGCGACATACTGCTGTCTGTTGGGTCATCCTGTATTCCAAAGAAGCCCTCAGAAGCGTTGTATGTCTCCATATAGTTCATCCCTTGCTTGGTAATGAGCTGTTCATACTGCTCACGATAGGGTGTGAAGGCAATGCCACCATGGAAGAACACCTCTAAATTAGGCCATACTTCTTCTAAGTGTTGTTTACCACTCAATTCAAGAACACGTACTATGACAGAGAGCATCCAAGACGGAACACCAGATAGATTGGTCACGTTCTGCTTGAGAGTCTCCTGTGCAATTCGGTCGCGTTTTACCTCGAAATCGCTCAGTAAAGCTGTTGATTTCTTAGGTACACGACACAGGTTTGCGAGTGGATTGATGTTCTCTATGAGGATAGCACTTAGGTCGCCTACAAGTGAGTTGTATAAGTTGTAGTTTGGAGAATGGCTCCCACCTAAGATAAGACTCTTACCGTTGAAGAGTCTACTCTCTGGGTGATTACTAAGGTAGTAAGCGATAACGTCCTTTCCTCCTTGGTAATGAATGGTCTGTAATCCTTCGTGGGAAACGGGAATGAACTTACTCTTATCGTTTGTTGTACCAGACGACTTAGCATACCATCTCACCTGTCCTGGCCATAGAATATTGCGTTCTCCATGGCGCATACGGTCGATGTCACCCTTCAATTCCTCGTATGTGTTGACTGGAATGTTCTGTGTGAAATCTTCGTATGACTTTATCGTTGAGAAGAGATGTTTGCGTCCGTATTCGGTGTCCTTGGCTCGTTCAACGAGGTATTGCATGACTTCCCGCTGGATAGCCTCTCCATCCGTGAGGTAGTGCTCAAGCTCCTTACGTCGCGGATGGAAGTACAACTTGTTTACTATATTAGTAAGACTCATTCAATTTCTCTGGTTGATTAAATTGCAAAATTACGCCAAAAAAGCTAAACGAGTAGCCTTTTTCTATATTTTAACACTGCTTTTAAGCTGCATGATGGCCCTTTCCTTGTATTCTGTGCATGATTAGTAAGATGACTTTTCATTCTCCTTTATTCTCATCTTTCAGCCCCTCTCTCTAATTTATTTTCATGAAAAAAAATATTTTTCTTCATGAAAATAAATATTTCTTGTCGTGAAAATAATTCTTTCTTGTCATGAAGAAAATTCGATGAAAGGGGTAGGGTAGGGTCTTAATCCTTTTCTTTTGCGACAGTATAGCCTATCTTTTAGCTATCTAATCGGCCTTATCAGTACTCATGGGGATGCTTTATAAGGAGGTAATAAAGCCTTTTCTTTATGTTTAGTTGATTATTATAGTCTATTATTATATATATTATAGTCTATAAAAGAGGCATTATTTGATTTCCTATATACTCCTTATACCTCTTTTTGTAAGCCTCCCCCTACCTTCAGAGGGACAAGGGGAGGCCTTTTCTTTTTAATGTGCTTCTAACCAGTTTTTGCCCCATCCGGCATCAGCTATCAGTGGGACGTTCAGCGGATAGGCATTCTGCATCTCTTCAATGACAATGCGCTCCACCTGTTCGCGCTCTTCTGGGTAGACGGAGAAGTTAAGTTCATCATGTACCTGAAGAATCATCTTTGAGCGGATTCCTTCTTTCTTAAAGTGTTCCCAGATGCGTACCATTGCCACTTTGATGATGTCTGCCTCCGTTCCCTGTATCGGTGCGTTGATGGCATTACGCTCAGCAAACCCGCGAACAGTGGCGTTGCGACTGTTTATATCAGCCAGATAGCGGCGACGATGGAAGAGTGTTTCAGCATAGCCTTTGGCTCTTGCCACCTCTTTCGCATGTTCCATATAGGCTTGAACCTTTGGGAATGTGCGGAAGTAGTCTTGTATGAGGTCTTTTGCCTCAGCATTTGAGATGTCCATGCGTTGGGCAAGTCCGTAGGTGGTGATACCATAAATAATACCGAAATTGGCTTGTTTTGCCTTCTTTCGCTGTGCGTCAGTGACCTTATCTATGTCCTCATGCCATATTTTTGCAGCCGTTGCACGATGGATGTCATGTCCCTCACGGAAGGCCTCCATCATGTTTTCGTCCTCAGAAAGGTGGGCCATGATACGTAACTCAATCTGACTATAATCTGCTGAAAAGAACAGACAACCCTCTTCTGGGATGAAACACTTACGTATCTCCTTACCATCATCCGTGCGTACAGGGATATTCTGTAGATTTGGGTCGCTTGATGAGAGACGTCCAGTAGCGGTGAGCGCTTGATTGAACGATGTGTGGATATGTCCTGTACGTGGGTTTATCAACTTTGGAAGTGCGTCAATATACGTACTGAGAAGTTTCTTCATTCCTCTGTAATTAAGGATGTTACGTACGATAGGACTTTTGTTTTCAAGACTCTGAAGCACCTCCTCACTCGTTACGTATTGTCCTGTTTTTGTCTTTTTAGGCTTGTCCATGATCTGCAACTTACCAAAGAGGATGTCACCCACTTGTTTTGGACTTGAGATATTGAACTCTTCACCGGCCTCCTTGTATATTTCCTGCTCGTATTCTCTCATACGTTCATTGAAAATCTTTGACGTGTCTTGTAGAGCTTCTGTGTCTAAGCAGACACCATTTAGTTCCATGTCTGCTAACACTCGAACCAATGGCATCTCTATATTCCAGAAGAGTTCTTCGACGCCAAGCTCCTTTAATCGAGGCTCAAGTACGTTTTTCAAGCGCAAGGTGATGTCTGCGTCCTCCGCTGCATACTCATAGATGTCGGTAGGGGAGACGTCACGCATGTTCTTCTGTTTCTTTCCTTTTGGACCGAGCAGCTCTTCTATGTGTATCGTTTGATAACCAAGAAGTGTCTCAGCCAGATAGTCCATGTTATGATGTAACTCTGGTTGGATGAGGTAGTGGGCAATCATCGTGTCGAACATCTTACCTTGAATGGTCACACCATATCGGGTTAACACCTCGTAATCATACTTTATGTTCTGCCCAATTTTCATGATTTTGTCGCTCTCATATAGCGGTTTGAATATTTGAACGACTTTTAACGCTTCTTCGTAATTGGCTGGTACGGGGACATAAAATGCCTTGCTTTCTTCAGCTGAGAAACTTAAACCTACTAATTCGGCGCTAATAGCATCGGTTGAGGTGGTTTCTGTGTCTATACTAACAAACTCTTTTGTAATAAAAAAGTCACATAACTGACGTAATTCATCCTTATTTTCAATGAGTTGATACTCATGTTGAGTTGTTTTTATGCTCTCATATTTCGCAAATTTGGGCTCACTTGACTCATTGGCCGTGTTTTCTGCAAATAAATCAAGCTGATTGTTGTCGGTTTTTGACTTTACTTCACCTTTATTAAGAAACTTGTTGATAAGTGTCCTAAACTCTAACTCTTCAAATATCGTACGCAATTTAGCCTCGTCGGGTTGCTCTACTTTGAGCTCATCTAAATCCAGTTGCATTGGAACATCAGTTCGAATCGTGGCGAGGAACTTAGACATCTTTATGTCTTCAATGGCATTCTCTACTTTCTCACGTAGTTTACCTTTTATCTCGTTGGTGTGTTGAAGCATGTTGTCAATACTTCCGAACTGATTAATTAACTTGGCTGCTGTTTTTTCACCGACGCCCGGACAACCTGGAAAGTTGTCGGCTGTGTCGCCCATCAACGCCAAGAGGTCGATGACCTGGGCTGGGGTAGGGATGCCATACTTGTCTCCTACCTCCTTTTCTCCTATTATCTCATAGCCGCCACCATGGTGAGGACGATACATAAAGACGTTAGGACCGATGAGTTGACCATAGTCCTTATCGGGCGTGAGCATAAAAGTCTCGATTCCATCGGAGCCAAAACGTGTTGCTACAGTACCGATGATATCATCAGCCTCAAAGCCATCTACCTGTAGAATAGGGATGTGCATCGCCTCAAGTATCTGCTTGATAAGGGGCACAGAGAGCTTGATGTCCTCTGGTGTCTCCTCTCGTTGTGCCTTATATTCAGGGAAGGCATCATGGCGGAAAGTCTTTCCATGGTCGAAGGCTACACCGATATGCGTTGGACTCTCCTTTGTAAGCACTTCATTAAGTGTGTTACAAAAGCCCATGATAGCGGATGTATTTAGTCCTTTCGAGTTTATACGAGGGTTCCTAAGGAATGCGTAATAGGAACGATAGATGAGCGCGTAGGCATCAATAAGAAAGAGTTTCGACATAACTAATTATTCTGTTTATGCTGTAAAATTACTAATTTTCTTCCATAATCTCCGATAAAATGAGTAAATTTGTATCAAATTTCAAGTCAAAAATGGATACTCTTTCACTCATAAAACAGCCAATTGAGACAGAATTAGCCGATTTCATCGACCTTTTCAATCATGCTCTCGACCATGAGGATGGCTTGTTGCAGACGGTACTTAACCATATTAAGCAACGTGCTGGGAAGCGTATGCGCCCTATTCTCATCCTCCTGATGGCTAAGAACTTTGGTAAGGTCTCTCAAGTAACACAGCATGCAGCTGTGGGATTGGAGCTTTTGCATACAGCATCACTTGTTCATGACGATGTTGTTGACGAAGCTGATGCACGCAGGGGACAGGCAAGTGTGAATGCTGACTATGATAATAAGGTGGCTGTCTTAGTGGGTGATTATGTTCTCTCAACGGCCTTGTTACATGTTAGTTACACGCATGCTGAGATTATCGTACGTCGTTTGGCGGAGTTAGGACGTACGTTGAGTGACGGAGAAATTCTTCAGCTTTCTAATATTCAGAGTAAGGCTATCACGGAGGAGGTCTACTATAAGATTATTGAACGTAAGACGGCTGCGCTTTTTGAAGCATGTGCTGCTATCGGGGCTGAGTCGGCCAATGCCTCTGAAGAGGAGGTTGAAGCTGCAAGACTATTTGGTAAACACCTCGGAATAGTGTTCCAGATTCGTGATGATATCTTTGATTATTATGACTCTGAGGCTGAAATTGGTAAGCCTACGGGAAATGATATGGCGGAAGGGAAGCTTACCCTACCTATTATATATGCGTTGAATTCGACAAAAAACGAGGATATGTTGAATTTAGCTCGTAAAGTTAAGTCACGTGAAGTGACACGCGATGAAATCGACAAAATGGTGAGTTTTGCGAAACAAAACGGGGGTATTGAATATGCAGAGCGTCGTATGTGGGATTTCCATGCTGAAGCGCAGACTTTCATTGATAAGTATGTGAAGAATGATAGTATCCGTTCTTCGCTGCAGGCTTACCTTGATTATGTTATTAAAAGGAAGAAGTAATTAGGCTAAAGCAATACTAAAAAGGCCCTTTTCATCGTTAATAAGGTTATTTTTTGGGGTGATTATAATGGATTCTCTTTATGTTGATGTGTAATACATCACATAAAGAGAAATTCTTTTTATGCCTTTTATTGATGTAGCTGTTGTCTAATATTTATAGGACTATTTGTTGATAATATACGTGTTAGGACTTTGTAAGATTAGGATAATTGCCTTATATAAGGAAACTGATGGCTTAACATTAATGCTGGTCATGATTTTTTATAATATATACAATTGATTAGTTGATAGTGATATGTGCTTATAATGATATTATTTGACTATCATCTAATTTCAACAATGTTCTTTAGTGAGTTCTATAAGGCTTTTCTGTGTTGTCTTATTTACTCTGCACAAGGGTAAAGGAGATGCTTTTTTATAGTTGTTTTTACTATTTTTGTTTAATTTTTTTTGTCATTTTCTCCTCTTTTATGGACGGTTTTCTATGGTCTTATTTACGACTTATTTTGATAATATAAACTATATATACTCATATTATAGACTATATTGTAAAATTAGATCGGATTTCCTCTTCTCTAAAGGTTGGCTTATTTGTCGTTTTCTTTCATGCTTATATACAACAAAAGGAGCATGCCTTGTGGATGCCCCTTGATAGTTCTTTTTATTTTACCTTATCCTTGTCTATGCTATTGCTTTGCACGAACAAGATAATAGAATAGTTTAGAAGAATTTGGTTTCAGTACCGATAATTTCACTTAGTAATAGGTTGGTCAGACGGCTGGTACCCATGCGGAACCAATAGTTGGTGAGCCATTTCTCACCGAGAACTTCCTTAACAATGGTGTAGTAGATGACTGCGTCCATTACTGTATTTATACCTCCGGCTGGTTTTAAACCAATCTGTATGCCTGTCTTATCGTAATATTCCTTAATAGCCTGGCACATTACATAAACAGACTCAGGCGTTGCACTAATCTTCTCCTTGCCTGTACTTGTCTTTATATAGTCTGCTCCAGCATACATAGAGAGGAGGGAGGCGGTCTTGATAGCACGTGCATTGCCAAGGTCACCAGTCTCAAGAATAACCTTCATCGGTACGTCCCCACATACTTGTTTAAGCTCGTTGATGGTGTCACATACGCCCTCGTAATCACCAGATAGGAACTTACCAACTGGCATAACGATATCTATATGAGTTGCTCCATCCTTTATTGCGAGTGCTGTCTCGATTGTTTTCACCTCTAAGAAGGTTTGAGAAGAAGGGAAATTACCCGTCACGTTTGTTATGTCTACACCGTCTACTTCAAGGCTGTCTGCCATTAATTTAGTAAAACAAGGGTAGGCACAGAGGGCTGCAACATGCGGAAGATCAGGGTACTCGCTGTCGAAACGGTTCACTTTCTCTACCATTTCGAGTACTTTCTCTTCTGTGTCTGTTGTGCTGAGGGTCGTTAGTTCAACGCTACCCAAAAGGAATTTCTTTACTTCGAGATTGTCGTTCTCTGATACTTTCTCAGCTATAATCTTTGTTACATCAGCCTTTACTTCTTCGTCAGTGATGTTTAGGTTGTACTGAGATAAGGCTTGTTCGTACTCACTCTTTTCGACTATCCCTGCTGCTTTTTGTGCCTGGATGTCTTTTGAAACAGTGTCTTTAATTGTTCCCATGATGTTTATTTTTATTTGTTATTTTGATATTTATTTCTTCGTTTGTGCCTTTGCTTTATTGTTCACAATGCCTCTGTTGTATGGTTTTTCTTATGAACCAAAGTGATATTAGTAGCCCTATGACAGCGGAGATAACTGATGCTTCTGCGCCAAAAGAGCCTCCTGTGAGCCATTGAGGACCACTTATTTCGGGTGTGATAATACTTGTAACATTGTCTTCACCTGACACAGGGAAGCCTAAAATATTACCTTGTGTGTAGTTCCATATCCAATGGATGCCTATGGGTAACCATATATTCTTGCTGTATGCATAGGCTGCGCCGAGTAAAGAACCTGCTTCTATGGCTATAGCAATAGACGACCAAAGGGTTGCATTGTCGTTGAATATATGTAATCCACCAAAAATTAATGCTGAAATAACCAATGCAGCCCATATGTTCCATCGTCTGTTTATCATGCGGAAGAGGATACCTCTGAAGAAAATTTCTTCTGATACAGCTACAAGGAAGAACAATGTAAAGGAGAAGAGTTGTTTTTCCCAGTCGAATTGTATGCTTTTTATATGGTAATAACCGCATAGTGACATCGTTACCGTTACTATAATAAAGTAGGAAAAGCCGATGAAAAGTCCATTTCCTATGCTTGAGATATCTTTTCTGGGTGCTATTTTACAGGCGTCATTAGCTTCTACGTATCTTATTAAAAGGTTATATAACAGTAGGAGGACGACTGCCGTAATAAGGAATATTGGTATGTTTATGAGGTAAGAGTCGCTTTCTGATGCCGTATA
>QWCI01001597.1_pt1 | contig 14339 bp, 9 predicted proteins | sample 1972541 | NCBI WGS metagenome assembly QWCI01 (sample SAMN09866712, study PRJNA288562) | Human oral metagenome isolate term3_saliva, whole genome shotgun sequencing... | isolation source: mouth | host: Homo sapiens | place: USA: California | reverse complement strand
ATCGACGTGTACCGGAAGGAGGCTCCTGCGCAATATCGTTTCGGGCGTCTGCTGCTCTACGTCTCCATGTTCCCGCAGTTGGTGGCCGGCCCCATCGTGCGCTACGGCACCGTGGCCGAAGAAATCGGCAACCGCCGCATCAGCGCCAACGATTTTGCCGAAGGGGCTTACCGCTTCCTCATCGGTTTGGCCAAGAAAGTGCTCCTCGCCAACCAGTTTTCTGAAATCGTCGATCAGTTTCTTCGCGGTTCGCTCCACGACCTCACCACCACCGGCGCATGGATCGGCATTTTGGCCTTCGCCTTCCAAATCTATTTTGACTTCTCCGGCTATTCCGACATGGCCATCGGCATGGGGCGGTGCTTGGGTTTCCATTTCAACGAAAACTTCAACCACCCCTACATCAGTCGCTCCATCACCGAGTTTTGGCGCCGCTGGCACATCTCGCTCGGTAGCTTCTTCCGCGACTATGTCTACATTCCCATGGGCGGCAACCGCCGACATCAAGCCCTCAACATCCTGTGTGTGTGGTTCTTGACGGGACTGTGGCACGGCGCGAGTTGGAACTTCGTGCTGTGGGGAGTCTATTTCGGCGTGATCGTGCTCTTGGAGAAATACACCCTCCTGCGCATCATCCATCGCGTCCCCTCTCCCTTTCTCCACATCTACAGCCTCTTGCTCATCCTTATCGGCTGGGGCATTTTCTACTTCGACGATTTCTCGCGGCTCACCACCTTTTTCTCCATAGGTTTCGGCCACGCCGCACATTTCCACGACTTCGTCACCACAGGCGCCATCTTCGACCATTTCTGGCTCTGGATCGCCGCCCTCCTGCTCAGCACCCCCATTCGGCGCAACCTCTCTGCGCTCATCGAGCGCATCCCCCTCGCGCAACGTGTCCCGGGGCAAGTGATGAAAGTCACCTTTCACATCTCGGTGTCCGCCTTGCTGCTCGTGCTCTCCGTCGCCCTCCTCGTAGGCGCCACCAACAACGCGTTTATCTACACCCGCTTCTAATTTTCTTCGTCCGCCCGCATGAAATTCGGTCGATTCTACACCCTTTTTGTCGTCCTGCTCTTTGCAGCCTTCGCCGTCGTGTTCAATACCTTCCCCCGCAGCGTCTATTCGCCGCTCGAGAAGCGCGAACTCGCCCAATTTCCTGCGTTCTCGTGGGATCGTCTTCAATCCGGCGCCTTCACGCGCGACGTTTCAGCCTGGTTTAGCGACAGCGAACCCTTCCGCGATCATTTCATGACCCTGAGCATGGAAATCAAACACCGGCTCGCCCTCTCCACCGGCGAGGAAAACATCACATTTCACGCCGCCGCTCCCGAAGCCGAATCCTCTGAAATGCCCGGCGATCCCCTCCCCAAGGCCGAAGCCGGCACCTCGAATCCAGACATCGAGCCCTATCAAAACCATCTCACGGCCGACGACAACGCCAAAATCTCCAACGCCGGCATCATCGTCACCGGCAGCGGGAAAAACGTCCGCGCCCTCATGGCCTTCGGTGGCAGCAGCAAAGGCTGCATCGGCTATGCCCGCGCCGCCAACCTCTACCATTCCACCTTCCCGGGCGTGAACATCTATTGCATGCTCATCCCCACCGCCGTCGAATATTACTGCCCCGACAAAGCGCGCCGCATCTCGCGTCCGCAACACCCCAACATCCGTGCCACCTACGCCCTCCTCGATCCCGGCGTCAAGGCCGTTGATATCTATACTCCCCTCGGCCAACACGCCGCTGAGGACATCTACCTCCGCACCGACCACCACTGGGCACCCCTCGGCGGATTCTACGCCGCCCAAGCCTTTGCCAAGGTCGCCGGCGTCCCCTTCCGCCCCCTCAGCGCCTACGATCGCAAAGTCGTTCACGGCTATGTGGGCAGCATGTATGCCTATGCCAAGGACGTTGCGCTCAAAAATGCACCCGAAGACTTCGTCTACCACGTACCGCGCGACGTCACCTACACGGCCACCTACATAGACTACACGATCAACAAGAACTATCGCGTCGTCGGCGAAAGTCGTCCGCGCCGTGGCATCTATTTCCAGCATTATCGCGATGGAAGCGCCGGCGCCTACTGCACCTTCATGGGCGGCGACACCCGTTTGGCCGTCATCCGCACCTCAACGCCCGGCAACCGCCGACTCATCATCCTCAAAGACAGCTTCGGCAACACCCTCCCCGGCTACCTCTTCTACTCCTTCTCCGAGATCGGCCACTCCCCACACCACAGGAAGCGAAAACACCAAAAACTCCGCCACACCGAACGAAGGCGCGAAAACCACCGCCGCACCGACCGGCACTTCGCACCTTTCCTCCTCGTCGAGCGAACACAAACCCACCACGCCCGTGCAGAAGGCGCCGGTCGAAAAGAAAACCGAAGACTGAAGAAACGGACGAAAACACGAGCACGACTGCCCACATCGCTCGCTTCTTCGCTCACCGATAGAAAGCCGTCCGGCGAATCGCAGTGGATTCGCCGGACGGCGCTTTTGTTTGGTTCATCCGACATTTGGAGTGAGGCATCAACTACCGGAAAACCTTTTGCAAAAATGCACCGGCCTCCCTCCTCAGCCCCCAACACGCACGCGTAGCGCGCGCGTCCGCTGTTTTTCGTTTTTTACCTTCACCTCTTCACCATACAACTGTAAGAACCTATGAAACAGCAACTTGCGTGTGAAGGTTTCACCCCTGTTTCCTTCACCGGTGAAGGCAAAAAAAGAGCCTTTCCTTCACACACAATGTGCACTGTATCAACAACTTCCGGGTGAAGGTGAAGGGTGAAGGCAAGAATTTCGAACTCGCTGAGTGCGCGATGCGCGGGGGCGTGTCCGTTCACGCGTACGGATGTGCGGATGAGGAAACAGTGGGGGGCATGGTGGGCGAAGGAACGGGCGTCTTTTCAAAAAAAGCGGGGAGGAAGAAGAGAAAAGAAGGGGCGTTTCGTAAGAAAGTCCACAACTTTTCATTCGTCCTCTCCCGATTCTCAAAAATCAAAATATTTTCCCCACAAAAGCTTCGACAATTCGAAACTAAATTCTACTTTTGCGCTTGATAAAACACAACTTTCCCTTCATCCCGCCGCACTGCGGCGTCCATATAGCGCAAAGTCGAGGCACCTTTCCCGACCATTCGGCGCAAATGCTCTTTGACTTACCGGATGAAAAACGAATGATTGGTTGCACTTCGATTTTGAAAGTACGTCTTCCCCGGGTAAATAAAGTACCGGACGGGAAAGCCGGCGGCCCGACCTGCGGCAAGGCTTACGATGAGTCCCGATTGGGAAAGGTTGAACCTCTTGTGGCGATGTACCCATCGTCTTCCCAATCACGCCTGTTCATGGATGTCCGTTGCTCTCATTCAGTGTTCGCCGTGGTCGGCTGACATGGAAGCGAGGTAAAATGCTTTGCCAGTCACCACTGTGGCGTTCGCCTCCACGGGGTTCACGAAATCAACCTGCGTATATCCCAGCTCGCCGGCTCCCGTTATGACTTCCACGCGCTTGAAATACAGCGTTTGGTTCTTTCCGCCCGCCTGCTTACCATCGAGGACGAAAACATACTTCTTGCCTTCCGCGCTGACGATGGCACCGTCGGGCAGAGCCGTGACCTCCTTCTTGCCCGTATGTATCAGTCCGGTGATGTACATGCCGGCAATCAGCCTGTCGGCGTTGCCTCCGGCAATCCGGGCATGTACGGCGATGGCCTTGGTCTCCGGGTTCATGGAGCGGTTCACCAAAGACACCTTGCCTTTGACACGCGCCTCCGGGCTGTTCGTGATGACGAAATCCACGTCCTGCCCGACCTCGACTTGGCTGATGTTGCGCTCGAAGACATTGAGGCTGGCATAGACGGCCGAATTATCGGCTATCTGCATCAGCGGAGTGGTGGTATCCACATAAGTCCCGGTGTTCACGCTTACTTTACCCACCACACCCGGAATCATTGTGCGCACGGGGACTTGCGAGACGATCTTGCCCGCTGCTACTTTTTCCGGCCTGATGCCGATTTGCACCAACTTGTGATGCAATCCCGTCAGGCGTGCCTTTGCGGTCGCGTATGCCGCTTCCGCCTGCTGGAGCGTCTTTTCCACTCCGGCTCCCTGCGCGGACAGCGTTCGTTGCCTCTGCAGTTCCAGCCAGTCCGTTTCCTTTTCTTTTGCAGCCACAAGGTAGTCCTTCTGCATCTCCACAATCTCTGTGTTCTCGATGTAGGCCACTGTCTGGCCGGCTTTGACCTGCTGTCCCTCTATGACGCTTATCTTGCGGACAATTCCGCCGACGAGCGAGGTGACATCGGCCTTGTCCTGCGGATTCAGCTTCAGTTCCCCGTTAGCACGGATTACGCTGCCGAGTTTCTTTTTCTCCACTTTGCCTAATGTGATGCCCACCGTGTTCAACTGCTCTTGCGTCAGTTTCACCTCTTCCGTACGCTGTTCATCCGTTTCCTTAGTCTGGATTTCTGCGTTCTTGTGCCCGGAGCATGACGCAAGGAGAGTGAGTGCGCCTGCTATGATCGTCATATAAAACGTTTTCATTTGTTTCCTTTTATGTAGTTCAACGTGATGATTGCCTGATTGTAGTCGTTGACGGCATCGGCATACCGCAACTGTACGTCGAGTACCGTCTGCTGGTTCTGGATATATTCCACATACCCAATTTCGCCATTCTCGTAGGACGCCTGCGAGAGGCGGCTCATGCGCTCGGCCTGTCCGTTTCCCAGCGCGATGTAATAGTCCAGCACCTTCTGTGCACGGAAAAGCTCGTTCAGTCCGTCATGGTATTCCTTGTTCATACGTTGCTCCGCCTGCCGGCGGCTGATTTCCACCAGTTCCACGTCGCGCCGGGCAGCCTTTACCTTCGCCTTTTGACTGCCCCAAAACAAGGGAACTCTCACGCCAACCTCGACGCCCATGAAATTTCCCTTTTCAAATCTGTTGCGCTCGATGCCGTAAGGATTGAAGCCCTTGATGAGCAGCTGCCCTTTCAAGCCAATGCTCAATCCCGGCATGTACCCTTGTTTGGCAAGGCTGAGGTTACGCTCAGATGCCGTTATCTGTGCGGCATACATTCCACCCAAAGGCGTTTGCTCAAAGGAAGCGGATGCCTCCGGCATTTCCTGTCGGATGACGGAAAGCGAAACGTCCGCCGGAACGACCACGGTGTCCGTGTTCAGCAGTTGCCGGAAAGCAAGCATCGCCGACCGGTAAGACTTTTCAGCCTTTTCCCTCTCGATGCGGTTCTCGTTGCGGATACGCTCAGCGTTTATCAGTTCCAGATTGCCTGCCGCCCCCGCCTTGCACCGTGCCGAGGCAAGGCTGACGAACCTGTCGTCCCTTATCACCTCGTTGCGTGTCACCGCCAGACAGCTCTGCGCCACCGCCGTTTCCGCTTTCAGGTATTTGCGCCGTGCGGCGTAAACGGTGGGGAACTCGAACGACTGGCTTACCGTTATGCCGTTGTCGCCCCCCCCTGATGTGGGGTCTTGACTGAGCGTGACGGATGTCTTCTCCATGTCGAACGCCGTGCCTTGCAGGTCGCGGGCTTTGCCTACGGAGACTGTCCCAGCTTTCATGTATAGATTGTTGTTCAATGCCATGTCGATGCACTCCTGCAACGTCATGGCCTTTTTCTGTGCAGACGACGACAGCGGCAGTGCGCCGAAACATACGGCTAAAATGATATACTTGAATCTTTTCATGCTTCCTTACGATTTTCTCTTGTGAATGTCTTATATATTGACGGCAAGACGATGAGTGTCAGGATGGTAGCCGTGAGCAGACCGCCGATGACCACAGTCGCGAGGGGACGCTGCACTTCGGCTCCGTCGCCCGTGGAGAGTGCCATAGGCATGAAGCCGAGCGATGCCACGAGTGCCGTCATGATGACCGGGCGCAGTCGCAGCATACACCCCTCGATAATGCGTTTCCGCACATCCGTCATTCCTTCCTTCTCGAACGTGTTGAACTGTCCGATAAGCACGATGCCGTTGAGTACCGCCACGCCAAAGAGCGCGATGAATCCCACACCGGCGGAAATGCTGAACGGCATATCGCGCAGCCACAAAGCCCACACACCGCCGATGGCAGACAACGGTATGGCAGAGAACACGAACAGCGTCTCGCGCACATTCTTCAGTGTGGCATACAGCAGGCAGAGGATAACCAGCAGGGCAAGCGGCACGGCGAGCATGAGGCGTCCTGTGGCTTCCTGAAGGTTCTGGAACTGTCCGCCGTATGTGTAATAATAGCCCGCCGGGAGCTTCAGTTCCTTGTCGAGAAGGGCTTGGATTTCCTCTACGGTGCTTTGCACGTCACGTCCTCGAACGTTGAAACCCACATAGATGCGCCGCTGTCCGTCCTCGTGTGTGATTTGCGCCGGAGCGTTCTCGAAGCTGATTTCGGCAACCTGCCGCAACGGCAGCGTCCCGCCGTCGGGCAGCGGCAGATAGAGACCTTCCAATGCCGCGAGGTCGTTGCGCAGGTTATTGTCCATCCGCACCACCATGTCAAAACGGCGATCTTCCTCGAACACGTAGCCGGTGCGACGGCCGGCGAAGGCGGCTTCGAGCACACGATTAGCGGTGGTTATGGAAATGCCGTATTTCGCCAGACGGTCGCGGTCGTACTTCACCTGTATCTGTGGCTGTCCCTGCACCTTCTCCACGAACGGCTCAGACACGCCATCCACATTCTTGATGAGCGATGCCACTTTTTTTGCTGAAGATTCCAGTGCGTCGAGGTCGTTGCCGTATATCTTTATTGCCACATCCTGTTTGATGCCCGTAATCAGCTCGTTGTTGCGCATCTGTATGGGCTGCGTCATCTCCACTTCCATTCCGGGAATGACGCTCAGCGCTTCCTCCATCTTCTCCATCAGCTCGTCTTTGGTCTTTGCTGAGGTCCATTCGGCTTTCGGAATCAAGGATATGAGCATGTCGGCACGCTCCACGGGCATGGGGTCGGTGGGGATTTCGGAGCTTCCGATGCGCGTCACCGCCTGTTTCACCTCCGGGAATTGCGCCTTCAGTCTTTTCTCCGCCTGCGTGGTGCTTTCGACCATCTGCGAGAGCGACGTGCCCTGCACCATGCTGATTTCGGCGGCGAAGTCGCCCTCCTCAAGGCTGGGGATGAACTCTCCGCCCAACCTATTGAAGATAAGTAGGCTGGCCACAAACAGCACGACCATCGAGGCGATCAGCGCCTTGCTCCAATTGAGGCTTTTCGTGATGACGGGCAGATACCATCCTCTCAACTTCTCAATGAGGCGGTCAGATAGGTTGCGCTTGTGCGTGCTCTCCTTGCTGAGGAACAACGCGCTTGCCATCGGCACATACGTGAGCGACAAGATGAATGCCCCGAGTATGGCGAAGAAGATGGTCATCGCCATGGGGCGGAACATCTTCCCCTCAATCCCCGCCAGCGTGAGCAAGGGCAAATAGACCGTCATGATAATGATTTCGCCGAATGCCGCGCTCTTGCGGATTTTGGACGCGGAGAGATACACCTCGTCGTCCATCTGCGCCTGCGTGAGCCTTGCGCCCCGGTACTTGTCCCTGCTGATGCCTATGTGGTGGCACACGGCTTCCACGATGATGACCGCACCATCGACGATAAGCCCGAAGTCTATCGCACCGAGGCTCATCAGGTTTCCGCTCACGCCGAAGAGCTTCATCATCCCGAAGGCGAACAACATGGACAATGGAATCACGGTGGCTACCACAAGTCCTGCGCGGTAGTTGCCAAGGAACAGCACGAGGATAAAGACCACAATCAGCCCTCCCTCTATCAGGTTGCGAGTGATGGTTCCCGTCACGCAGTTCACCAATTGCGTGCGGTCGATGAAGGGTTCGATGACCACGCCTTCGGGCAGGCTTTTCTGTATCTGCGTCATGCGCTCCTTTACATTCTTTATCACCTGCTGAAAATTCTCACCTTTGAGCATCAGCGTGATACCGGCCACGACCTCGCCCTCGCCGTTCCTTGTCACGGCTCCATAGCGGGTGGCATATCCGAACTGCACATTTGCCACGTCCCTTACGAGTATCGGAGTACCGCCAATGGTCTTCACGGGAATTTTCCCGATGTCCTCCAACGACGTGGCGAGACCTATACCGCGGATGAAATACTGGTTGCTGTTCTTCTCGATGTAGCTGCCGCCGGTATTCTCGTTGCCCGCTTCGAGGGCGTCATACACGTCCGCCACGGTCAGCCCAGATGCGTTCAGTCGGTCGGCGTCAATCGCCACCTCGTACTGCTTCACGTATCCGCCCCATCCGCTCACTTCGGCTATGCCCTCCGTGCCGGACAGTTGCTTGCGCACAATCCAGTCCTGCATCGTGCGCAGGTCGGTAAGGCTATACTTGTCTTCGTAGCCTTTTTTCGCGCGTAGGGTATAATGGTAGATTTCGCCGAGCCCGGTCGTCACGGGAACAAGCCCCACAGTGCCTTTGCCTTGCGGCAACACCTCCTCGGCTTCCTTCAATTGTTGGCTCACCTGCTGCCGCGCCCAATACACATCGGCGGCATCGTCGAAAACAAGCGTGATGACCGATAGTCCGCTGCGACTGATGCTCCGCCGCTCCGTCACTCTCGGTATGTTGGCGAGCGCCATCTCCACGGGAGTGGTGATGAACTGCTCCACCTCCTGCGCCCCCAACGTCGGGGCCTGCGTGATGACCTGCACCTGATTGTTGGTTATATCAGGCGTGGAGTCAAACGGCAACTGTGACAGCGACCACCCTCCCCAGATGATGAGGACTACTGTCAGTAGGCCTATTGTAAGTTTGTTCTCTATTGAGAATTTTATCAGTTTCTGAAACATATTCCATTCTAAATTAAAGATCAGTCTGAAAGTCCTCTCTCTTCCCATTGTAGTAAGGGAAAAGGAGATGCGGGAGATCTCCGCCTTCTTTTGGGACAATTTGCGTTGCACGGACAGTTACTGCCTATATGCGAGGTTTTGTGCATAAAATTCCCAGACCTACTCTGGAGACACCATCCCCGACTCAATGCTTGCTGTGCAACCTCCTTAATGCTCTCGTTCCTGCGGCTATCACATATCTACCGATGCCATCAGCAAGGCCGGCACTATCAGCTGCTTGACTGAAAGTTGCGACGCGCCGGTGTCGTGCAACAGGCTGTCAGTCGGTTGCAAATCGTCCTTGTGCTTTACATCATAGGCATACAACAACAGAAGAAAGACCGGTGCTACAGGCACTAAGGCTCTCTTTATGACATTTTTGTTGTACTACATTTTACGTTCCCTTACACAAAGGGAACGGATGATGTATAAAAAAAGGGAAATAGGGTATGCGAAAAGGCATACCGCACCTCATAGATTTATAATGAGGTGTCAGAAAATAATATGGGGTGGTGCCCGCAGACCATTGATCCGGTTCAGTTTCGCCGATTGGTAGATGGCGATGCCTTCCCATTCGCATGGAATCTTCTTTGCCGGAAACAGTTCGGCAATTACCATCCTGCATATCGCACAGACAAATGTCGGAATGATCTTATAAGAAGTATTGTTGTGGGCATCGGATTGGGATATGAACAATCCGCCATTCTCTATGCACACCGTGCCGTCATCACTGTGGCCTGTATGTACGTCATTATCCGTGTTGTCGCTGTCACAGTGTTCCACAACCGTACATAGCGCATTATCGTGGTGATGATGCGGAATGAATGGCACGGCAAGCAACATGATTGCTGCCAAAACCACTATCGCTATGTACACTTGTCTTTTCATTTCTTTGTTGACAGTAAAACTACTTTTCGGGTGCAAATATACGCTTTTACTTTTGCTACTCAGTTGCAAAGATGGAATTCGCATTGTTTGAACACATTGCTGACCCGTATGCTCCTTAACGCATTGAGTATCGCAAGTATGGTAACACCCACATCGGCAAACACGACAACGCCGGCATCATCGTCACGGGCTGCGGGAAAAACATCCGCGCTCTCATGGCCTTCGGCGGCACGCGTCGGCAAGAACTCCCACCCCACGGGCACAACGCACACCGCCGCACTGAAGCAGACCGCCATTCTTCGGACACCCCTTCCCAACTTTCAATAAAAAGCTCACGACTTTTTCGCCAAACACCACTGCTTTTCGCTTTTTTCTCCCTACTTTTTCCTGCACGCACCGCGAAGTGTTGAAAAGACACCACGTATTGCCAAAAAAACAGACACCTTCGATCGGCACTAACTTCTTGAAAGAGAAAGAATAGCGCATTCTTCTCAAAAACGAAAAGCCGAAACGACAAAAAAAACGAACACCTTTTTTTGGAAAGTCAGAACTTAGTCTGTATATTTGCGGTGTGACTCCCGTTCATTTTGTTCGGAGTCCGTAAAGTCCACCGGGGTCGCTCGACCATGCGTCCCTTTTTCAGAAAAACGCACACGAGCTCAAGTCCGGATGGCACTTTGGCTCACATTTATGTCCTTTTTATATCCTCTATCCACCATGACCAGCTCCTATTGGGACCTCTTTCTCCAATCTCCCACCTACTATTTGTATTGGGGTACGGCCATTGTAGCCTCCGTTGTCTTCCTCATCCAAATCGCCCTCCTGCTTTTTGGTTTCGACACCGATGCAGACTTCAGCGGTGGCGACACCAGCTTCGACATCGACGGACTGAGTCTTGTTTCGGTGAAGACGGTGGCCTGCTTCCTCCTCGGTTTCGGTTGGACCGGCGTGCTCTGCTATCCCGAAATTCAGAACCAATGGTGGTTGGGCATCGTGGCTTTCTCCGTGGGCGCCCTCTTTATGCTCATCGTCTACTACTTGCTCTGCCAAGTGCTGCGCCTGTCGCAAAATGCCACCTTCGACACCGCGCAAAGTGTCGGTACGGTGGGCGATGTCTACCTTCGCATCCCTCCCGGCAAGGGACAACTGGGCAAAGTCATGGTGAGTGTGGCCGGTTCGCTCCACGAATTGATCGCCGAAAGTGCCGACGGCGACGAACTTCCCACGGGCTGTAAAGTGCGCGTGGTCAAAGCCGTAGACCATCTCACGGTGACGGTGCAACGCCTGTAGCCCCGTCGCCCCACCTCACGACGCGCCACTTTCACACAGCGTGCGCTCGCCACGGGCATACACACCCGGCCGACGGCAAGTTGTGCCCCGGCTGCTGCATTTCGCCGCGGCTGAGCCAATCTTGCGCAGCCTTCCACCTCGCTCGCGTAGATAAGCGAGGCGAAATGAGCGTTTGTGAGTTTCTCTTGCAACTACTATCTATCAACACATCACTTTTATGGAAATGTCTCCTCTCTACCTTCCGGCGATTTTGTTCGTAGGCGCGATCATTATGCTCGCCGCATTGCTCAATCGCTACCGCCGTTGCCCCTCCGACAAGATCTTGGTCATCTTCGGTACGCGCGGTACCAACGGCTCAGCCAAGTGTATTCACGGCGGCGGTGCCTTCGTTTGGCCCATCATTCAGGACTATGCCTACTTGAGCCTCACGCCCATCTCGATCGAAGCCAACTTGACGAACGCCCTCTCGCGACAAAACATCCGCGTCGACGTGCCTTGCCGCTTCACCGTGGGTATTTCGACCGAAGGCGACTCGATGAACAATGCCGCCGAACGCCTCCTCGGACTCAAACCCACCGACATTCAGGAGATGGCGCGCGACATCCTCTTCGGACAGCTCCGCTTGGTCATCGCATCGATGTCGATTGAGGAATTGAACAGCGACCGCGACAAGTTCCAGGAGAACATTATGAAGAATGTGGAGATCGAACTGAAGAAAATCGGTTTGAAGCTCATCAACGTCAACGTCACCGACATCAAAGACGAGAGCGGCTATATCGAAGCCCTCGGTAAGGAAGCCGCCGCCAAGGCCATCAACGAAGCCAAGGTGAGCGTTGCCGAACAAGATAAGATCGGTGAGATCGGTCGTGCCGAAGCAATGAAGGAAACGCGCATCCGCACGTCGGAAGCCAACGCCATGGCCATCGCCGGTGAGAACAAGGCGAAGGTCGAAGTGGCCAACTCTGACGCCGATCGCCGCGAACGCGAAGCCGAAGCCCAGCGCCGCGCCGTCGCTGCCGAGAAGGTAGCACAGGCCAAAGCCCTCGAAGAAGCCTATTCTGCCGAACGCTTGGCCGAAACAGCGCGCGCCGAACGCGAACGCGCTTCGCAGCAGGCCAACGTCATCGTGGCACAAGAGGTGGAAAAGCGCCGTATTGTGATCGAAGCCGAGGCCGAAGCCGAACAAAAACGTGTGCAAGCCAAGGGTGAAGCCGATGCCATTTTTGCCAAGATGGAAGCCGAGGCAAAGGGTCTTTATGAGATTCTGACCAAGCAGGCCGAAGGTTACGACAAGATGATCCGCGCTGCCGGCGGCGACGCCAACAAGGCCTACATGCTTCTCCTCCTCGAGAAACTCCCGGAACTCGTGCGCACGCAGGTGGAAGCCATCAAGGGCATCAACATCGACAAGGTGACCGTTTGGGACAACGGTGGACAAAGTGCCGACGGCAAGGGTTCGACGGCGAACTTCGTCAGCGGTTTGCTCAAATCTGTTCCTCCGCTCGCCGATCTCTTCGACCAAGCCGGTATGAGCCTGCCCGAATATCTCGGCAAGCGCAATCAGTCCGGCGAGAACGAAACGGCGGAAGCAGAAGAAGTCTAAACCTTCGTTTCCCTCCCGGGAACCTCTTTTTGAAAGCAGCGCGCCACCCGTAACACGGCGCGCCCTTCCTGCTCCCTCATGGGAAAGGTTTTTCTTATGACCACAAAAAAGCGGCCGTGCAAGTCCGAATGGGACTGCACGGCCGCTCTTTTTTGGGTCACGTTGAGGATAACCGATGAAAAAGGGAAATAGTCGAGATGCAAGGTGAATGCACTTGGAGAAATGCACAGCGAAACTATCGCCGGCGCAACCTTGTTTGTACAGCAACTGAACGATTAAAGCATATTCGCCACGATCTCTGTAGAGGTGAGTCCAATCATTACGCCCCCAATCAAGACAATGAAGAGGCCGATGTAGACATTCCACAATTCCCAGCGTGTCTTGCGCTCACCGAGGATGTAAATACCGCCCAAGGTGGCGAGAATCACGTTCATTTGCGTCAGTGAGGCGGCAACCGACACACCGTTCAAATTGATGGAGATCAGATAGAGTAAGACGGCCACAGCAAAGATGAAACCGCCAAGCATATTTTTCACACTCGCCCGCGAGAAAGGACGCTGCTTGAGATAGAAGAGCGAGAAGAAGAGAGCACCTATCGTCATGCCGATGGCTTGAGGCAGAAAAGCGGCACGCCCGTCGACGTGGAATCGCGCAGGGAAAAAGGAGAAGCCGACATAGCCTATCGTACCGATGGCCAAGACAAGAATGCCGGTCTTCATATTGGAGACCACATCGGCGTCTGAAGTACTGTTCTCGGCGGATGCATTGTCGCTTTTCGTTGCTGCGAGCCCCTCGCCGGGCGCTTGTCCCACGTGATCCACTGCTTCGGCAACGCAATCGGGGTTCGTATCTACAACGCGATGGGCTGCATCTTGTGCCGTTTCATTCACATTCGTCGTTTTAAGCGCCGCTGAAGCACTTTCACCGTGCGAACCTATGTCATTACTCGAGACTAAGTTTGTCGGCTGCTGAGCGGATTTCTGGCCATTTCCTGCGGGATCACGACGCGTAGTGAGCCAGATTCCCCAAATGATCAAGGCAATCGCGCTGAAACCCACCAAGCGCTGCCCCCAAGTCGGCCAGTCACCGAGAAAGAGCGCCCCCACAATGGAATTCGCCGTCAATTGCATGCCGGTAGAAATGGGCAAACCGCCGGAAACGCCGATCAATTCGAAAGAACGATACTGCAGCATTTGCGCACCGGCCCACATGGCACCGGAAAGAAAGCACCACCAGAAGTTGGCCGTGGTGATATCGGGTTGCACAATGAGGTAAACCACAATAGCTACGAGCAGTGTTCCGGTTGTGGTACCAATAATTTGATGAATGGGACGGCCGCCGACCTTAGAAATAGCCAACGGAAGCACTCCCCAAAGCAGAGCGGGAAGTAGAGCAATTAAAAGGTTCATCTTAGATTATTTTTGTGTGACGGAAATATAAGTTCTAAGTTTTGTAGGTGTATATTTGTGACTTTCACGTCCTGCGCAATTCTCCAAATGCGATAAGCATGCATTTAATCTCGTCATGCATCGGCCTTTATTGCGGAATCTCACAAATTGATAGGAAAGCATGTTGACCTTTTCCTATCTTGTAAGCACTTGTGACAGGTACTTGGGAGGGGAAATACCGCTTCTCGAATGAGAAAGGGGCTTTTGAAAAAACAAAACCCCGAGTCTCTTTCGAGTCTCGAG
>QWCI01000649.1_pt1 | contig 14376 bp, 18 predicted proteins | sample 1972541 | NCBI WGS metagenome assembly QWCI01 (sample SAMN09866712, study PRJNA288562) | Human oral metagenome isolate term3_saliva, whole genome shotgun sequencing... | isolation source: mouth | host: Homo sapiens | place: USA: California | reverse complement strand
TGTATTCATGGGCTAGATGCGTCGGCGTGTAGCCGATGCAGGCCAGCTAGACCCATGCCTAAACCCAAGCCTAAGCCAGTACGTAAACCCAAGCCTAAGCCAGTACGTAAACCCAAGCCTAAGCCAGTACGTAAACCCAAGCCTAAGCCAGTACGTAAACCCAAGCCTAAGAGCGACCCTATAGAGGATCAGCACAGGCTAGAGCTAGCCATACAGGCAGCTAGGCAGGCTGCGCACGCTGGCACGCTGCTATCAAAGCAGCTAGGCAAAAAGCCCAGGCAGCTAGCAGCAATCAGGCTGGCCGATCATGGCTAGCTATGGGTGGGGCGGGCGACAGGTAGCCAGCCTGCGCAATCAAGTGATAAGCACATATGGCACTACATGCCACATCTGTGGCCGGCCTATAGATCTATCTATCAGTCGTACAGAGCCAGGCGGCTATACTCTAGACCATGTGATACCTAAAAGCCTGGGAGGGCAACACACGCTAGCCAATCTCAGGCCAGCGCACCGCCGGTGCAACATGGCCAGGCAGAACAAACCAATAAGCCGGCCTGAAGAGACGCGCAAAAAGCGCCTAGTAGCCGCCTGGCCTGGCCTGGCCGATCAACCAGCCGAACCAGCCAAACCGGCCGAACCGTCTGGCCTAGCCGTTTTTTGAACGGCCGTCGGAACCCTCCGACCCCCCAGTTCCCCTTTCCCCCCTCAGCTATACAAAAACGGACACGACGCCAATAAAAAAAACCAAAGACACCCAAAAGTATCATGAAACAGCAAAAACTATTTGAAATTAACTCCGACCCTATGGGGGGTACTGAGATTAGCGACGCCTGCGCACGGATGTTTGAGGACCTAGAAGCAAAGGGTTTGCTTGGTCCTATAGAGCAGGCTAAACGCGCTATGGTAACCAAGGCGGCGGCCGCGCTGGATAGGGGACTAGCCCAGCCTAAAGTGTCGGTAGCTACAACCACGGTACTAGATAAAGTTTTAGCTGCGCTAGATTCTATGCCACGGCCGGCCGAGGGTGGCGACCCAGAGCTAGACGCACTAGATGCCGCGCTAGCTCACCTCACTATGCAGGCACTAGCGACAGGTGGCACAGAATGAGCTCAGAACCGAAATATGCTACCCGCCGCACGCCGACTAATCCCAGCTACGGCCGGCGCATAGAGGCTATGGCCGCCTACATGGGAGGGCCGCTAATGCCATGGCAAAAACAGGTAGCAGCGGTGGGCATGGAGCTAGACCCCAAGCGCCCCGGCGCTTTTAGGTATGACACTGTGGTAGTGTCCGTGCCCAGGCAGTCAGGCAAAAGCTACCTACTAAGGGCAATCATGGCTGACCGCATCATGTCCTATAATCGCCATGAGGTCGTTATGACGGCTCAAACTGGAAAGGATGCAAAAAAGCGCTGGAACCAACTAATCAATAGCCTAAAAGCAGATAAAAAGCCGTCATACTTCAACGTGCGCAAATCTCAGGGCACAGAGTACCTAGAATACCTAAAGCGCGGCTCTAGGCTCTCGCCATTTGCTCCTACTCCTAAAAGTGTACACGGTGATAGCCTGAATTTAATTACCATTGATGAGGCCTGGGCTTTCGACGCAGATTCAGGCGCCGCGCTTGAGGCGGCTATTGAACCTACGCAGCTTACGATTTTAGATAGTCAAATGTGGATCGTTTCAACACGGGGAACTAGTAAATCGGCCTACCTAAACACACTGATTGAGCGCGGCCGGCACGCGGTGGACGATCCTACTAGCCGCCTGGCCTATTTTGAGTGGTCAGCAGATGAAGCACTAGCAGAAGCTGACCCCTACGGCGAAGCTACCCTAGCGTTTCACCCGGCTATGGGACATACCCAAACGTACGAAAAGATATTATCGCTAGCTAAACCTGGTGTGCCTGGTGCCCTGGCTAACTGGCGGCGCAGTATTTTGAATCTTGACACCCCGCTAGAAAATGAGGCGCTAATCGATCTGGCACTCTGGGATTCACTGGCCGCCGATCAGCCGCTAGAGCCGCCGCCACCTAGCGAGGTATCTATAGGCGTGGACATTGCGCTAGACCGCAGCGGCGCCTCAATCGTGGCCGCGTGGATCACTACCGAGGGTGACCTGGCCCTATCCCTGATAATGTCCGGGCCTGGCGTTGATTGGGTAGCCCCTACCGTGCGCAGGCTCTCCCAGGCCGGGTATAAATGGGTGGGTGCTGATGCTACTGGTCCAATGGCTACAACCGCCACGGACATAACTAACGCGGGCACGGCGCTAGAAATTATCAAAACGAAAGAATATGGCCTGGCTACCCAGCTTTTGCTAGACCGTGTACGCGATGGCCGCTTAGTGCATGATGGGGCAACTCAGCTGCGCACAGCCTGGTCTCAGGCAGCTTGCCGGCCAATGTATGGCGTAATGGCGCTAGACGCATCGCGCAGCGCTGGCCCTATTGACGCGCTACGCGCGGCGGCGGTAGCCGTGCATGGCGCGGGTATCTATGTACCCGATCCAGTACAGCTATATTAGCGTCTTGTATCGGATGAATATGTTTACTAATATTGCTCACATGAAAACGCTGGAACTAGTCACTAGCCTACTGGGCAGGCAGGCCGCGGCCGCGCCGATCCCAGAGGGGATTATGCCGCCGCCGCGCGTGTCCGCTAGTGCCAGTATGGCCCCTAGCCGTGCCCTCGCACTAGACGCAGTGTATAGGTGCGTGTCCGTAATCCAGACTGCCGCTAAGCAGCTCAGCTTAGACGCATGGCGAGGATCTGACAGGCTAGAGGGTGACGCCTATCCGCGTCTGCTGTCTATGCCGTCTGCTGATGCTACGCAGGTGGACCTAATCGCCGACACGGTGGCGTCTCTGGCTCTGAGGGGTAACGCCTATTGGCTGATTGGGAGGTCTACCGACGGCCGGCCGGCGTCTATCAGGGTATTGGATCCGCTGGAGTGCGTGCCCTCCCTGGCCCCCTACACTGGTGAGAGGTCTACGCGCTGGGCAGGGCGCGTCTATGACGCATCCCAGATTAGGCACCTGCGATTGGTGCGAGTCCCTGGCCAGGCGCTAGGGGTGGGTCCTATCCAGGCGTGCGCATCTACACTAGTAGGTGCTAGCGACATGGCCAGCTATGCGAGTCAGTGGACCGCCGCCGCCGGTGTACCTACCGGCACGCTGACCACAGATCAGCCGATTACAGCCGAGCAGGCCGCCGAGGCTAAAAAGAGGTGGAACGAAAACGCAAGCCATAGCGGCGGCGTGGCCGTTTTAGGTGCTGGAATGAGGTACACCCCAATTGCGCTAAAACCTAGTGAGGTTCAATTTTTGGAATCCCGCGCCTTTGATGTGCTATCTATCGGCCGAATGTTTGGAGTACCTGCGCACATGCTGCTAGCTAGTGTGGACGGGTCGAGTATGACCTATCAAAATGTGACCGACGCGGCAACCGATTTTATCCGCTGGACAGTGATGAGTTATTTACGCGAAATCGAGGATGCACTGACCGCTATTCTGCCGCGTGGAACCGTTGCACGTTTTAATTTAGACGCTTTGCTACGAGCGGATACAAAAACGCGCATGGATACGCACGCGACCGCTATTGCAGCTGGTATTTATGACGCTGCTACGGCCGCCGCGATTGAGGGCCTACCCACGCCGACACCAAAGGAAAACAAATGACAAATAGTACTAGCCTTGAGTGGCGAGAATCTAAAATATCTCTGGCCAGCGACGATAGTCGAACAATTGAGGGCCTAGCAGTCCCCTACGAGCGCGAGACTAAGCTAGGATCTGGCTACTATGAGACTATCGCGCGTGACGCATACCAGCCAGACGGCGGCGTAGGGCATGTAAAGTTACTTTGGCGTCATGGTGAGGTGATTGGGGTCGGCACTGCCACGTCTGGCCCTGATGGCGTGACTATCCACGCACGGCTTAGCCAGACTAGCGCAGGTGACGACGCCTACCAGCTAGTAAAAGACTGTGCAGTAGATAGTCTTTCAATCGGTTTCATCCCGCTAGAGTATGAAGAGACTTGGGACGACGACGACAACCTACACGTAAGGCAAAAGCTGATTGATATCAAAGAAGTTTCACTGGTGCCCTGGCCGGCGTATGATGAAGCTAAGGTAACAAAAGTGCGAGAAAAGACCCAACGGGAGGAAACTAGCAAAATGGATAACGACACGCTACAAAACGAGTTACTGCGCTTGCGCATCTCAGTAAACGAGCTGCGCACTACGGTAGCAGCACCCCAGGCCGCGCCGTCTGTAGACCGGCGCAGCGCAGCCGAAATTGTAAAGGCACTGGTGGCAGGCGATAGCCAGACCCTAGAGGATGTGAACAGCATCCAGGCGCGCGCCTGGTCTGGCACTACCAGCGCCGCCGATCCGGTAGCCACCGGTCCCCATTGGGTAGCCGATCTGACCCGCATCTATGACCAACCCGACGCGCTCAAGCCACTTTTTGCGGTAGGTGACCTACCTAGCGAGGGCATGCGAGTAGACCACACATACCTAAAGACCAATAGCGTCACTGTAAACAAACAGGCCAGCGAGGGCGACGACCTAACGCTAGGTAAAGTGGAGCTGCAAAGCGCTAGCACCCCAGTAGGTACCTACGGCGGCTATACGTCCCTAAGCAGGCAGACTATCGAACGCGCTAGTGTGAATATTCTGCAGCGACACCTTGAGGCTATGGCCGTGGCCGCCGGCGCAGCATCCCGAAAGGCGCTAGCGGCCGCCTGGGCTAAGGGATTGAAAGACCAAGAGGCCGCCGGCCTGGTCTCTACCAAAGCCGCTACTGCTTTGACCTGGGCTGATTTGTCTGCTTTGGTTGTAGACGCGGCCGCCTATTTCGCTAAGCAAAACCTCCCATTAGACGGCCTGGTAGTGAACCAGCCTACGTTTAAAGCGCTGGCAGCGCTAACCGCTGGTGACCGGCCGCTGCTAGCTGTCGGCAATGACGGCTCAAACACGGCCGGCGCTATGAACCTGGTGGGTATCTCTGGTGACCTGGCAGGTCTAAAAATCGTTTGTGACCTAAACGCAGAGGCAACGAACGTCGCTAATATCCAAAAATGTGTAGGCGGGTTCTATAGCCGTGACGCGATCCGTATCTACGAAAGCGGTCTAGTACAGCTGCAGGCAACCCAGGTAATTAACCTAACCGATAACTATTCTGTCTACCGCTATGCAGCATACGCTAACGAAATTCAGGGCGGCGTACTACCGCTAAAGCTGGGCTAAACACATCATGGATGAAGAGGAAGAATACACGGCCGGCCTACCTAAGGAGCAGGGCGACAAACTGGCAAGCGCTCTAGGGCGCTATGTGGGTGACGTGCCACGGACTGACTACTTGAAAGAGTGCATTAGCGTGGCCTGGCTATCAGTTAATCACTTTGTAGGCACGGCCGTTATTCCCCCGTACATCCTAGATAGGGCAGTGCTAGAGGTGGCCGCCGAACTATACCACCGTAAAAACGCGCCAAACGGAATTAAAAGCTATGCCGACGCGTTTGACGGCGCTAGCGCGATCCGCGTCGCGCGTGACGCACTGGTAGCAGCCCGGCCGCTACTTACCCCATACATGCCACTACCGATAGCATAGGCGTAACACATGCGTGTAAACACATTTACAGACGGGCCGATCACCAAAACGCGCCGCGAACTGTCAGACATGATCAGAAAGTACGAAGACTACTTTACGGTCTATGACGGTATTCCAGGTAGCTTGAACCCGCCGTGCATGACTATTACCGAGGGGTCACCGCTGCTAGAGGCCGACACAGAGAGCTATACTACCGGCCGCGTACGTTTTGATATCACCCTAATAGCGCAGCCTACAGACAATGAGTATGCGATCAGTAGGTTAGACGCGGCGGTAGACCGTGTACTCAGCTATCTTTGGCAGTATTTTACGGTGACAGTAGACGCCTACCAATCAATAACCACGGCTGATAGTCAAAGCTACCTGGCATGTGTTATGCACGTGTCCGCACCTGCTACTATCGAGCTAGCAGAGGAACCAGAACCAGAGCTACCGCCGGAATATATTCCTGAATATGTTCCTCGACCCAACGACATGCTATAAAACATCCAAACATAACGAAAGGCAAGAGAAATGGCCGTGCCAGTACGTAAGCGCATCCTAGGTAAGAAGCTGGGATTAGTAATTGACGGTAAAGACTATTGGGCTGATATCGCCAAGTGGGAATTGAAAGCGTCTTCCAGCGACAAGGATATTGTCACTTTTGCCGACGCTCAAGGCGGTAATACCTCCAAATGGACGTTATCAGGTGAAGCTATCCAGTCTCTAGACACTGATTCTTTCTGGTCTAAGATTTGGAACTCTGTCGGAAAGACCATTGACTATATCGTAGCCCCCTACGGCAACAAAACTGCGAGCGCGACCGAACCGCATTTTACGGGTAAGGTAACTATCGGCTCTGCGCCGTCTATTAGCGGTGAAGCTGGTGACGAAAAGGGGTCCACGTTTAGTTTTGAGTGGGATTGTGAGGGGAAACCAGCCATGAAAACCACTGGCAGTACTCTAGGCACTGGCAACATGGAAGAAGCGCTAGCATAATCTAGGGCTATCATGGCGCATGAAACATATGTAAAACGCATCTCTGTAGGTGACGGTGTTTACACGGTAGATGGCGTAACATACAAAATCGAGGGCGTGGACCGACTGCTAGAGGATGCATATAAAGCGGGCGTGGCCGCGCAAGACCTGCGAGAGCTAACCTACTCCCTAGCTAGTCCTATTGCACGCCTGGCCAAAACGCTAGTGCCTATCGGACGGTCTAAAAATCTCTATAAAAGCATTCGGGCATCTAAAGCACGTTCTAAAATTATGGTGCGTGCGAGCTCAAAACGCACTCCCTATGCGGGTGTAAACCACTGGGGGCGCGACGGCGAAACCGGGCCTAAATGGTTGAGCCGCGCAGAAGAGACCTTGCGGCCGCAAACATATGCAGGGCTAACTAATGGAATCACTGAGTTACTAGAAAAGAATGGACTATAGTCAAATGCTACCTAACAATATTGCAGATGAATTTAAAGCGCCTCCAATCCCTGAAAACCCCGTATCAGTAAGCCAGCTAACCATTGGTGAAGTAGCATACTTTGAAGATATCACCGGCGTGCGTATGGCAGCGCTAGATACTGAAGATGTAAGCGCGCGAGTCATGGGAGCAATGGCCGGCCTAGTGCTATACCGTACGGGTATATATCCGACCCCGGCCGATGCTCAGGAAGCAGCTAAGCGAATTCCGCTAGGACAAATCGACAAATATATTAGTATGGGTGACGATGTAGCACCGGCGGCGCCGGGTTTAAACACGCCGCCGGCACCGGCGGAATAGAAATAGCCCAGCTGCTAGCCGTCCTAGCGATCCGCGCACACCTCCCACCGTGGCAGGCGCGCGAAAATCTCACGATACACGACGCTAACGCAATCATAAGGGCACTAGAAGAGCAAGACCGCGCGCTAGAGGAGTAAAAGAGCATGGCCGGTAAAGTAGTTAAGGTAAGCGTCATTGCAGATACCAAACAGTTCTCAAAGGCATTTAAAAACCTTAAACATACTACTGGCCTTGACTCTCTGGCGTCTAGCGCGCGGTCTGCTGCTAAAACTATGGTCAGTGTGGCCGCCGGCGCTGGCGCCGCTATGGGTGCGCTAGGTGTAAAAGCTACTCTCATGGCGGCTGACCTGGAGCAATCCACCGGCGCGGTTGAGGCGGTGTTTAAAACCGCCGCTAGGCAGATCAAAAGTTTCAGCGTCAAATCAGCTACGGCGCTAGGTATCACTCGCAACGAGTACCAAGAACTGGCAACGGTTATCGGTAGTCAGCTAAAAAACGCAGGCACCCCTATAGACCAACTGGCAGGCAAAACCAATAACCTAATTAGCACCGGCGCAGACCTGGCCGCTATGTACGGTGGCACCACTAAAGAGGCAGTAGAAGCACTATCCAGTGCCCTAAAGGGCGAAAGAGACCCAATTGAACGCTACGGCGTCACACTGAAACAATCAATGATTGACGCCAAAGCGGCCGCGCTAGGGTTTACTGACGTTTCAAGTGCCCAGGCACAGGCCGCCGCTACCCTAGCCCTAATCAGTGAACAGACCGCCGACGCTCACGGCGCTTTTGCACGTGAAACAAGCACGTTGTCACATCAGCTACAGGTAGCAAAAGCAAAAGCAGGTGATCTAGCAGCCCAATTTGGTAGCTATCTACTCCCAGCGGCTACAAAAGCTGCAACGCTACTGAACAAATATCTCTGGCCAGCACTAGATCAGGTGGCCTCACAATTTGCTACCGTAGCGCACAAAGTAGCGTTGTTCGCACGACACATTTACGACAGTATGAGGCCTGCCCTAACCGCCGCCGCTGGCTTGTTCCGTGAGCAAATCCTGCCAGCGTTACGTGAATTTATGCAATATATTGGGGAAAAAGCGCCGCCTGCCCTGGCCACATTCCGTAAATTTATTACGGATTGGGGGCCTGCCCTAACCGCCGCCGCGCTAGCTGCTACTGGGGTAGTCAAAGCTTTTCAAGCGTGGCAAACACTCACAACGACTATCGCAGCGGTCAAAGCGGCTGTAATAGCACTAAACGCAGCCATGGCAGCTAACCCGGTTGTTTTGATTGTGGCCGCTATCGCGGCTGCTATTGCCGCGCTGGTAGCCGCGTTTGTGTACCTATACCAGCATAACGAACGCTTCCGCGCGGCGGTGCAATCCGCCTGGCAGCAAATCCAAGAATTGATAGGCCAGTTTGTTAGCTGGTTCCAAACAACGGCGCTCCCTGCACTGCAAGCAATCTGGCAAGCAATCCAGACGGCCGCCGCCGCCGCCTGGGAGTTTATGCGCACAGCATGGGAGACCATAGGCAAGCCAATAGCTGATATTATCGTTACAGTATTCCAGGGCCTAGCGCAGCATTGGGGCGAAATCTGGGAGGGCATAAAAACCGTACTCTCTGGCGCCTGGACGTCTATAACGGGCACAATCCAGGGCGCGATTAATATTATTACAGGCGTTTTTAAACTGTTTACCGCTGTTTTGCGTGGTGATTGGTCTGGTGCGTGGGCAGCTATCAAACAGATATGCCAGGGCGCCTGGAACGCTATGCGGTCTATCATTAGTGGATCAATCCAAGGAATTCAGGGGCTAATCTCTGCTGGGGTCGGTGCTATCCGTGGCCTATGGTCTGGTGCCTGGAACGCCGTAAAATCTACGTGCGTGAGTGCCTGGAATGGTATTAAAAACGCTATTACTAGTGGCATAAATACGGCTGTTTCTACGATCCGTACCCTACCCAGTAGGGCAGTATCAGCGCTGGGCAGTCTAGGCAGCACGCTATATAGCGCTGGTTCCAGCTTGATTAGCGGCTTTATCAACGGTATCAAATCAAAGATTGGTAGCGTTGCTAGTACCCTACGAGGGCTAACAAGCAAACTGACTAGCTGGAAAGGCCCCGAAGATGTAGACAAGCGTCTGTTAACGCCGGCCGGTCAATATGTGATCGATGGATTCATTAGGGGACTAGAGAGCCGCTACCCCACCGTAAAAACATCACTAGCCGCGCTAACAGCGTCTATAGCTAATACGGACTTTGCCGCGCTAAACATCCCAATCCAGCTAAACGCACTAGGCAACAGTTCTATAGGTGCTCAAACGGCGCCAAACATAACTATAAATGTGAACTGCCTGAACGCAGACTACGAAGCGGGCCGACAGGTGGCCGCCGCGCTGGAAAAATTTAACCTGCTAAACGGCGCGCGAGGGGTTGCATACACATAATGTTTTATACACAGACTAAACCAGCTGACCAGCTAAAACTAGAGGTGGTGGCCGCCGTCGTTACTGATGCTATGCGGTGGGATGTAGACCGCTGGGACCGCGCGCGCTGGGACCGCGAGGAAGCGCCCGCCGGTACTCTCATTTTTGATGCTGGCATGTGGAATCGGGAAAAATGGATACCCGAAACCGCGCTAACGCAATGGGTAGACATCACCGGTCCATGCACGCATATAAGCGTCAAACGCGGCGTAACGACGGCTGGCAGCATTATGCACGCGCAAACGGGCACAATGTCCGTAAAAGCCACTAGCGAGCTAGACCCGCGCGCTGCTGGCATACTCTACGGTGCGCAAATACGCCTAAAAAATACGCGTAATGGCCAGCCGTTGTTTACGGGCTTTATCACAGACATAAAGGTAGAGCCAGGCAAAAAAGCCTCAGATACCGCCGTGACTATAGAAGCAGCGGATGCAGTGGCTAAGGTGGCGTCTATTACCCGCTATGGGGCGCGGCCGGATGGTGGCCGCCTGGAAAACTGGGAAGCGCGCGTAAGGCGGCTAATGGGTAGCGCGCCTAACGTAAGCTACGAAATCCCTAGCACGTCCTATGCGCTGGTATGTCCTACCGTGTGGGAGACGTCCCTAGCGGCTCACCTAGATGCCGCTACCGCTACCGTAGGGGGCGCCTGGTACTGCGACAGACAAGGCACGCTCCAAATATGCGCATACCCACCACAGCAATATAAAACTAATGTGGCGCTCACAGACAGTAGCGAAAAGACAGGAAAAATAGATACCTGGCACTATACAGACGCTAAAGCCACGTGGCAGGCTGAAAATATTGTATCTAGGGTAGAGGCTACGGTACATGATGCAGCGCCTAACGAGTCTGGCGAGTGGCGCGCCGCTGACTATACGGCTATTGCGGTAGAGCCTACCCGGCATACCGCATGGGGTGGCGCTACTCTGAAAATAGATACGCTGGCGCCTAGTAAATTTGTGGCCGATGAAATGGCACAGAAAATGCTTAAAGAGGCCCTGGACTATCCAACAGTATCTGCCGTTGCGTTCTGGCCAGTATCACAGCGTATAGACAACGAGCTGCGACAAGACAGAATGAATACAGCCGGACTTATAGACCCGCTAGACCTAGTAGAGGTAATCAGAGATGGCGACAAATCACTAGCACACGTCACTAGCGTGTCACATGAAATAACACCATATACTTGGAAAACAACACTAACACTACTACCGAAAGAGGTTCTAGGCTTTGAAAACCTTTTTACCGGGCCAAATAGCGCGCGCTGAGGATGTAAACGGCAATTTTGTAGAGCTGCAAGCAGCACTAAACGCGGCTAAACAGGCCCTAGATGCACTAAAAACCACGCCCTGGGAGACGCTGGCGCTAGGGCCTGGTTGGAACATCGTACAGGGCAGGGCGCCTAAAATCAGGATGCAAGGCGGGCTTGTCTGTATACAGGGCACTATCCAGCGCGGCGCAGGTGGAGACAGGTCTAAAATCCTACAAATCCCCTCACAGTATCTACAAGCTACAGGGTGGAATCAGTGGTTAGGGGCCGGCGTAGCGGTATCCGGCGGTAGCGTGACGCCGCTTGAATTTTATGCCAATGGAACTACGCGCTGGCTCAATGTAGACGGCTATAATATCATGGACTCTAGCGCCGGCTGGTACCTACCGCTATGCCTAACTTACGCTATCGACTCATAACCAAACAACACGAAAGGCAACTAAAATGATCCGGGAAGAAGTACCTAGCCCTAACTACGATGTAGGGCGCCCTGCGGGCATCAATGCAATCACTATCCACCACTGGGGCGCAGATGGGCAGCAACACGACGCAGTAGTAAATCATCTTTGCAACCCCAATTCATATGTAAGCGCGCACTATGTGGTATCTGACGACCATATTACGCAGCTTGTAGACGAGGAAAACCGAGCTTGGCATAGCTACGGCGACAATGCCGGCACTATCGGGATTGAATGCCGCCCTGAGATGGACCCGGGCGACTTTGCTACTGTAGCCACGTTGATTAGCGAGATTAGGAGCCGGTGGGGTGACCTGCCCTTGCGTGGACACTGCGATACTTTCGCCACTGCCTGCCCTGGCCGCTGGTACGATCAGCTAACCACTTTGTCAGCTACCGCCGATAAAATCGCTACTGACACATCCTGGCAGCCAGGCGAAGATATCCCCCTACCCCGCCCTGAACTTGGTGGCACCGACCCCAACACAGGCCAGCTATACACGGACGGCGTAGCCGGCTCTGACACTATCGGCCGTGTACAGCTACTACTAGGCACCCCCGTAGACGGCTGGATCACTGGCCAAGACCAATACTGGCAGGATCGACACAGCGCTATCACGGCTATCAGCTATGACGGCGGCTCGGGCAGCGCTATGGTGGCCGCCCTGCAGCGCCGTTTGGGCGTGCAAGCAGATGGCATTTTAGGCGCTGGAACCATTACGGCGCTACAGCGCCGTTTAGGCGTGCAAGCAGATGGTTACTGCGGCCCTATCACCGTAACCGCGTGGCAAAACATGCTGAATCACGGGCAGGCGTGCTGACATGTCAACTAATCTCCCCACTCCCTCCCACGAAGCGCAGCCAGAGCCAGGCAGCCAGCCGACGGCCGACTATCTACCGCCTACCGCGCGCGCGATCCTATACCCGCTAACTGCTGCGCTCTATGCGCTAGTAAAAATCGCCGGCGCGCTAGGGTGGGTACCTGATGCAGTTACGCCACTACTACACGAGCTAGTTAGCGCGCTGGTACTGCTAGCCCTGGCCGTGGCCACGCTGCACGCGCCTCGCCTGCGATAATGCATGTAGTAGCAGCTGTTATACATGAGCTAGGAGGGCTAGGGGGCGCTGGGGCTTTTGTGGCAGCGCTAGCGGCCTGGCGTAGCGCGCGTCAGGCCGCCGCACCTAGCGATCTAGACCCACTGAGCAGGCGTCTAGATATGATAGAAACTAGCCTAGCCGAGTTGCGTCGGCATCTCAGTAGGCAGGTAGATTATCTGCACGATGTAGATCACTCGCAAGAGTGTGAGCTAAAACAACATGGGCGGCGGCTTGACAACCATAGCGACCGCCTGCATACAATAGAAACGCACAACAGATAGCAGTGTATGCGAGACACTGTTTTTCCTTTCTATTCTGGCGTGTGTACATAATGGGCAGGCCCTCCAGTGCTAAAACACTGTGGCCTGCCCACACCTTTATATAACTAATTAAACTCTCGCTTGTCTCTGTAGCACGGCGCGGGTACTATGGGCGCATAGCTCAGATAAGAAAGGAATACATCATGCAAGCTATGCAAATTGACCCAGGCGTCTACCAGGCGGCCGCGCTACCTACTACCTGGATGGATGACGCACTAGTCTATATCCCAGCCTATGCGCTGCTTTTTGCCCTGATGTGGGCACTAGGCTACGCGGCCGGTGTAGTCCACGGTGCTAACCTCCCCCTACGTCGTACCAAATACGTTACACTCTGGTTGATAGTAGCTACTATCTGCATGTTCACCGTTGGACTGCTGCACTAGGTAGCACATCATGAGTAACCGCAAAGCCCGCCGCGCCAAGGTCTCGAGTCGTTGGACTTGTTACCAGCTGATAGCCGCCCTGGCTCACCGTGGATGGGGACCGCTGAGGGAGGGTATCCCAGGATTAGTTCACATTCTCCAGGCTATCTCACACACGGTAGATCCGTACACCGGCACCGGCTACACGACAGCCCCCCAGCTAGCAGACGCAGCCTACAAAAGCGAACGATGGGTACGTCATTGTATTAACCAACTTGACGCTTTAGGCGTCATTGAATGGTATCCGGGCGGTATCAAAGACGGCCGGCCGGCGCCGAGCTTTGTAAAGATTGTAAAAACCGCGCTGGTTGAGCTAATCGAGGTGGCGCAAGAATCGCATGATGCACGGATGTTAGAACGGCGTGCAAGATTTGAGACTAGGGTGCGACGCCTGCCGCGCCGTGGATGGGTGCGCAATCCAAAGGCAGTTAATCGCCGCCGTATGCGTGAGGCTCTAGTACTGCACGCTAGGCAAGCCAGGGCGAAAGCCCAGCCGGAAGCAGATTCTTACCCTACCCCCTTACGGGAGGGGACTTTAGGGAGTCCCTCCCAGAATAAAGAGTTATCCACAGACCAAGCCGAACGTATCAAGCTAGCTAAAGAGAAGATTAGGGAAGCATCTAGGGAGTACCGTAACCGCAGGGCTGAAGATGCTGACCGGCGAACTCAAATTGCGATGGAACGCGCCAAAGAGATAGCAAGGCGCGTATCACCTAGCCGTAAATCGGCTATCACCCCACTATCTCAACCGCCTAGCGGGCACACTGTAGATATCACAGAGGAAGCGCGAGCGCGGGCACTGGCTGCGCTAGCCGCCTGGAATCCCCAGAAATGAAAGGTAGTGTCATGTCTATTACATGTATTCATGGGCTAGATGCGTCGGCGTGTAGCCGATGCAGGCCAGCTAGACCCATGCCTAAACCCAAGCCTAAGCCAGTACGTAAACCCAAGCCTAAG
>QWCI01000648.1_pt1 | contig 14382 bp, 21 predicted proteins | sample 1972541 | NCBI WGS metagenome assembly QWCI01 (sample SAMN09866712, study PRJNA288562) | Human oral metagenome isolate term3_saliva, whole genome shotgun sequencing... | isolation source: mouth | host: Homo sapiens | place: USA: California | reverse complement strand
GCGAAGTTGTAAACCGACCGTGACTCCCTCATGTGATGCAGGAAAAGCTCGTAATCAGGGTGCGTTGGCTTCACGCGATACCGATTCTGGCGTATCACTTTCATTCGGCCTATTTCACCTCCTTCGTTGAAAAATCAACCTTATTTATTATATCAGAAGCTTACGTTTTTACACAGAAGTTTTTATTTATTACAAGATTAAATGATATTTTTCGATACATTACCTTTGAAAGTGTGGCATCTTCCCACCGAGTTCCTTCAACCTTCAACTTGTTTCCTTCTTTCTTTTGTTATGGTGGAGAGCAATGACTCCACGTTCCCATCCAATCCCCACATTAGCGAATCCGCCAATATAGTCAAAAGTACCATTCCGTTTATTCATTTCAACTTCAAATTGCACAGGTACTTCCTCAACGCTAATTGAAGCCTTACGATTGAGTGGAAAACTTAATTCTCCGAACGAAATGTGGTCATAATCCCAATCAGGCATATTCTTGTGCTTCCAACAAGCGATACAGAAGCTCCAGTAGTCCCACGGAATGAAGAAAAATCTTTCTAACCCGAAGGAAACCAGCACAAAAGCTCTACCCCCAGACTCCATCCAGTCGTCAAGAAACTGTTCTTGGTGAGGCTGCACTTCATCATAAGCGAGCCGCTTCTGATTCGTACTCTTTGCTTCGATTGCGATAGGGATTCCTTCCCATACACCAAGATAGTCAACTACACTCTTATGGGCGACCTTGGCTGTAACAATCTGTCCACCTCGACGCACAGGAATGAACTCTGTTGGGACTTTTGTGATGACCGCCACATTTCCCTTCCGATACATCTCATTCGCATCGTTAATGATTTTCTCGAACTTCATACCACGATTGGCGTGATTATCAGGTAGTCCCGTCCCCGTTTTTCTCTTTGGCGTATCCTCTGCGAATATATTGTCACCGAGAATCTTACGAGCTTCAGATTGAGTGAGATTTATTTTTGCCATGCTACATTTTCCTTTCTAATTCATAAAAATCATTAAAGATTTTTATGAAAAGGTGGTAAATTTCATTATTCACGCGGACTCCCGACGAGGCGAGTCTGTTGGGATTCCAGCCAAACTAGCACAGGCGATCCTTGTCGGCGCTACCATAATTGGGCGTAGCACAACGCCCTCTATCCCGTCCGCAAACGCGTTCGGGACTACTTTTTTCACAATCTGCAATGCTCCGTTTACGTCCGCATTCACGCGTGTTCCGTCGTTTGAGACGAATATTCCTCGGTGAATGCGACGCTTTTTGTTGTAAAATTCGCGCGTCGGAAGCTCTCCGTCCAGAAATGATGTACCGCTCGTATAGCTTTCTTCTGTTACAACAACAGCTATACCATGTTCATACGCTTTGTGCTCGATCATTTCTATCAAACGGGCGAACGGAAGTCCTACAAAATGCTGGTTCTCCTTCGCCGTGAACGGGGTGCGCTCCTTCCAGTCGCGGTTTAGACCAATGATAAGTGTCGGGATGTTGAGCCGAACAAGCTCGTTTACGACGAAACGAGACGTTTTGTGCAGGTAATCCTTGAGTTTCGCGTTCCTTTTGTCAATTAAGCGTTGGATTCTCCGCGTCGTTTTCCTCCCGTTGAGGTGCTCCGACATCTCCCGGAGAGACGCCAAACGCTTGTTGTAAAACTGGTTGATCGACTTCGGAATGCGACCGTTCACAATGAGCGGAGCGTCCCCAGTGGAGAACGCCATCGTGACAAAGTTGTTTACCCCAAGGTCGATTCCAGCGTACCTTCCGTTGGGCGTTCTCTGAGGAACTTCTTTGATTCTGTAAACGATTTCAAGGGTGATGAACCCTCCGTGCGGGACGAATCGAACCTGTTGGAACGAATTGATTTCGCGTGGAGAGTTTATGTTTTCTCGAACAAACTGCGGCTCAACCGTGAACCCCTTAAAGACTTTCGGGAACACGATTTTTCCATCCCGAATTTTACACTCTTGACTCGTTAAAGTTAGAACGTGCTTTCCGTCCTTCTTTAGAAAATGAGGCGGTTTCGGGCGACCCTTATACTTTTCATGGTGCTTCTTCCAATCCTTGAGTTCTTCCCAAAAACTTTTCCAGTCTGTCACGAGCAAGCGCAAATTTTGTTGTGCGCTCTGTGCTGTCGGCATGTTTCGATAGTCGGGAAAGTCCGTTTTCGTCTTCAGGATTTTGTCCAGTTGTTCATAACTCGACTGTTTCTCATGCGCGAAAAACTGTTGCCGAAGCAGATAATTCCCTTGATTGTAAAGGTTTTTCGACAGGTGACAAAACTCCGCGAGCATTTCATACGCAGGGTGCGTCTCCTTGATTCGCGTTCGGGTAGGCTCGGTACGCGTACCCCTTTTCCATTTGGTCTATCCACCTCCTTTTATCTCAAAACTTCATTGATATTATAATATTTTCTCTATCGAAAATCTACCAATTTTCGAGAAACTTTCCTTTTTGCCAGCTAACCCACAACTGAAGTCATGGGAATGCGCGGGAAGTTTATTCAGAACGATCAACCTTTCTTGATTTTTGAATAGAGATAGACCAAAGAAAAATTCTTCCTTTGGTCTATTGTCCCAAAAACTCAAACAAAACTTTGGTTGTTTAATCCGCGAAAAGCGATTTTCCGATGACCTTTCCAGAATCATCGAACATAATATCCTTTTGACGGATAAATTTCTTCACTCCATCGTCAGACCACCAAAACGCACTTCGTTCCTCAATCGTTTTATACACTTCATCGATCGTATTACGATACCATCTATTCACCGCGTTCGTTGCTCTCTGCACCATAGAAGGGTCAACCTTATTATCTGAGAAAGAAAGGCGTACAGTATCGTCCGCGAGACTAATAATCTGTTTGCACCACGCGTGGTAGATGTCGCTCGGTATAAACCCGCCAAAGATAATGTTGAACAGTGGTTTAATCTCATAAGAGTCACCGATAAACAACGACGGCTCAAACCGTTTAATAACAAGTTCATCATTCTTCAACGCAAGTTCAAGAAAAACGGAAAGGTTAGCGGCGTGCATTTCATTGAAGCTTTCAAAGTGGGGAGTTTTTCGAGGAAGAACTGTCAGGTCTAGATCGTTTCGCCAGTTGTAGAAATCCTCAACAGAAATATCCACATCCAAAACCGAAAGGGATTCAACCTCGCGAATATATTTCGAGTTCGCCCGCACCTCGCAAACAATCCGATCAATAATTTCGGGTGCAAGCAAACCAATATTTGACTTCGACTTGTTTTTCTTTCTTCCCATTATCTTTTAATTCCTTTCTTTTGGCAGAACAGGCGCCTCTTACTTAACGGAATCGCACCTACTCTCCACATCAATCTCGTACAGTTCCATCTCCTCGCCCTCATCGTCACAGTCCACATAACGGTCAGCACCGATGTAAACAACACCTTCACCGTTGACATAAAACTCCTGCGCCGCTATGTAGTCCTCAATCACGGTATCGGGACGAGCCTTCACTTGCGACCACTCGTTCTCAAGCCACTCAACAGCGTTCTCGAAGAACGGGCGGAATTGACTGGCGATGTACTCTTTCACCTCATCCTCGGGGAAACCATCCGCGAAGATTGTTTCTCCTTTTTCTTTTGCTTCCCATACAACGATGATGTCCTCTCCTTCAGGCATACCACTTGTAGCAACAATAGAGATGTAGTTGACTTTATCATAATTAATAGGAGAGGAAGAGCGTCTTTCCCCATAAGTGTAATCAAGGAGGCTCTTAACTTCTTCTGGAGATTCAAAGTAGAGATTAAAGGCGAGTGTTACTCCATTATGATGAATAATATCTACAAGATAAACCAAAAAGAAGAGTTTGTTAGGAAACTCTTCAGGAACAATGGTTTCATCGAAGAACCAACTTAGATATTCCTGCTGCCCGAGAGTGTAGGCAAGGCGTTTCTCGAAATAGGAGCGCACATTCTGTTTCTGTGTATCGGAGAGCACGTCAAAAGTCTTTTTCGTGAGAGGTTTCGTCTTAGTCAAGATAATCGTTCCTTTCTGTTTCTTCTTTTTCCTTTGCGATGGCTGGAAGGAGAACGAGATCTCCTGTCACAACAAAACTGTCATCCTTAATACGGTCAACAATGACGGATTCGATGTCCGAGTTGAGACATTCAAGGGCAAGGGTAAGCTCGTCTAGGATGTTTCTATAGAACTGCCCAAAGACGCGTGCAATGTCCTCTGTCACCTCTGCGCTGAGGAATCGGTCGGCGAAGATGGTTACGCCATCTTTCGGGCAAGGTGTGACGAAAGGGTCATCTTCCAAAAGGCTTATCCAGAGACTCTTGAGCTTTTTAACGGGGAGGTTTCCTCTTTGATTCGGCGAGATGTCTGGGTAGACCAAGCGGAAAAGCTCTTTAAGTGCCTTCTTGTTGTTCGCCGAGACCGTAACGTAGAGGTTGATTTTTCCGTTCTTATCATACACCTCATAGGTCATATTGAGGGAAGATTCCTTGCCAAAGAAGTTTCCAACAAGCTCGTCAAAAAGCCAATGAAAGTATCGCCGTCGCCCATCAAAAGAGGTGAGTTCTTTTCGATAAAAGTCGAGGACTTCCTCTTGCTGAAACGGGGTGAGGTCAGCGTAGGAGGCGGTTAGCATGTAGCGATTTCCTTTCTATCGAGGATTTTTGATAATTAAATTATATAGTCTTTTGTCGAACAATGTAGGTACTTTTGGAGATAGTGGTTAAAATAGACCCCAAAAAGCCGTGGGAGCCGCCATCCTTCTTCGAAGAACGAACGTCCCGCCTAACTTTCCTTTGGTCTATCAACGAATCAATCTTCAAAACACAAACTCAAATTACCGCGCTCGTCAATCTCCCACACCTGCGACTCCGCATATTCCGCTAGAGATTCAGCACTATGCGCTCTAGCGTTTGCAAGAAGGAGACGATATTCGAGATACTTAAAAAACTTCTTATATCCAGAAACCATCATCTTTCGGAACACATCAGGATCGTCTACCCACCCTCGCAACACATTCCCCCAACAGAAGCTAGGGATAATATCGTATTCGGCGGAAACACCTTTGGAGTCAACACAGAGATGAATATAATTAAACACATCTACCTCAACACCATGCCCACCCTTTTTACCGACAAACGCGAGATCAACAAGAGAACTCATAGTTTCAACGTCATCGGCATACAGGTTCAGAGAAAGATCTATTTTGTAACCCTTGTACTCGTTTCCGAGAACGCTCAAACGATGGTTCAAACCATAACCAAGTTTTCCTCCAAACGTCTCTTTCAGGATATTCTCAAACTCGACTTCAACACAGCGATCACAAAACGAACGCCACGGCTTAGAAAGCTCAATTTCGTAATAAAGGGCACTTTTTTCTCTTTTGGTCAAATCATTTGTCCCCGTACCGCACCTTGTCTGCATAACAACAATCCCTTCTTAGAGAAAATGACGGGAATATCCCGCCATCCACATATTCAACCGTTAGTCCATTACGGAACCAAACGCCTCGCGCTCAAAGGCATCCTCCATTTCATCAAGAACAGCTCGGGCGTAGAGGTCGCTCACTTTATCCCAAAACATCTTGCGACTTCCACTAACATCTTTTGTGTCAAACACAACATCCTGTGCACCAAACGCATAATCAAGTGCATAATCGAGCGCATAATCGTTTTCAACAACACCGTCCTGCTCAAAGAGGAAGCCAATGCGGTTCTCCTCAACGAAATAGAATATCCTAATGAGCAAGTCGGGCGAGAAACCGTGAATCAATTTTGCCTCACCAATCAAACCACCAGTCAGCGTCCACGCCCCAACACCTGTATCATGCGTAATATGTCGGATGATGTCGTCCACAGTCGCGTCAGTGATGTAGTTCGCGCCATTCTCATTGCTGTTCTGGAGGGAGACGCGCTCCTTGCGAAGAAAGCTCGCCTTGATGTCATCGAAAGTGTCGCCAACCTTGAAGTTACCCATTTTTTCTTTCCTTTCTGTTCAACAACTCTTGATGAATTTATTATATGACAAATCGAATATCAGTGCAGGAAAAACTCGAAAACCTTGTTGCTTGTTTTCGGGAAAGTTCCGTCAACCGACGCACGATTGAACCACCCACAACTGAAGTCGCGAGATTCTTGGGTACGGGCGGCTTAGAGAAAACGTTCGTTCCCACCAGAGGCTCGCCTAATTCACCGAGCTATCACCGATGTTCGGTCGGCTGATTCCGTTGAGAAATCAACGGAGTTTTTATTTACATTACAGGTCTTTCGATAGACCAAAGAGAAGATTTCTTACGACGAAAGTTTCGTCTTTTCGCGTGCAACCCGCGTTCCCTCGTGCAGGATATTGAGTGCGGCGTTCACGTCTCTGTCGTGATGGTGTCCGCATTCGGGACAGTCCCACTCTCTTACACTCAGCGGTTTCTTCCCCGTATGCGCCCCACATGAAGAGCAGATCTGCGAGGACGGAAACCATTGGCTTATCCGCGAAAGTTCCTTGCCATACCAACGACATTTGTATTCGAGGAGTTCGACGAAAAGGCGCCACCCCGCGTCCTGAATCGACTTCGCGAGACAATGGTTCTTGAGCAAGTTTTTCGCTTTCAGATCCTCGACACAAATCAGGTCGTGGCTTTTGACCAAGATCGTGCTGAGTTTCTGTGCGAAATCCTTGCGCTGATTCGCGATCTTCTCGTTGATTTCAGCAACCTTTTGTTTCGCTTTCAGGTAGTTTTTCACGGTTTCGGGGTTCACGCCTCGTTCTTTGGCGCGGCGTTCCCGACGCTTCAAAATTCGTTGGGCTTTCGCGAGTTTTTCCTCCTGCACGCGGTAGAAGCGAGGATTCTCAACCTTCTCCCCCGTGGAGAGGATCGCGAACTCTTTGAGACCGAGGTCAATGCCGACGGAGGAACCTGTTTTCGGAAGCACGTAGACCTCCTCCTTGACGAGGACGGACGCAAAGAAGTGCCCCGAAGCCTTACGCCGTACGGTCACATTGATAATTCTTCCTAGCGGGTCACGCGTATTCTTCATCTTCACAAACCCAAGTTTTGGGAGACGGATTTTATCACCTTCGATCCAAATATTGATCGACTTCCCATTTCTTGTGACGACTTTCGTTGTGTATGACTGAACGGAGTCCGCTTTCTCTTTGAACTTTGGCTTCTGATTCTGTCCTGTAAAGAAGCGTTTATACCCGTCGTCGAGATCTTCGAGGGAGGCTTGCAGTGCGATACTATCCACCTCTTTAAGAAAATCCGTTCGCTCTCCATTCCTGAGCTTCGGGAGCATCGCCGAGCGTTCGCGGTGGGAAACAGACATGCCTGTTTCCTCGTAGGTGTGCTCCGTGAGCGCGAGAAAGTAGTTGAAGACGAATCGGGCGCATCCGAACGTTTTGATAATCAGTTTCTCTTGTTCCTTCGTCGGGTAGATTCGATAACGATACGCTTTGTAGGTGAGCACGCGGCACCTCCTTTCAACATTTTCCTTTGGCTTATTTGAGGCCTAAATTATAACAAAAGATATATGGAAATTCAACGGGTTTTTGTTAAATATCAAAGGGATCGCGCCGCTTCATCCCACGACTAAAGTCACGTGTGTTCTCGGCGGACTTATAAGCCAAAAGAAACGGTTAGAGAGGGTGTTTCCACTCCAACCGCTCATTTTCTCACACAAGGTCAAGTCGGCGCAACAGAGCGTCCTTTTGGTCAATCCCGCCATCTTGCTCAATAGGTTCATTCCCCATCGCAATAACAGCCCGTGCGAACCGATTAATGTACATAGGAGCACTCTCCTCCGTCACGGTGTCTGAGAACTTCGTCTCTAATCCGCACATCATCTTAACCTGCGCAGTACCGTCTCCAAATACCTTTGCGTTCATCATCGAGCCACCTAGGAAGACTGCATAGGTGACAGGATTGTCAAACTGGAACACACGAAGCGTTAGGGAAACGCCATTGACCCAAAGATGGACGAGAATATCCGAAACCGCATTTTTGAGCGTTTGAATTGCAAGTGTACGCACATCGTCGAGATTGTCGCCATTGTCAGTATTACCAAACTGGGTGTAACAGGAGTTTCGATCCGCAGCACTCAGCTCCATACTCTCAGCAGGAAGAGTTTCGAGGAGCTTAATAAAAGTGTTGCGTACCGCGTCGATGGTGTTTGTGGAGGTGTTTTGTGTCATTGTGATGTATCCTTTCTGTTTCTACGCCAACATTTTTTGAACAATTAAATTATATAACTTTTCATCTGACAATGCAAGTGTTTTGGTATTGAATGCAATTTTATAGACCAAAGGAGACGAATGGAAGCGAAAGTTTTACCTTGACGCAACCATCCGCCCCTAGATTAGTTCCTTTGGTCTATGAGATCATACTCACAGCCGCAACAAGACGATTTCGCACAACACCATCACTCTCGCTACCATCAAGAGAGACAATCGAATTAACGAAACGGTCAATCATTGCAATCGCATCTCGCACAGGAATCTTCTTCGAAAAAGCTCGTCGCCCAAGGCAATTCATCTCAACAAGAACATTCCCGTCCTTCACAATTCGAGTGCTCATATCGACACCACCCGCAATGAGGCAGTATGACTGAAGATTGTCTTCAAGAGAGGTGCGAAAGACAATTACATGCTCATTAATAACAAAAGCGGCAATCGCTTCATAAGAAGCATCCTCAAAAACACCCAATACAGTCTGGACTGCAGATTGAACATCACCATCATAATCGTAGCCAACAATGCAGGTGTTTTTCTCACCCTTGCGCCCCGCATAAGCCGTCAAACCATTGCAAGAGATATTCTCAATTTGAGCACAGATTGCCTCACGAATTACATCCATTGTTTTCTCCTCCTATTCAATAAATAACTCAACCGATGTGTTTATTATATAACATTTCGCGAGATGACGAGCGAATTTCCTCAACTATTTTTTTCGACTTGCAAACCACAGCAGCAAAAACGGCACACGAGCAAGGTTGATTTCCTTGCAGGTGTGCCAATTTTTGGCTTATTCGGACTTATCGCTAAACCAAGCTTTTACTTCGTCAGCGAAGAAGTCGAATATAGATTCTACCTCTGCTGCGAAAACTCGTCTTGTTTTGGCGATGTTTTCGCAGTAGGCAAACCGTTTGTTTGCCATTCCTATCATACTAAAACATTAAACTCTATATCTAGAGTAACATACCAATGCTCCAGTAAAAGTAAAAAGCCGCGCCCAAAAGAAAAGAGCCTCAATCGCAGAGGTTCTTTCCTTTTGGCTAGTCCTAGACATCAGTTTTCAGAATCAATTTCAGAATCGTCGTTTCGGTGCAACTCAATCGCGCCAACCACATTCATCGCATACAACGCCATGCTTTCGTAAGTTCCATATAGACGCTCTAACTCGCGGAGGTCGGTTATGTCGGACGTAGTTTTCGTTACCCAGTGGGAGATGCAACCACAAAGCTCTTTATGCCAAGGAATTTCTTCCAATTGCGCACAAAAAGAGCCCATGCCGAACGGGACTCTTTTTGTGAGTTGGTTTAGGTTTCAATCCGCGTCTTTGTCCTCTACGTCACTGAATATTTCTAACGCAGAGAACGGTCCACGACACCCATTTAAAGAATCAATGAGAGGTTGCCGTGGGGACGCTTTTGGCGTCCATTCGTCTGGAGGAATTATATTAAAGTCCTCCAAAACGATCCCATTATCATCACGTTTTAACGTGTGATATGGAATGTCTCCAGTGAACTCCTCAAACAAGAGTTCACCTTCCTCCCCATCCGTCCACGTTCCTTCTTTCCAAAAGACGTGGACAATGCCTTTTAAATTCTTATGAAGGAAAACAGCACCGCGCTCTATAAGAGCCTTTAAGCTGTCATTCTCTTCATAAGAGAACGACAGCCGGTATAACTCCTTAAAGCTATACAGCGACATTGTAAAAACTACTTCCATAAAAACCTCCTTCGCTTCCAACAAGGAAGCATAGAAAAAACAACATCATCACTTATAGTATACAACAATATTTTTTCAAAATAAAACTTATTTCAATCCGCGTCAACGACATTTAATAGAGACGAGCTACCTCACAGAATCGACCGCCTAGGTGTCGTTGTCGCTCTCTACCTAGTCAGTTGAGGTGACGGCCAAACTATCCGATAGGATGTTTGACATGTTGTTAGCGTAACACATGTTGATAACTTTGTTTTACAGTTTTCAAAATCAGTTGAAGTTTTCTTAACGAATCCTACTCAATCACATCCATAAACAAAAACAGGTTCCTCATATGCAAACCCCGCCGAGATAGGAATTCCACGGTCAACATGTAACTGAGTATATGCTTTCGACACATAAAAAGACGGGACAATGATAGGAATATCCGTTTCAAAAACACACGAATTCAAAATACGACTGTTCGGCTTGCTTCGCTCATCGAAAATCTTGTTTTCGCGATCATAAATTGTCAAATCGTCGCACACATATCCAATATGGTGCGACATCCACGCCACATAACTCTCAATAAACCGCTCACCAATCCCGCCATTCTTCCACGTTCCGTCCCAAAGCAAGTGTAGGACATTTTGGTGAGAGGTGTCGTTGTAGACCGAACACTCATCCAAAAGGGAGCGAACGTTCTCGTTCCCATGTTCGCTAGAAACTTTATAGAGTTTCTTGAAGTCGCGATGCAACATAGTCAGCATAACAGAAGAAATTTCCATTTTCTTTTTCCCTCACACTATAATTTCTTCACAACTCATAGGGCATTTTTCAAATCGCCAAAACTCCCCATCAAGACTAGGAACAAATTCCTCCAAGAACGCATTATCCCCTTCGAGAAAATTCTCTCCAACCTCCAAAAACCCAGTATCTACCTCCATAACAGCGATATGATGGGGGACGCTATCAAGGTAGCGTTCCACAAAGTGAACGCAAGGATTGTCAAGCACCCACGGAAAGTCCTCAAAAACCACATGAACAATATTACGATCTTTTTCGTTCTCATAAACCAACGCATCGTCGAGCGGTTCATAGACATCCTCGTCATAACGCGAATGAGCAAGATGATCGAGGAATTTGAAATCTCTACGAAGCATTGTGATGAGGACGTTGTGATTGTTAGTCATTGTAGTTTTCCTTTCTTTATTCAACATTTATTCAACCTTTTCTATGTTTATTATATAACTTTTTTTAAGTAAATAAAAGAAAAAAGACGGGAAGACAGTTTTTGCTGTCTTGCACCGCCAAACAATCAAGTATTGTCTATCAAGGACAAAGCTCGTCAAAAACAGAAAGAAGATTCTCCAAACCTTTTCCTTGGCGCATCTCCGCAACAATTCGCTCAAACAAGACACACGCGTTCCACTGAGGAATAACGGAGGTACGGATATGGTTTCTGTTATTCAAAATGTCTTGCATTTTGATAACACCATCTTGTTTAAAGAGAGATACGAGAGATCCGCCATCACTATTTGGTTGAAGAAGTAGGTAAAACTCCCCACAGGAAATAACAAAAGACTCAGGAACACGAAAATGCAGACGTTGGAAAGAAACTGTTTTGTTGCCATTAGTAATTGCAATAAGCCACTCAAGCTCCTCATTAGAGACAGTTTTAAGAACCTTTTCAACAAATTCTGTTGCTTTGAGAGACTCTGGATAGCCCGTAACAACAGGTTCAATCATCCCATCAATAGGACATGAAAACACAGCAAGAAGGTTAAACGGGGACTGGGAGATAATATTGTAGGCGGTCTGGTAAATAGGTGTCATGATATAATTCCTTTCTTTTGTAGGTTTTCTTGTTTTGATTATAACATGTTTCAATCCGCACACCCACGCGGGGTGTGATCGTAAAACGCGACAAAACGTCACGTTTTATGGGCGGCAGTCCCCACTTGCCGCTCGAAAACCACCTAGTTTAAGGGAATCCCCACCACCAAGAACTTCTCTTGGTTTATTCGTCCCATCTAAAACACCTCAATTTTATGTTCACTTGGGGTTCGCACTAAGGTCGCGCCACTAAGCAAACTCCTCCACACACAATAATTATAGCATAATCAAAACCGCACCACATCCAATAAAAAGAAAACAAAAAGAACCCCCACCACACAAAAAAATGTGCAGTAGGGGTTCTTTCTCAGCCGCCGTTAGCGATGTTGAGGACACTCACAGCGAAGGTGTCGAGCTCTACAAACTCGTTATAGACCTCCATCAGCCCTGCGCTGTGCCCCCGCTCATACGCCTCAGCCCACACAGCGTCAAAAATTTCACGCCCATGCGGGTGATTCGCAAAGGACGAGCCAAGGAAGATAACCTCCTTAGCCTCGGACTCAATCGCGTCAATACGCGCATTGTAGTCCTTTCGCACAGCGGGCATCCCGCCGTGTGCGATGAGGGACTTGTCCATCTTGACCGCTCTCATCTTTTTGTCAAACTCCTTTACCTGCTCGTACACGTCGTTCATTTTAATTACCCCTTTCAAATAAAATCAACCAAAACGACTAATCAAATTATATTTCCAGTAACCACAAAAATCAAAACAAAAGGTTGACTCTCCGCTCCCCCTCAGACTGCGCCACAATCTCTGCAATCTTTTTGTGGATTTCCGCGATCATATTTAACATAATCTCATAAACCATCCGATCAATCATTTCTTTCTGAACAAATTCCCGTACATCAATCGTGTTGTCTTGAAAAGAAACAGTAAGATCAAACGGCGACGCGAACGGGATAACAACCTCCACATTGATGTACTTGTTATTCCCAAGACGATTGCGAGTTGTATATAGCGACCACGCCTTAATGCAATCCACACTAGAGGAAACAACCCACTCATCAAATTCTCCGCCACAGCAACCGCAACGAGGAAGCTGTTCTTCCAACAGAATTTCCAAATCCGCAGACGCCTTTTTGCTCAAAATCACACTCAACAACCTTTCCAAACAAAACCTCAATCACAACAATCTACACGTTTATTATATAACTTTTTACATTGGCAAAACACAAAATTGCAACGCAACCGCACATTTTCTTTCTCTCCGCAACCTCTCGCCAAAACATCCACTTTGGCTTATTTTTTCTTCTTCTTCGACTCACCAACAAAAACGCCTTTAGAATCAAAAGAAAGTTTCTTCTCGACAACATGATCCCGCACCGCATCATCCTCACAATACAACGCAAAACGCCCAAGCGACACACTATGGACGCTCTTAGATACGTCAATTAGCCACTCACGCACCGCACGTTCCACCTGTCTGAGCATAGACTCAGATTCGCCTACATCCCCTACCGCACGGACACCACATCCATTGATAGTGTATACACCTGTGAGAGTAATTTTTTCTGGATATGCCAATGGGAGATCTTCGGCGTTAGAAAATGATAGCACTTGCTCCACATCAAGGAGAGAGCGACTTTTGAGGGTAACACACACATCAATAGACGCTTTCTTACGCACAATTACATGGGGGGAAAGAGATGTGGATTGGGAGGTTTGAGTAACCGTCAGCCATCAGTGCCTTCCGCACATCCTCTCTGAGACATGCCTTGACAGCGGAAAGGTAATAGTCACTCGCTCGCACGTTAGCTAGAGCCTTTTTCTGTGCGGCAGGGGCGAGATCGTTGCATAACATAGGGACTCTTCCTTTTTTTTGCGAGGGGATGGGTTAGTTGATAATATAACAAAACAGCTTTCTTTATTATATAACATTTTGGAGATAGACCAAAGGGAAAAGGTTGAGAGAAAGGTTTTTTCGCAACGAAATGAACAGGGATTTGGTGGAAAGTGGAAAAGATTAGGTGCCTTATAACAACAAAGGGGGTCTCCCCAAATCTGGGGACACCCCTAAAATACATCAACATCCCGTGTCAGGCCATACACCCATCGGAAAACCTCCAATCTACATCATTTTGCTCCGCGCCCCATGTTAGGGGCGATATTGTATTTTCTTCATTGTTGGCCGCTTGGATATTTAGATCCGCACACCCGTGTAGGGTGTGATGTGACAGGACGCGTTGTCCCTTCGGCGCTTGGATGTTTCGATCCGCACACACGCAAATGAGTGTGTTGGGTTAAATCGTCTCGTCTGCAATCTCTTTTAGCGCCGCAGACATAATAAACGCCGTCATAGATACACCACGCCGACGAGCCGCCTCGCGAATCTGCTCTTTCGCACCCTTGGGGATTTTCATGAGGAGAGAATCATAATTCTCTTTATTATATTCCGCTGCATGACGCTTACGATACTCGGTAGTCCACTTTTTGTACGTAGTCTTCTTTGCCATTTTAATCAGTTCCTTTCATTTCTTAAATCGTTGCTAAATCATGTAGCAAATAGACATCGGATGTCGTAAATGGAACATGAACAAACTTAGCATATGTGGTTTGGAATTAACATCCAGAACCTCCC
>QWCI01001103.1_pt1 | contig 14395 bp, 10 predicted proteins | sample 1972541 | NCBI WGS metagenome assembly QWCI01 (sample SAMN09866712, study PRJNA288562) | Human oral metagenome isolate term3_saliva, whole genome shotgun sequencing... | isolation source: mouth | host: Homo sapiens | place: USA: California | reverse complement strand
TTTGTCTTGCTGGGTCATACCCGTTACGACGACCTCAGTAAGCTGATGATTGTCATTAGAGAGGACAACCTTCATGCCATCTTTTGCTGTTACGGTCTGTGTGACCATACCAATGTAACTGACTACGAGTTTCTTTCCTGCAGGAACGTCGATAGTGAAGTGACCGTCGATATCGGTAACTGTACCCATCGTAGTACCTTGTACCATGACAGATGCTCCGATAACGGCTTCTCCATCGCCCTGAGAAACTACGGTTCCATTAATCTTTGCCTGACCAAACGCTGTTCCTAATGACAGAATAAGACCAAACAAAAAGAGAGTAATTCTTTTCTCCATAGATCTCTTTTGATTATTAAAATATTATTGTGTAACTGTTTCGCTAAACTTTACGTTTTTGTTTCCTAATGAAACTTTTAATTAGAGATAGGTCATAAACTTAAATATATTGCTGCTTTTTCACAACATACAAAGATTATTACTTTCATGGGATGCAAATATATATATTATTTATAAAAATCGCAAGCATTTTTCGGGCAAAATTACATTCTCTACTAAAATTTAATTAAATACTTAACAATTTCAACAAAAGAGTACATAAAACACTTATAGTTATAAACAAAAGAGTGTGCAGTTGACAAGTTAATGTATTTAATTGATAAGTAAACATGTTTACAAACAAATAAGTCATTTACTATGATGAAAGACAAAATGCACAAAAAGAGACATAATGACATAAGAACAGAAAAAGACAAGATAAATAGAAAATAAAAAGACAAAATTACAAAATATTTGGTTTTCCTTTTTACTCTTGAAAATACAAAATAAACTCTAAGTTTGCAACAAGAAAAATAAACAAGTTATAAGCTCACTTAAAAATAAAATAGATTTATCACCTTATTATAAAAGGAGAGAACAGGAGGTATAAAGAAAATAATAAAAGGACGATTTTCTTTTATAACTTTACACCTGACAACATCTTTATAGATGGTAAATCCCCAAGCAAGCTACAAGATATAATGTAGAAAAACAAATAAATATATTGTCTACCCATTAACAAGTTTTCCGCTTTCTACGAATAACTCATCTTCATACAAAGCGAGGTTTGTAAACTATTTATTCTATATACAATCAGATGAAGTTTTCTTAGATATAATTTCAACAGATTGAATAACCCCCGAGCGCATCCAGTGCTTGACCCGAATAATATGTGCATTTAAAAGCATGTCATGAGTTGCATCATTAATTTGAAGGCGATCGCTGCTTATCATGTCATGTTTGCCATCAAATACAATATGATAAGTTCCATAACTCCGACGTCCTTGACACATGATAAATGTACCTTCAGTTATTTGTGTTTCTCCTGTAATGAGATCGAAAGAAGCATTGTAGAAGTTTGGGAAAGAAAATATGAAGACAAACACCCCATAACCTAAAAGAACAATCATACCAATAAGTTGTTTCTCACGTTTAATAAGTACAGACAAAAATGCAGCAAGAAAGAGTATAATAAACCACCCATTGAGTAAAATTATATCTATCAGTGCCAAAATTCCTTCATGCCAGTCGAAAATCCAAACAAAGGTAGAATATAACATACAGATACATAAGGACAAGATAATAATAAAACAACCTTTCAAGTCAGAGTCTTTTTTCTTCTCTTTCTCCTCCCGTTCGAAAAATGGATTCTGCTTTAAGAATTCCTCATGTGCAGTTTTTACACGTTGGTCTTCTTTTACTATATTAATTTTCATACCCTTAAATATGTTAGGCTGTATATATCTACACTCTACAATAATTAATAAAACATTAACGCAAAGTTTATTAATAATATTGTTTATACATCCACCTCATCCCTCATAAAAACACTTTCTATATATTCGAATAAGCTCGTACGGCACGTTACAACTAATTATGATTATTAGAATATGCTAAAACTGATTACCATAAATAATAAGTTCACGTTTAAGTAAACTACTTATTAACTATATATCCATTAACAATCCCCCCTCAAAGAAGGATTATAAGATAACAGAAGAAAAAACAGACTTGATATAGAGCACAAAAGATAAAAGGGTAGCAGAGTTATATTTTACTCTGTTACCCTTTTACTTTCCCTTTGGGAGTTTGTCTTAGAGATATCACGCTATCTACTCCCCTCCCTTCAGGGAAGGGTTTGGAGGAAGGAAACACACTCTCCCCTTATCTCCTTATAAAATGAACAACAAACCCAATCAAATAAACAGCAAGCCCACTTGGAAGACCACAGCACTGACTATCAACAAGCCAACATCCAATTTCCAATTGAAACCCTGTGGACGGAACACTGGCTCAACGGCTTTACCGATTCGTCCGATATAGCTTTGTTCCTGTCGTGCCTGATTATTCATATTTGGGTCGTCAGGGAGTGGGAAATAGCCTAATGCCCATACGATGATAGATGCAACGAGGATAATACCTCCCATCTTCTTCAGATACTGTTTACCTTTCTCCCACGTATGGCGACCAATAGCCTTCCACGTTGGGAAGCGGTAAGGTGGTAGCTCCATCACAAATGGTGTATCTTCACCTTTAACTACAAAGGCAGAGAACAGACGACTCATCACCACTGCCATCAGCACACCTATTATATATAAGGAGAGCATGGCAAGCGAACGATATTTCAAGGCAAAGAACGAACCCGTAATCATCACGTAGATAGGTAGACGAGCCGAACAACTCATTAATGGGAGTATCAGCATTGTTATCAACCTACTTCTCCGACTCTCAATCGTACGTGTTGCCATCACCGCTGGCACATTACAACCGAAGCCCATGATTAGTGGGATAAACGACTTTCCATGCAGTCCCATCTTGTGCATCAATCGGTCCATGATGAAGGCTGCACGTGACATATAACCGCAATCCTCCATATAGGAGATAAAGAAGTAAAGTATCAATATCTGTGGCAGGAAGACTATAACGGCTCCTACTCCACCGATAATACCATCGACAACCATATCTTTTACTGGCCCATCAGGCATATTTGTTGAAACAAACTCGCCACACCAGCCCACACCAGCCTCTATCCAATCCATCGGATATTGACCAATGACGAAGGTTGCAGTAAACATCACCAACAAAACAAAGAAAAAGATTGGGAAACCAAAATACTTATTCGTTAGTATGCGATCGATGACATGGGTTGTTTGATAAGTATCTTTTTTATCGCCTGTCGAGAACTTTGCTTCCTTCAGCGCACCATTGATAAAACCATACTTAGCATCCATGATAGCAGTTTCGCTGTCGTTGCCAGTCTCCTCCTTTACTCGAGCTGCTGCTGTATCACGATGATTGAATATCTCAACCGAATCGCCCAGTGGATTGACGAGTCGTTCTACGTCTTTATCATGTTCCAACAGTTTAATGGCAAGATAACGAGTAGAATAACGACGGCAGAGTTCAGGATATTTCTTCAAATGCTCCTGCATCTCTTTGATACCATTCTCTATCTCATGTCCGTGGTTGATATGGATATGGCGGAACTTCGACGACTCGTCTTCTTTCCCTTCATAAACGGAGATAATCTGACAGAAAAGTTACGCACATAGAGTTCTTCAGGACTATAAGCAGAAAGACTATAAGTACCTGGGAGGTCAACAAGGTTAAAGACATAACCATCAAACTCGGCACGTCCCACCTTCGCATCTACCGTCACTCCCGAATAGTTGCCTACTCGTTCGTGTGCTCCTGACGCAAAGTTGAAGAGCGATGTCTTACCACAATTCGGATTACCAACAAGTGCCACATTGATTGTACGGCTCTTACGACGCACTGCATCTGACAACACCTCTGGGGTTAGTTCCTTATCTGTGCTATCGTATGCGGAGGAGTTCATCTCGACCTTATTGTCTTCACGCTCCTCTCCGTTATCAGCAGTACGTGTCACAATCTCCGACAACACCTCAATCTGGTCAGCCTCACTATGTCGAAGACTAACCTCATAACCCATAATCTTATATTTAACAGGATCCTGCAAAGGCGCATTGAGCAATACCTCAACGGTCTTGCCCTTGATAAATCCCATTTCTATGATTCGTTTACGAAAACCACCGTGTCCCGATACCTTTACGATAACACCAGTTTCTCCAGTCTTTAATTCTGATAGTTTCATATCCTCTGTAATTCAGAATTCACTTTTGATAATTCATAATTCATAATTATTCGAACGAAGTTCTCATCAGTACGTCAAAATCCATAATTATGATTACTACTGTATGCTGTATTTATTGCTGCAAGCAACTTGTTTACTCGTCTACTTGTTGGCTTGTCAACTTTTCAAAGTTCCTTTGTCTTCTTCTCAAGCAACTTGTTTACTCGTTAACTCGTCAACTTGTCTACATCGTAAGAAACAAAGATAATGAAAAAAATACAGAAATAAAAGCGTTTACTATGTAAATACCTAATAATGGGGATAACAAAGGCCTATAAAACAAAGGTTCTAAATGATAGACCTCCTCATGTAATAATAACGATAGCTTGGTCTGAAAAATGAGCTTATACAATTTTCCAAACAAGAGAGAACCTATCACAAATCTTACAAGAATAGTTTTGTTTTCATTTGCTGTCACTTTTAACACTTCGCTTTATAGCACTGTAAACTAACAAGTTAAGTAACAATTGCGACTGACAGAAATGACAGCAAATTTCGTTTTAGAGTATTTCCTTACTTTCAGAACACAGCGATAAAGCGTGTACAAAGCCTCCAATCATTATAGTGACATCAACAGATTTATACCAAGACAAAAGCAGAACACAGAAACAAATAACACATCGATTAGTCGTATAAACCCATATAAAACACAGTTCCATAAACGAACAACTGCACTCTACGAATAGAGTGCAGTTGTTAAAAGAGTTGCAGTCATGACTATCGCCTGCTACTAAAGATTATGTTTATTCCTTGATAGAGATTACATTAGCACCAGAAGCCATATCTTTAAACATAGGTGAACTTGGATGCTCTGGTCTCACTAATCCCAAAGTTGTAGTACTACCATTCTTCTCACCTCTTGCAAGAAGACCATAATAACCGTACCACTGCTGAGTAGATGAGAGTGTACCTGGACCAAGCTTCTTCTCAGACGACCAATAGTAGCTATGCTCTGCATCCTTAACCTTAAACTCTCTCTCACTAAGAATACCCATTGCTGGAACAAAAGCAGCCTTACCATTGTTACCATTGTTAATCTTGGTAAACTCATCCAAACGAGGAACACGGAATCCTGCAGGACTTGGGTCATATACAGTCTTTACGAAAGCATTAGGGTTACGATAACCTACACAGTTATTCACATCCCACAAGTTAAAGTAGGTAGCATGTTCTGCGTGGCTGTAATACTTAGTACCATCTCCTTGGTTAGAGAAGTTAATCCACATCCAGTCACCATTACCCTTTCCTTGTCCAATAGCTCCATTAGTTGGATCGTATGTACGGAATCTTGCCATAATAAGAGGCATTCTCACAGCCCAGAATGGTAAGAAACCTCTATTGTAACCATTAGGGTCAGTACCTGTTGACTGCAATGACATACCATTACTTGGATAGAGTGGATCCTTACGTCCCTGCTGGTAGTACATTGCTTGACCCTCACGCACAAGAGCAGCTGCTTTTTGAGTGAACTCTACCTGTGCTGTCTTTCCTGTTCGTGTCTGAGTAAATGTAAGACGAACCTTGCGATCCTTCTCATAAGTAGTACCCTGCCACTTTGTATGACGGAAACCTAATGGCTCACGCATAAAGTAGTCTTTGCTGGTATCGATTACATCCTTAGAGGTAATCCAGATGTGCCAGCTCCAAAGAACATTATAGTCTCCCAATGTATTGTTTGTAACACCAATAATAACACTTGCCTCCTTCATTTTGTCCTTGTTGACTTTGAACTCAACATTACTACCATTTATTGTTACGTCAGATACAATATCAGGAGTGCTGGTCCACAACACTTTAGCACCATTAGCACCTGTAATATATGGACTGTTAATCTCTGAAGCACCCCAGAATTTATTAAAGATATGTTCGCTGGCTGGATAACTTGAAGTATAAGAAGAAGCATTAGTAGTACCATTCTTTATAGCATTACCATATACCATTGGGAATGAATACTTACCACTGGCTGAAACAACATAACAGTTAGCTGTTTCCTGTGGACCATTTACCTTAGAAAGGTCTACTGTACCAGTCGCCTCAGGTGCCGCCTGAAGTGCTGCCTCACGCTCTGCCTTATAGTCATGGAAGTCATTAGCAAGTGTCATCACACGAGCCTCAGCAGAAGTACCACCATTACCACTCTCAGAACTCATAGCAGCAACCATTGAAGGCTTGCCCTCTGTCCAAGTAGTACCATCAGCACTGAACTCATACTTTGTAATTGTCCAAGGCTCTGCCTTAGAAGGTCTACCACTTCCTGTTAGCTGGCTATAACTTGTAACCTTGAATGGTACGTTTGTCTCATCATAGTTATATACAAGCTTTTCAGCCTCTACTGTCAATACAGCATTTCTATCTTCAAGATCCTTTGGATTAGAAATAGCGTAAGTTTTAGTTGTACCAGCAACCCACTTCTTACCATTACCACCAATCTTTGCAACGACGCTCTTACCACTCACGAAAGTAATCTTCACGTCTGCATCAGCTGGAATATCCTGAGGAACCATAAAGAAGACACCATCACCACCATTCATAATAGCACCAGGGTTTACTGCTGTTGAGAATGGAGTAGAAAGTTCAAGGGCAAAGTTCTTCTTTGTTGTGCTTGGTGTCCATGTCTTTGTAGCGATATCGTATGTACCACTACCGAGAACATTGCGAATCTCAATCTTTTGTACCTGCTGGTTGTAAGAGAGGTCATTACCTACCTTGAAATAAACAGCAGTTGTTGCGTGTGAGAATCTAATAGGAATCTTCTGGCTTACATAATCATCATAATTGAATGCTTCTGTATTAGCAACCAAAACGTCAATATGCTTCTTAGCATCAGCCTCTGGCGAGTAATTAACAACTGGGTTTGTACCAGATGTTGTTGTTACCATTGAGTTTGATCCGTCTTTAGCTGGATGAACAGCAAAGAACTTCAACTTTGAAGACTCGCTCTTCTTCCACTTTACAGGATTAACCATAGTACCATCAACCTTCACCTGCTCATTGTAGAGATAGTTAGCAGCTGTGCTACCTTCCTTAGTTGCAAAGATTGCGAAATTCTTATTGATTGTCGCAAAGTTACTCATGTCTGTTACCAAAGCACGTGTAGCCGCTGGAATATAAACTGGGTTAACACCTTCAACTGTAGTTTCTACCAACTCCAAACCCTGTGCATCTCCCTCAAGTGGAGTAGATGTTGTTTCATAAACAGATGGAGCCTTTGTCTTAGGAAGTGAAGCCTCATTGATGTTCTGAATATCAGATACAGCAAAGCTAATTCCGTCCTCTACTTTCTGCGTCTCCTTTACTGTTTCATTATCAGTACAAGAAGTCACAACAAATGATGCTAAGCCTACGAAGGCAGCCATCAAAGCAAATTTAAAATTTCTTGATTTCATTTCTTTGAGTTTAATTTCTTAGGTTTGTTACGGATTAGTTAGATGGTTCTGCATCCACTTCTTCTACATCTCCTGGCGTGAATCCATCAATACTTACACTAATACCAGGCTCTTTACCTGAACCAGCCAAAATCGTCTCTGCCTCTACAATGTTATACACATTAATAGCAGGCGAAAAATACTTCTTTTTCATACTTTTTTACAATAGTTATCTTCTTTGTTCTAAATTACGTTTATGCTCGTCTGAGCGCAATAATACGGAACAAATTTTTGTTATCCGTTTTCCTATATATTTGTGGGTAAACTCTTTACGTGGATTGATATTTATCTTAGTCAAGTGCTCGAAAGCGGTGCAAAGGTACTACATTTATCATATATTGCCAATAAAAAGAGGTTAATTTTTAGAGAATTTTAACCTGATTAACAACCTAATATGAGTATAAAAAAACAAGAAAACCTTTAATTTTGCAGGGGGTTCCAATAGATGATATAGTCTGCTTAGATAAAAGAGTTTTTAACACAACACCAGCATTATTCTTAACTTTGTAAATATAATTCACAACCTCAAAAAATAAAGACCGTCTTTTAGCTTTGAATCAACGCTCTTTTGGCTTACAAAAGATGCCCTTTTGAGTTCTAACTAACGCCCTTTAAGAGTCCAAATAAGCACCTTTTATTATGCTCACCTATAACTTATTGATTACAAGTGACTTGCAAAGAAGATAAAAATCACTATTTATCATGCAAAAGATAGTATTACAAAACATTTCTTTGTAAACATATTTCAGCCTTTATAATAAGTAGATATAATGATTTATACCGCATTTAAAACAAATAACAACCTACCCTATCTGTATGATTTTTAGCTTATTAGCAATAAAAACAATTAAAAATACCACAGATATGGTAATTAATAAATACCACACACATGGTATTTTTGTCGTTCTCGACAAACTTTATGGTGGATTTTTGGGTAGAATAGAAAAGAAGCCCTATCTTTGCAAGCAGTTAAAGCAACGATACCACGTGCTACATGTCACACAAAGCCACACATATATAAAAGGTAGAACGGCGTAGCATCAAAGATAAAATCATATAAATATAAAAGATTGTAAGAGATGAAAAGTTTAGAATTATTGTTTCCAAAAGTTGAAAGTACAAAAACATCCCTCCTATTATTGGCTTCACGCCTTATATTCGGATTGACATTTGCGAGCCATGGACTCGACAAACTACAGCATTTCGCAGAAACAGCTGCACACTTTCCTGCACCCTTCGGTCTTAGTGGTGACATTGCTGTTGGTTTGAGTATCTTCGGCGAGTTAGTGTGTGGTTTGGCATTTGCCTTCGGTTTCCTCACACGTTTAACACTACTACCAATGATTTTCACCATGATAGTTGCTTTCACAACTGTGTTTGGTGGATCGATCAGTGCAGGTGAATTACCTTTCCTCTATCTTGTCATCTTCGTTCTCTCATGGTTTGCTGGCGCAGGCAAGTTCTCTGTTGATGGCATCATTCGAAGCAAAATAAGTCGGGGTAATTCATAATTCACAATTCATAATTCATAATTCATAATTCATAATTCATAATTCATAATTCATAATTCATAATTATGATTACCATTATTAGCTTTGAACTTTGAACTTTGAGCTTTGAACTTTATGATATGTGCAAACTCTATCTCACTTTTACCAACTACGAATTTCGCTAATGCTTATTGCAATGTAATTCGTATCATTTGCGTAATTCGTAGTTGACGAGAGAACACGTTACTTGTAGCGAAAAACCACAGCTAATATCGGTAATCATAATTATGAATTATGAATTATGAATTGTGAATTATGAATTATGAATTGTGAATTATAGATTATGAATTATTAGCCCCAACACTCAATATCTTTTGCTATATCAGGCATTGTCTCTCGCTTGAAAACGGGACTCTGCACGCCCGCCCGCTTCTGTCTACGATAATCATCAAGCAGGCGGAAAGCGTATTTACCAAGTGTAAAGATGGTTATAAGATTGCAAATTGTGATGAGTGCCATGAAGAAGTCGCCAATACTCCACACAAGGTCAAGACTGGCAAGAGCACCAAATATAACCATTACACCTCCTGTTATCACACGCAAAACAAAAATAGCTGAAGGACGGTCGGTCAAGAAACGCACATTGGTCTCACCATAATAATAGTTTCCAATAATACTACTGAAAGCAAAGAAGAAAATAGCTATCGCAATAAACACTGGTCCAGCCGTACCCACTTCGCTCTCTAACGCTGCCTGAGTAAGTAATATTCCCGACTCAGAATTATTGGTATAAAGTCCGCTAATGATAATAATAAAAGCAGTACAGCTACAAACGAGAAGCGTGTCAGTGAATACACCGAGCGACTGGATAAGTCCTTGTTTCACGGGGTGAGTGGTTGATGCTGTCGCAGCAATGTTAGGAGCAGAGCCTTCACCCGCCTCATTACTGAACAATCCACGCTTAATACCATTCATCATCGTCGCGCCTAATCCACCACCTGCAACCTGTGCAAAACCAAAAGCATTCTCAATAATAAGGTAGAAGACATGAGGAATGAGTTGGATATTCATTACAATAATCACCACTGCAAGGAGAACATAACTCACTGCCATCAGCGGAACGAGTACGCTACTTACCTTAGCAATACGCTGAATACCACCGAAGACAACTGCTAAAGAGAAGACAGCGAGAGCGATACCCATCCATGTCGGATTAATCGAAAAAGCCTTCTCCATCGCTCCACATATAGTATTGCTTTGTATGGAAACATAAGCCATACAGACAGTCATCGTAATCAGTACAGCAAAGAGCTTCGCCATCCATTTACAATGCATTCCATGCAGAATATAATAAGCTGGTCCACCTATAAACGAATCGGCATGACGACGCTTATAAAGCTGGGCAAGCGTAGACTCGATAAAGGCTGTCGCAGAACCCAACAACGCAATGACCCACATCCAAAAGACGGCACCGGGACCGCCAATGGCTATGGCACTTGCCACACCAGCAAGGTTTCCCGTTCCCACACGTGAGGCAATCGAGACGGCAAAAGCTTGAAAAGACGATACATGTTTCTCGCCCTTATCATGCGTACCTGTCGATTCTGTCAGCAAACGAACCATCTCGCCAACCATGCGAAACTGTACGAAACGCGTCCGCCAAGTAAACCATAACGCACAAATAATGAGTGCGGCAACAAGGATATAAGACCATATAAAATAATTGACAGATACGATGGATTGATTTAACCATCCGTCTGCAGAAAACAATTCTATCATTTAATAAGAGATTAAATATTAGATACAAAAATACTAAAAACATCCGAAAGATATCAGATTTGTTCACAAAAAAAATTGCTATTCACTTGACATTTACAATTATTTCACTAACTTTGCAAATTACTAATGGTTGATAAACACATGGTAAGAAAAAGAAAAAACAAGTTTAGAGATGTACGCGAATTTCTGATGATTGCATTGGCAATGCTCATCGGCAGCTTCGGCTGGTGTGCATTCTTATTGCCTCATCAAATCACTATCGGCGGTATTGCCGGTATTGCATCTGTCATTCAATGGGGTCTTGACATCCCTGTACAGTATACCTATCTCACTATCAACGGCATACTACTCTTTGTCGCATTAAAGATATTGGGTTGGAAATTCTGTATCAGGACCATTTTTGCCGTCTTGGTGTTCGCCTTTATAACATCGATTCTGCGTGAACTCTTTGCTGGACATCCGCTCTTTTCCGACGAGCCTTTCCTTGCCTGTGTAGTGGGTGGTGTATTGTTAGGTGTCGGAGTCAGCATCGCCTTGCAGTATAATGCCAGTTCGGGCGGATCGGATGTAATTGCGGCAATGATTCATAAGTATCGTGATGTCTCACTCGGACGTGTCATCCTTGCTTGTGACCTCTGTATCATCACCTCCAGTTATCTCGTTTTGGAGAATTGGGAAAAGGTTATCTACGGATACATTGTTCTCTTCGTAATGACCTATGTAGTGGACTACCTTATTAATGGTATGCGTGGTTCGGTGCAGTTCTTTGTCATTTCTGAACACTGGGGAGAGATTGGTTCTGCCATTAACAACGATGTTGACCGTGGCTGTACGGTTATCGAAGCACGTGGATTCTACACGGGTAAGAAGGTGGGAATGCTCTTTATCATCGCACGCCGTTCTGAAGCGCACTCTATCTATCAAGTGATTGACGAGATAGACCCTAACGCCTTTGTGTCACAGGGTGCCGTAAACGGTGTTTATGGTATGGGATTCGATAGAATGAAGGTAGCACATAAAAAGAAAGTTGCTGACGAGAAGGTCAGAACAAAAGAATAAGAAAGAAGGAAAGATTGTAAAGATGAATATTCAGGAACTCGAAGGTAAGCGTATTGCCATTCTCCTTTCTGGAGGTGTTGACAGCTCGGTTGTCGTCTATGAGTTTGCACGATTAGGCTTACATCCAGACTGTTTCTATATTAAAATAGGACCGGAAGAGAAGGAAGATTGGGATTGCAACTCTGAGGAAGACCTTGAGATGGCTACACTTGTGACCCGCCGTTTCGGCTGTAAGCTGCAGGTCATCGACTGTCATAAGGAGTATTGGGACCAGGTGACACGCTATACTATGGAGAAGGTGAAGGCAGGCTTTACACCTAATCCGGACGTGATGTGCAACCGACTGATAAAGTTTGGGGCTTTTGATGAGAAGATGGGGCATGACTATGACCTCATCGCTACGGGTCATTATGCACAGACTGAATGGATTGACGGACGTAAATGGCTCACCACAAGCCCTGACCCTGTAAAAGACCAGACCGACTTTTTGGCACAGATTTACGATTGGCAGCTAAAGAAAGCTATCTTCCCAATCGGCCACTATGAGAAGAATGAGGTGCGAGAGATTGCCGAACGAGAGAATCTCATCAATGCACGCCGTAAGGATTCGCAGGGAATCTGCTTCCTTGGAAATATCGATTATAATGAGTATGTACGCCGCTATTTAGGCGAACAGATGGGCGACGTCATCGAACTTGAAACGGGAAAGAAAATTGGCGAACACAAAGGACTATGGTTCCATACCATTGGGCAACGAAAGGGGCTCGGTCTTGGCGGTGGCCCTTGGTTCGTCATCAAGAAAGATGTAACTAAAAATATCCTGTACGTAAGTCATGGCTACGACCCTGCTACAGCCTACAAGAAAGATTTCCCGCTCCATGATTTCCACTTCTTGACAGAAGGTATCACAACCTTACCTGAGAAGATTACCTTCAAGATTCGCCACACACCTGAGTACCATCCCGCAACTGTTGAACAGTTGTCGGACGGTAGGTGTATCATTCACTCTGCCGAAAGCATCCACGGCGTTGCTCCCGGACAATTCTGTGTTGTCTATGATGAACAGCATCACCGCTGCTTTGGATCAGGAGAAATTACGTTATAAGGGTGGAAAGTTAACGAGTTGACGGGTTGACGAGTAAACAAGTTATGTGTTCTGTTGACTGCTTTTTTCACCAAACTAACGAGATGACAAGTTACAAGCTGACAAGTTGACGAGTAAACCAGTTATATGTTCTGTTGACAACCTTGTTGTTACAAGCTAACAAGTTGACTAATTGATGGGTGAACCAGTTATGTGTTTGTAAATTGGTCCGTAAGGTTTATTGCGTCCAAAAAGCAAAAATCATAATTCCATTTGAGCTTATTTTAGAAGAGAGGAAATAGAACAAAACCGTTATTCCCTAAATACTTACAAGTTAGATTTAGCCCATATCGGTCAGCTAATAGAAGTATAAACAGCATTATTCTTTTATAATTCTACCTTATAAGGCATTCCTATGTATGCTAAACATTAAAGCCTTACGACCTTTATAACAATAGCCTTAAAATCCCTTACTTTTCGTCTTCAACAGATGTGTTGATGCTTAGCACATGTCGTGTTGTTGGTTAGCACAAATGGTGCTAAGGGTTAATCACATTGCTATTTGTTATCAAAGTAGATTCAATTTCTGATTAGAAGCGGCTTATTTTACACAAACCCTACTCATCCCTATTGACTAAGAAGGCTTGTCGTTCCGAAACAAATACGCTATTGTTATTGAACCCCAATCAATCATTAGACCATAAAATGTATAGTTCTTCTTACATTGGTATTGTTTCTTAACATCTTTTATATTCTTAAGATACTCCCTTTTATTTTATCAACTTCTGTACATATCTGTATATATTCTTTCGAAAAACATTTCTTACTATCACCCGTCCATATACCTTTTCAGCCCTTTCATAGGTAGAAATCCACAAATATTTATAATTATAAGTGTTTTATGTACTCTTTTATTTGGAATAGAAAGAAATAAGACTAATTATGATTTAGAGTATAAATTTAATCGCAAAAAGATTGTTTCTTTTATAAATAATATTTATATTTGCAGCAGATATATAATAGGACGAATAACCTGTAAGAGTCTTTACTCATCAATTCCTCTTAAAATATCTTCTGCCATACGTGCAGATACCATAGAAAAAGTGTTCCATCCGACATTTGATTAACTATAAATATGTATATATGAAGCAGGTTTACTATTTTATTTTCTTAGTGCTACTGGCGTTCTCGTCAGTAAACGCAAAGGCTGACACAACTGTAAGAGTCAAGGTTGATGATATCAACAGAGTTTCAGTCAAAGTAAATTACGTGCCCGTTGTCAATCTTGCTAACGGAACAAATGAAATTACTGTGCCCCAATATGGTGCCTTAACCATTGAGGCAAAACAAGGTTATTACTTAAAGAGCG
>QWCI01002645.1_pt1 | contig 14490 bp, 25 predicted proteins | sample 1972541 | NCBI WGS metagenome assembly QWCI01 (sample SAMN09866712, study PRJNA288562) | Human oral metagenome isolate term3_saliva, whole genome shotgun sequencing... | isolation source: mouth | host: Homo sapiens | place: USA: California | reverse complement strand
ATTAATTAAAAAAAATAATAGGTTCTTTTTTTTATTTTATGGAATAATATATATGTAGGATTAAAAAAACAAAACTATAGATAAATTACAGAAAGGAAAACAGAAGTGAACAATTTAGAAATCTTTATATTAAAACACGTAACCTTGGATATTTGGTCTTCAGAATCAATTCCATTTATATTGTTATTTATTTTTATTTCTGCTTTCTTAACAGCTATGCTTTCTATGTTGTTTGTTTCCTTTTACGATGATGGAAATGGGATTTCGAAAGAAAACTCAAAGAAAATAAAAACAATAGCTTCTACATTGTTTGTTATTTCTATGAGCATATGTCTAATGTTATTCTACAACGACAACAAAGTTAACCTTAAAGGTCCAGTAGATTTTAACAGTAAATATAACATAGCAATAGAAGAGAAAGATAATATAATTGAATTGAAATATTATAAAAAACCTATTTTTACAAATGATGATTCTATGTGGAATTACTTTAAAATCAATATAAAGAAAACAAACTCTGGAAAATATTACGTTTTCTTCAATGGAAACGCAGAGGATAAAAAAGAAATCACAGAAGAAGATGTCAAGGGAACTATAGAAAACATTAGAAAAAGTGAAAATTATGAATTTGATGAAAAAGCAGAAAAAATAAATCTGCATGAATTACAACAAAAAGACAACAAAGATAGCAGTAAAGAAATCTCAGAGAACAAAGAAAACAAAACTAATTTCTTGAAGTATATTGTAGTATTTATTGTAGTTGGATTCCTACTTTATTTATTTTTCAAAAAAGATAAAAACAAAAAAGAAACAGAAGAGAATACAGAGATAACTGAAAGCAAACAAAAAACTACCTTGAAAGAGTTCAAAGAAAACTTTTTAAGAAATCAAAATAAATGATTTAGATTTGTAATAGAAAGGATAATGAAAAATGAACAATGTAGAAAATCTTAAATAACAAATAAAAATAAGGAAAGTATTATATATAATATTTTTTTATTAAATATTTTAGTAATAACTCTTGATTTTTTATAAAATATATGTTATAATAAAATCAAAGAAATAAAACGAAAGGACTTGAGACTATGAGAACACAAACACCAAGCTTTGTAGTTAAAGTGAAACTACATTTACAAGATAATGTGAAAAATCACTTAAATAAAAGTTTCCATATTGCTGATAGTGCGTATAACGAGACATTAAGTTTTGGTCTCAAGCGATTTTCGGCTATGAAGAAAAACGAAAGATATCAAGAATTATTAGAACGTAGAAGAGAAGCAGTAAAAGTTCAAGAGAACATCAAAAAGAAAATAAAAGAAGAAACTAAAAAAGAAATTAAGCAAAAACTTAAAGAAGAAGCGAAACAGAAAAAAGCACAATTAAAAGAGATTGATGAAAATCTTGGAGAAATTAGAATGAATTATGGATTAACAAAATATCAACTATCTTCATGGCTTTTAAAAAGACGTAAACAAACCGTAGCATATCAACATTTGAATTCTGTAGAAATCCAGATTATAGGTGAAAATGCGTATCAAACATTATCTCAAGTTATCTTTTATAAGACAAAACCTGAAAAGTTAAAATTTAAAAGTAAATACAGTTTAGAACATAGTTTTAGAAACAGAGAAAATAGTACAGGAACAATATTGCTTGTATCTGAAAAAATAGATATTGCATATCGTTTATACATACACAAGAGGTCAACGTTCATCGATATACCTGTAAGTGCATTTACTCAATATCAACAAGAACAACTACTTCGAGCAGACAAAATTAAATACGTTCAAATTGTTTCAAAAACAATCAGAGGAAAACAAGTTTTTTATCTTTATATTGTATGTCAAGGAATTCCAGTTAGTAAAATACAGAAAGGTGAAGGAGTGATAGGTGTTGATCCAGGTATCTCAACAGTCGCTTATGTATCTAAAGATTCGTGCGAACTTGTTGATTTAGTACCTAATGATTTTGCTCGTAAAGAAAGATTAATTCAAAATCTTTCTCGCAAAATCGAAAGAAGCCGTAGAGTGAATAATCCAGAAGCCTACAATAAAAATGGCACTATTAAGGAAGATGTACGTTTAAAACCACTATCAAATTAGTAAACCATATCGTATCTCAAAGCTCAGTTATCAAGATTGAAGATTTAGATGTTAAGAGTTTACAAAAGAGAAAACGTGAAACACGAATTAATCCTAAAACAGGTAGACCTTTTAGTAAGAAACGTTATGGAAAGGCTGTATTTAAAGCCGCTCCTGGACATTTTAGAGCCTTACTATTACATCGTGCTAACTCAACTGGATGTAAAGTAGATATTATATCACCGAAAAAGACAAAACCAAGCCAGTATAACCATATAACTGGTGAATTCAATAAAAAAGAATTAAAAACACGCATTTATAATTTGACAGACGAAATTACTGACGTACAAAGAGATTTATACTCTGCATTTCTAATAGCTTATATTGAAAATGATAAATATTTAACTGAACAATTAGAAGAAAACTTTGAGAACTTTTATGAAAACATGAAAAAACAATTAGACATATTAAGACAGAAACCAAGTAGATTAAGTTGGTATGTAGCATAATTTGTCAGGAAAAAGACATAAAAATCCGTGGGGTTGACGCTCCTGCGTTATTGCATAAGACAATCTAAATAAGGTTGATAAGCTTTTCCACTTTCGGGAAAAGCTACTTGTGAAGTCTCCAATACTCAGACACATACCGAGATTGGGTTTTTACCCAAAGCAGGTCATTATCTTCGGATAGTCGCTCTGACCTTTATTAGTTAGAGAGGAGAACTGAGTGCGTTTGATATGTCAAACGGGAAATTCTGAATTTAAAATTCGGAAGAACGTCATATCCAGATGATCCAGACTTTGTGGAAAACGAAAGTTGGAACAAATCTTTAATTTCATTCTATTTACAAGATGAAGAAAATAGGATAAAAAGAAGTAATCCATTGTACAAAGGCGAAGACAAATTAAATCCTGGAGATTTATTATATTTTGGAGAAAATATGAAGAAAAAGATTACAAAAGCTAAAGTAGAAGATTTAAAAGTTTTCAAAGATAGCTTTTTGAAATCTTTTAATTAATAACAAAACTTCAATAAATAAACTAAACTAATAAAGCTAATTCGATTAATTTTTTAAAAAGAACTTATTATATAAAATAATAGGTTCTTTTTTCTTTTATGGAATAATATATATGAACAAAAAAGAAAGGAACTTTTTACAATGAATATTTCATCATCAGAATATTTTTATGAAATGTTTAAAGAAGCTTTTTCTAATTATTATTTTTTAACATTTCTTTGTTTACTTCTTCTTATATATGTTGTTTTTCCTTGTAAAGAAAACTTTGATAACAGAGAAGCAAACAAAACAACAGAAGAAAACAATCTAAAGCTAAACTTAAAGAAAACAAAAGAAGATAACTTGGAAACATTCAAAGATAACTTTTTAGAAAAAGCAAGCTAATAAAGATATTATAAAAAAATAATAAAAATAAGGGGAGCTTTTAAAATGGATGATTTTTTAAGTAATATAAACCTTACTTACTTAATAGGTGGATTTATTGTTGTTATTCTAATTTTCTATATAACAAAGAAGATCATATCAATATTGTTCACTTTGGCTATCGTGTTGTCCTTGTTTGGATATTCGAGTTTAGCAGATACATTAAATCCTATTAATATCGTAAAAAATTATAATGTAGGTTATAATAACAATGAGGTTACGTTGTCTCCAAAAGATGACAAAGGAACACCACAAGTTTTCAGAGTAGAAGACGAAGGTGATAAAGTGTCATTATCAAATAATGATAGAAAAATCAAAATAAGTAAAGAAAAATTCCAAAAAATAATACAAAATATGGAATAATATATATATAATAAAAAAAACAAAAAGGAGATTTTTCAAAATGAAAAAATTTATCAAAAAAACAGAAGCAGGAAAATATGAAGTTAGAGAACACGGGGCAAACTTCTTATACACAAAAGAAGAGTTTTCAAAAGAAGTCTTAAATGGAAATATGTATTTAAAAGCAAACAAACCAATTGCTGCTACTGAGTTAAAAAAATACATTTAAAATCTCCTTTAATAGAAAGGAGACCTTTCAATAATGTACTTTCACAACATATCAGATAACAGAGGAAAACACATTAAACATTTTATGAGAAATAGTTTACCAAGTTTCTCTGTAAAAGAAGTTTTCACAACAGTTAACAATAAGGGAACTCTTAGGGGATTACATTTTCAATATCCAACTTGTAGAAAGATACTTCAATGTTTAAATGGTTCTTTTAATGTAAGAATAGTAGTTAAACAAGAAGATTTAAGATATATGAACGAAAAATACACAAAAGTAGTCCAGTTAAACGATAGAGTAATAGTTCATTATGACAATTACAATAATACCTGTTCATCTTTATTTGTCCCGTCAATGGTGGCTTTAGGTTATGTTTCTTTAGAAGATAACAGTATAATGAATTGCTTATCAAGTGAATTGTTTGATTCCACTAAAGATGTAGGTTTTAATTATAAATCTTTTAAAATTGATTGGAATTATCCAGAAGAAGATTTTATATTAAATGAGAAAGATAAAGTTTTACCAAAATATGAAGATAGTTTTGCTGTCTTTAATGTTTCACAAGACCAAGATAAAGCAAACATTTTTATCTTTTGTAATAAGGAAAACTTTAATCTTGTTTCAAGGAATATAAAAACAAGATTACCTGTGTACACAATAAACGGAAAAGAATACAAGTTAGGTAGAGAGATTGCTCTAACAAACAAAGATAAGTTTCTAAATATTGAATATCCTATTACAGATGGATATTTTACAGTTAGTGGAATTAATATAAAATTTGAAGATAACACAATAAAAATCGAAGGCACTTAAAATTAAGTGCTTTTTTTATTGAAAAAATGATTTTTTAAAAATATTTTGGATTGCTCAGAATCGATTTGAATTTTTTGATGTTGATATATCAACGTTTGTAGCACCTGAAAATTCGCTAAAAATGAGCAAAAATGCTTATCACGTATAGTAGTCGAGACCTAACGTAAAAATCGCTCAGAATCGATTTATTTGATTTTTTACAAGTGTTGACAAAGAAAGAAAACAATGATATAATATAAACACAAAGAGAAAGAGAGAAATTAAAAAATGAATAAAATATATAACAATTTAACAATAGATAACTTAGTTAAAACAGATTGGATTAATCAGTTCAGAAAAGCTCAACAAAGAGAAATCGCTAAGGGCTATGTAAAAAAAATTAACATATTGGTTTATGCTAAGAAAAAATACAGCGGAAAACAAATGGCAGAAATTAGAATGGGATTAGAAGAAGGTTTAGATGTTTCAGCTTACTTAAATGTAAACTTTACAGCAGACCAAATGGCACAAATAAGATTTGGATTAAAAGACAACTTAGATGTATCTATTTATGCTAACAACAAATATGATCTTTATCAAATGAATCAAATTAGAAAAGGCTTAGAAGATAACTTAGATGTTAGCGTATATGCCAATCCAAATTTAAGTTGGCGAGAAATGTCGAAGATTAAAAAAGAAATGAGAGAAATAAGAAATGAACAAAATATACAATAATTTAAATATAGATAACTTAACAAAAACTGAATGGTTTAATCAATTTAATGAATATCAACAATATCAAATCTTGGAAGGCTTAGAAGCTAACTTAGATATATCAGTTTATGCTAAGATAGAATTTGATGATGATCAAATGGAAGAAATCAGAGAAGGATTAGAAGCTAATTTAGATGTATTAATTTATGCTAAACCAGAATATGAATGGGAGCAAATGCAACAAATTAGGATAGGATTAGAAGATAACTTAAATGTATCAATATATGCTAATCCAGATTTTGATTGGAAACAAATGGAATATATTCGAAACGCATTGGAAAACAACTGGGAAACTTCTTGGTTTACTAAAAAAGATTTTTCTTATTCTCAAATGGAGCAAATAGCTTTTGGTTTAAAAGATAATTTAGATGTATCGATTTATGCTAAAACAGAATATAACTGGAAAGAGATGCAAGAAATCAGATTAAAATTATTAGAAGAAAGTACGCTTTAATAGTGTACTTTTTTGTTGTAAAAAATAATAAAATATGTTATAATAAAAAAGAAAACTATAAATAAAAGAGAGAAATTAGAAAATGGAAAAAATACACAACAATTTAAACATAGAAAACTTAATGAAAACAGAATGGGGAAATCAATTTGATGAATATCAGAAAGGATGTATTAAACAAGGTCTTGAACAAGGCTTAGATGTTTCAATTTATGCTAAACCTCATTTTTCATATAGTAAAATGTTGGCTATAAAAAATATTCTTCAAGAAGGCATTAACTTTGATGAAATCAAACATTATGTTGATATGGATTATGACGGTTATCAATTACATATTTTAGCAGATGACCTTAAAGCAGGTAAAGATGTTTCTTTATATGTAAACCCAGAATACAGTTGGAAACAATGTCAGGTTATCAGAAAGGGCTTGTATTCTAAAAATAATATTGATGTTTCTCTTTATGCTAACCCTAAGTTTTCTTCTGGACAAATGGACCAACTTAGAATGGGGTTAGAAGAAAATATAGATATAAAAGATTGTTTAAATAGCAAATATAAAGTAGGCGAAATGAGAGAAATAATTTTAGGATTAAAAACTAATATAGATATGCTACCTTATGTTAAGAAAAGGTTTTCAATTAAACAGTTAAGTCAAATTAGATTAGGTTTAATGAATAATGTAGATATTTCTCTTTATGCTACAAAAGAATATAATCACAAACAAATGTCAGAAATTAGAAAAGGTTTAGAAGAAGGGTATAATGTTTCTGTTTATTTAGATAAAAAATTCACTAATTATCAAATGGCACAAATAAGATTAGGTTTATTAGCTAATATAGATGTTTCAATATATGCTAAAACAGAATATGACAATGCCCAGATGGAACAAATAAGAGATGGCTTAGAAGCTAACTTAGATGTATCTATTTATTCTAAAAAAGAATTTGATAGCGAACAAATGAAACAAGTTAAAATTGGTTTAATGTTAGGAATAGATTTATCTGATTATGCTAACAAAGGTTTCATTGGACTGCAGATATTTGAAATTCGAGAAGGAATTGTAAAGAACTTAGATGTGTCTATATATGATAAAAAAGAGTTCAACTGGCTACAAATGGAACACATAAGACACGGTTTGGAAAATAATTTAGATGTTTCTGTTTATGCTAAACCAGAGTTTGATTATTCTCAAATGAGTCAAATTGAAGAAGGTTTAAAAAACAATTTAGATGTATCAATCTATGCTACTCCAAAATATTCTTGGTTTCAAATGAAAGAAATAAGATTAGGGTTAGAAGATAACTTAGATGTTTCATCTTATGCGAAATCTGATTTGCCTTTTGAGAAAATGAAGCAGATTAGAGAAAAATTATTAAAAGAAAAAGAGAACAAAGAAAGTGAATAAAATATATAATAATTTAACAGTAGAAAACTTAATAAAAAATTCGACTCTTTACAAATGGAACAAATAAGATTAGGATTAGAAAAAAGTTTAGATGTATCTATATATGCTAAAACAGATTTTGATAGCAATCAAATGCTTGAAATTAAATTAGGATTAGAAGATAACTTAGATGTATCAATATACACAAAACCAGAACTCTCTTGGCGTAATATGCGAAAAATTAGAAATTATTTATTTAAAAAAAGTACACTTAAATAGTGTACTCTTTTTTGTTGTAAAAAACAACTTTTTAAAAATATTTTCGTTTGCTTAGAATCGATTTCAAATTTTCAATGTTGATATACCAACGTTTGTAGCACCTGATTTTTTAGCAAAAATAAGCAAAAATGCTTCTCACGTATAGTAGTCGAGACTTAACGAAAAAATCGCTCAGAATCGATTTATTTGATTTTTTTACAAGTGTTGACAAGACAAAAAAACAATGATATAATATAGATATAAATAAAAAGAGAGAACAAAGAAAGTGAGCAAATTATATAACAATCTATCAATAGATAACTTAATAAAAACAGAATGGTTTAATCAATTTAATGCATATCAACAAGATGAAATTATAAAAGGAATAGGAGATAGCTTAGAGGTGTCAATCTATGCTAAAAAAGAATACATTTGGGACCAAATGCAACAAATTAGAGTTGGATTGTTAAGTAAAGTAGATGTTTCTTGGTATGTAAAAAAAGAATTAGAATCGAGACAAATGGAACAAATCAGATGGGGATTAGAAAAGAACTTAGATGTATCAATATATGCTAAATCAGAATTTGATAGTTTTCAAATGGAAGAAATAAGGTTAGGGTTAAAAGATAACTTAGATGTCTCTCTATATGCTATATCAGAATTTAACTGGGAACAAATGAAACAAATTAGAGAAGAATTATTAAAAGAAAGTACACTTAAATAGTGTACTTTTTTGTTGAAACTACTTGAAAGATTACATAAACTATGTTATAATGAGATAATAAGCAAGAAAGAGAGAACAAAGAAAATGAATAAAATCTACAATAATTTATCAATAGAAAATCTAATAAAAACAGAATGGTTTAATCAATTTAATGAAGACCAACGATATTGGATAACAGAAGGCCTTGAAAACAAAATAGATGTATCAGTCTATGCTAAACCAGAAATGCCAGACTCTATTATGGAAGAAATTTTTTATTCACAAATCTCTAATATTGATATTATGCCTTATGTGAATGAAGGTTATTCTTTATTCCAACTTATAGAAATCAAAGAGGGCTTAGGAGCTAACTTAGATATTACTTATTACGCTAACATTAATTTTAATTGGCAACAGATGAGAGAAATAAGATGGGGGATAGAAGCTGACTTAGATGTTCCAATATATGCTAAGAAATGTTTTGATTGGCAACAAATGGAACAAATTAGATGTGGATTAGAAGACAACTTAGATGTTTCTCAATATGCTAAACCAGAATTGTCTTTTGAAGAAATGGAAAAAACAAGATTTAAATTAGAAAATGAAATAGAATAATTTTGAAAGGAGAAAATAAATGAACAAAATAATAAAAAAATACAAATTAATAAGTAAAATGGAAAAACCATTGTTAGCTTTTTGTTTGCTATATATTGTTATCTCAATAATAAGATTTAAACATTTCACATCAATAGACTTTTTAATTATGTTGTTTTTATTTTTATTCTATAGAACAATAAAAGAACAAAAAGAAAAATTAGAAGAAAATCTATTTGGATTATTTTTAGTAAATAATTACATTACAGTCAACCGAGAGGAAACTCTTCTGTACACAAGAGAAGAGATCGAAGAAAAAGCAAGCAAAGGGGAAAATCTTGTTTTCTATTCCAACATTGAAGTTGGAGAAGTTCTTGATAAGAAATTAAAGAGAATAATCTTAGCTAAAGATTTCTTAAAGAACACACCAGATGTTAAGGAAGTAAAGAAAGTGAAAACAAAGATTTCTTTTGATAAGTTTGATTTTGAAAATCAAAATATTATAAACAAAATTGGAAAAAAATACCAGAAGATGGAAATTCATATAGAAAGGATTTAGAAAATTGAAAGAAAAATACTTAACAGAAGAAGAAATCAAGGGTAGCACCTACTTAACCGATATTATCTACGATTCTATAAAAGAAGAAGTTAGCAAAGGATCCTTAAAGATTACAGAAGAAGGATTAAACAACTTAGTAGAAAAAATTAAACCTCACTTAAATAGAAAACAAGAAAACAAAATGTTAACTGATTTTTATAATATTTAGCACAAAGAAGGAGAGTATAAAATGAAAAAAGAATACACAACAGAAGAAAAAATAGAATTGATTAACAAAGGAATCCTTTTATCTTACTTTAGAGCTGACGAGGATCCTAATATTAGATGTGAAGTAGCTTTTCAAGGTCGAGGTAAAGATTTGACGATATTGGTTCACGATAAGGAGCCTTCAGTAAGGATTGCTGTGATGTCTCATCAAAGACCGCAAGATTTATTTATTTTAAAACAAGATAAAGAAGAAATAATAAGAAATCTTGCATTAAGATTTGAGAAAGATAGAGAAGAGTGGATGAATGAGGAAGAGGAGATATATTAATTATGGGTCTTACATCAAAGATAGCAAGATTTTATTTAAAAAACAAGATTAGATATGTTTTAGGTACACCCGTTAAGTTATCTTTTAATGAAAGAAAACTAATAGTTATCAGTAAAGAAAACGAGATGTTGTTTTCTTTATTAGTTAAGAAAACTGGAACAATTGAAGAAAAATGGCGAGACAAGAACATTAACATTTTACAGAAGAATGAAATAAAAAAAGTTTTCTTGGAACTTCAGAATGATTTATTCTAAAAAAGATTAAGTTGAAAAACTTTTTCTTTTTTTTATTGAAATCTAAAAAATAATATGTTATAATAAAAGAAAAAAGTAAGGAATGAAAAATAAGAATGGATAGAAATAATTTTGTTGTTTCAAAAATAAGGAGTAAAAAATTAACTGGAATGGGCTACCACTTGGATTCTGTTGAGGATTGGAATATAGTGGCACAAATTCCACAAGAAATAGAACAAGATGTAATTAGCTATTTTAGAGCTGGCTTCAATCACAAAGAAGTAGCCAAGAGATTGCCAGAGGAATACAAATGGATTCCTGAATTCATTTCAATGTACCATAAGTCTTATCATAAAAAATTTTAAAAAAAATGTTGACAAAGAAAACTAATAATGCTATAATAAAAAATGTAAAGAATAAGAAAGAGAGAATAAAGAAAATGAATAAAAAATTAACATATGGTGGATTTAAAGAAGAATTAAAAAGAGGTACTGAAGTACTGATAGAGTACCCTCTTGATAACGTAAAAGAAAACAGAGTGATTTTATCTTCATCAAGAAATATTTTAAAAACTGGAAGATATATCACAGAAGAAGAAAAAGCAAAAAAACTACAAAATGGTAGTTTTGAATGGGAATTTGAAGCATTAAACGGAAAAGATTATGAGATTATTGTTTTAAATTATCCGAAAGCTAACCGAGTAAATGTAAAAGAAAATTCTTTAGAATTATTGTCTTATGTTGAAGATGACTATTTATTCCCATTTGTGGCAAAAGAAGAGAATGAAGTCTGGATGAGAATTACAGCATAAAAAAGTACTTTATATTAAGTACTTTTTTGTTTATAAAAGAAAGGTAAAAAACAATGAAAAATAAAGATGTTTATAGTAGAGAAAAAATATTAGAATACATAATAGAAAAAAGAAAAGAATTTGAAGAAATAGAATTAAAAGATAACAATGTCAACTTAAATGCTATCGCTTTTTTATATAGAATTGAAATAGATAAAGATAACAGTAGAGAAGAGATTGCTTTAAAGATAGCTCGAAAACTATTAGATCACAAGGAAAAAACAAATGAAATAGAAGATAGAGCCGCTTCTTATTTCGCAAGAGAATTATTGTTACCAAAAGAAATCTTGTATTTGGCTATTGAGAAATATGAGAGAGATTTTAATGTAGAAGATTTCTCTAAGGTTTCTGTTGCTGATTTCTTGGATGAACTTTCTAAAACTTTAAATGTTTCTAAAGATTTAATAGAAAACAAATTAAGATTTTTAAATATCATCTATTCAAGTGTTGACAAATAGAGATAATAATGTTATAATATAAATATAAGAAGTAAAGAAAGAGAGAACAAAGAAAATGAACCAAGCATTAGTAAAAAGATTTGAGAAAATAGCAATTGAAAACATAGAGAAAGATTTAGATATAGCAGAAGAAAGCCAAGATTTCTTAGAAGTTATCTCTGAATATGAAGATTGTTTAGTTTTTAGAAATGCTAAAAATGAAGAAGAAATAGAACAATCAATGAATTTGGTAAGAGATTTGTTTATATTCTTATTCCCAACAGTAGGTGGCTCACGTTCAGATTACTTAGCGTCCGCTATTGCTAACGCTATTGAAGAAAGTAAGATTGTGATAGATTTTAAAGTAGAAAGCAAGAAAATGAACTCTGAATGTTGTAAGAAACTTTACAGAGCAATTAATTCAAAAGCAATCTATCCATTTCAAGCAATGAACAGATTAAAGAAATATAATTTGTTTGCTTAAAAAGAATATAAGGTATAAGAAAACACATTTAAATAATGTGTTTTTTTTGTTGAAGAAATAAAAAAAATATGTTATAATGTAGAGAGAAATTAGAAAAACAAGAGAGAAAAAAAATGAATAAGATATATAATAATTTAAACATAAAAAACTTAATAAAAACTGAATGGTTTAATCAATTTGATGAAGATCAACAATATGAAATCTTAGAAGGATTGAAAAATAATTTAGACGTATCAATTTATGCTAAAAAAGAATTTGATTGGGACCAAATGAATGAAATTAAATTAGGTTTGTTAAGTAATGTTGATGTGTCAATATATGCTAAATCAGAATTTGATAATTTACAAATGGAACAAATTAGATTAGGACTGGAAGACAACTTAGATATTTCTTGGTACGCTAAGAAAGAATTTAATTGCGTACAAATGGAAGAAGTTAGAAAAGGATTAGTAGCTAACGTGGATGTGTCTATTTATGCTAAAACAGATTTTGAATATTGTCAAATGGAAGAAATCAGAGAAGGATTAGAAGCTAATTTAGATGTATCAATTTATGCTAAACCAGAATTTGATGATGAACAAATGTTTGAAATTAAATTAGGGTTAGAAAAAAATCTTGATGTTTCTATTTATGCGAAATTAGAATTTGATGAATATCAAATGTCTCAAATAAGAGAAGGATTAGAAGCTAACTTAGATGTTTCATTATATGCTAAACCAGAATATAATTACAAACAAATGAAAGAAATTAGATTAAGATTATTGAAAGAGAATAAATAAAATGAATAAGATATATAATAATTTAACAATAGAAAACTTAACAAAAACAGAATGGTTTAATCAATTTAATAGAAATCAACAAAAAGAAATATTAAAGGGATTTGAAAACAAAGTTGACATTTATTTGTATGCCAAAAAAGAATTCAAATCTCAACAAATGGAACAAATAAGAATTGGTTTAAATAAAAATGTAGATGTTTCATATTACAATAAACCTTATTTTAAAAAAAAGCAAATGAGAGAGATTAGACGTGGCTTACAAAACAACTTAGATGTTTCAATTTACGCAAAAAAAGAATTCAATTCATCTCAAATGAGCGAAATAAGAGAAGGCTTAAGAGATAACTTAAACGTTTCTATCTATGCTAAAAAAGAATTTGATTGGCAACAAATGAGAGAAATCAGAGAGGGTTTAAAAGCTAACTTAAATATTGATTTGTACATAAAAGAAGAACTTAGTTGGCAACAAATGAGAGAAATTAGGTTAGGATTACAGGATAACTTAGATATTTCTCAATATAATAATAGCGAATATTATTGGAAAAAGATGAAGTGGATTCGGAAAGGTTTACTTAAAGAAAACAATGGATAAGATATATAATAACTTAAACATAGAAAACTTAATAAAGACAGAATGGTTTAATCAATTTGATATATACCAACAAGAAGAAATCTACGAAGGATTAGAGAACAACTTAGATGTTTCTTATTATGCAGACAAAGAATTAAACTGGCAACAAATGGAAGAGATTAAATTAGGTTTAATGGATAATTTAGAAGTTTCTTTCTATTCCAATAAAGATTTCAATTGTTTGCAGATGCACCAGATAAGATTAGGTTTAACAGAAAATATAGATGTTTCAAAATATGCTAAAAAAGAATTTAATAAGAATCAAATGGCAGAAATAAGATTAGGCTTAAAAACTAACTTAGATGTTTCTAAATATGCTAATTCAAAATTAACTTGGGAAGAAATGGAAAAAATAAGAATAAGATTATTAAAAGAAAAAAGCACACAACAATAGTGTGCTTTTTTTGTTTGCTCAAGTGTTGACAACAAAAGAAAATAATGCTATAATATAAACATAAGATGAAAGAGAGAATAGAGAATATGAATAAGATATATAATAATTTATCAACAGATAACTTAATGAAAACAGGAATGTTTAATCAGTTTAGTATTATTTAAAGCTAATTAAAAATGTAAAAAATGATATAAAACATAAAGAAATATATATTCTCTTTTATTTTTTATTTTAGCATATCTTCATATAAAAGTCAATCTTGTTTTAATTTTTTTCTTAAAAAGACTTGAAAAAAGTAGAAAAAAATGATATTATAGATATATGAAAATAAGCTAAGTAGCAAGAAAAATAATCTTTTATTTATAGATTTTAAGAAGCTATAATAATAGTTAATAATTTTTGTTAAAAAATCTGTTAATTTAAAGAGATATAATAAGAAAAAAAGGAAGTGAGACTAAATGAGTAATAAATATATGTCAGCAATAAGACATGAGACACTAACAAATAAGGGAAAGATTGATAATTTAGAGCCATTATGG
>QWCI01000640.1_pt1 | contig 14504 bp, 22 predicted proteins | sample 1972541 | NCBI WGS metagenome assembly QWCI01 (sample SAMN09866712, study PRJNA288562) | Human oral metagenome isolate term3_saliva, whole genome shotgun sequencing... | isolation source: mouth | host: Homo sapiens | place: USA: California | reverse complement strand
GGAGGTTCTGGATATTTCGTCCAAACCACATATGCTAAGTTTGTCCATGTGCCATTTACGACATCCTATGTCTATTTGCTACATGACTTAGCAACGATGCGGCGGTTAAATATCTATCCGATCGTTCTCAGTCTGCTCGACGCTCTTACTCCGACTTTGCCGTGCGCTATTACTCGTCGGACAGCGACGGAATACAGAAAGACACAGTTCTGTCACTTGTTCGCAAACTCGCTGCGCTTGAAGAGGCAACTGCACCGCGCAATCGTAAGGCAAAGTATGTGTCTTGTCCTCAATGCGGAAGTAAGCTTTCCACTGAACATCTTGGGTCGCGTCAAACTGCGTGTCCATTGTGCTTGACATCCCTGCTCTCAGAAACGGATCTCAAGCGGATTGCGTCGCTTAAAGAACGGATTCGGCGGACGCGGGAGAAGGAAAAGTTAGCGGCACTGAAACGAAAGAACAAAGGAAAGGTTAAGTGGCTCGTTAAGGTGGAGGTGCATTGTTGATTCCTTCTTTCCCGCCTCTCTAAACCTTCTGCGTCGGGCGAGAGAAGATCTGTCTCTTGCCCGTCTTTTCCTTTGGTTTATCCCAAAAAACACTAATATCGAAAGGATGTTAACGAAAATGCGTCTAACAGACAATCGCCGATTCAAAAATGCCCGTGTGTGGAGACAGAAAGAACGTGCGCGTGACAAGCGGGAAAACACTGTCAACATCCCTACTGGCTATTTCGATATGAGAGGAAAACCTATTATGTCTGGCTCTGTTGTCTTGGTATATTCGTTATCTAAAGACACGAGTATGGGTGTGACTGTTGGTGTTGTCCTCTGGAATAGGGGGTTTGGAGGCGAACACTACTGCGCTATGAGCGGGTGTTGGTATGGTGATCGCAACTGGACTGACCCAAGAAATTTTGGAAAAATTGAGCGCATCTTTGATAGCAAGGTTGGCACTCAATATTCTGCTGTCTTGGTCGTTGGACAGTTGTGCGGGAACCGTCGCGAGGATGATGCTACAATGCGAGATTTCATGCGACGTTTTCGCTAAGTTTGTCGGATGTGCCAAAGGAGAATGTTTGAGCGGGAGAGATGTGGCATAAAGAAAAAATCCGCTCTCTGCTCGTTTTCTCCGATGTGTTTTGTGTAATGTTATATAATAAACACATCAGATGAGTTGTTCTCAAAAGAAAGGAAGATGTTAAATGTCAACAAGAGCCCTTATTTCATTCGTTCCCACGAAGGATATGACCGTCACGTTCACCTCTAAGGACCTCCCCGCAGATAACCCCTTCGAGGCGTTCGAGGGTGGGGACTTGAAGGGGCTGCAAAACGTCCTTAAGCAGCGTCGTCCCGTTCATTTTAAGGCGGGGAGCGCATACACTATCTACAGTCATTGGGATGGGTACCCCGAAGGTGTCGGAACTGCTCTGTATGAATCGTTTCAGGACGAGGAGCACATCGCAAACCTCATCGCTGCAGGTGACTGTAGCGCGGTTGCAGGTCATGTTGTTCCGTACATCTCGCGCGGTGAGGAGTTCAATCCTCCGAACGAAGATGCCGATTACCCCGCATGGGTAGGGCAGACATGGTGTGAGTACCTGTACGTTTGGACTGCCGAGCGCGGGTGGGAGGTTGCAAGTGTCCCAGTCGTGGATGAGGGAGAGCGAGCCGATCTCACATTTGAGGATCTGGGTGTCGTTCTTGAACGGATCGCGGATGGGAGCGACGAGGCGTAATTAGGAGACGAACAGTGGGCGTTCCCTAAAACTAGGTGGTTTATGGGCGGTAAGTGAGGACTGCCGCCCATAAAATGTGTTTTTTTTGTCGTGTTTTGCTATTACACCCTGCGTGGGTGTGCGGATTTAAACTAACGAAAAACGGCACATATCGTTGAGACGAAAATTTCTTCAGTTCGTGCCGTTTTTCCATCTTTGTCTATCAAAAAGCTATATAATGAGTACATCAAGTGAGTTGGTTGACACACAAAAAGAAAGGATGATTAAAAAATGAACAAACGCAAAACTGTCTACGCATACATCAATGGAGTCCGTATGTGGGACGTGGTGCAACTCGCACTAGGATGGAATGTGTTTTTGGATGAGGCGAAAAATCGAATTCTTATCGAAAACGGCGATTTCTCTGTGGATTTCAAGGTTGAGCGCATCGATGAAGATTTCGACCCTCCCGCATACAACCCTTTTGTGTGTGGCTGGCTTCCGCTAGATGGGCGTGGTTATCTGCGAGCGTTTCAGGTTGATTTAGAAACAATCTGTTGGTCGATTGATCTCGATGCAGATTTTGTCGGACGTGTGCGCCCCCAGCACACAGAAAAGATTGAAACAGACGAAAGCGATCGCAGGTTTTTCCGAACGGTGCATTACGGTGACATCTACCTCGATAGTCTCCGTTGAGACGACGAGTCGGATAACACCTAACACCTGGTATATTCCAAATCACTGAATAGGAGGCAGAAACCTCCTCTTTATCTTATCTAAAGAAAGGAAAACAAAAATGGCAGGACTCACAAACACACAGATCGTTTTTTTTCGCCATCTTGCGAAAGAGCGTCTTCCGCAAGATATTCGTAATTTTGCAATACGTGTTATCGAACAAGACAAAACTGGTAAAAATGCAGGTGTGGTCAAATCGCTTTGCAATGAGTTTTCACGCACACAGCCAGAATTCATCCAACTCAAGGCGCGTAACAAAAACATCCTTATTGAGGACGTATCAGATTTTTCTGAGGCACGCTACTTTCTCTCCCCTCGCGAAAAATTCGTCTACGAGCATATCCGTAAGATTAACAAAGTCTCGCATAGGTTACACGCCCTAAACATTCGCTATCTCAACGCAACACTCCTATATGGAGAGAGTGGTGTAGGGAAAACGATGTTTGGACGTTATCTTGCGTACAAGATGAACCTACCCTATGTATACATTAACCTCGCAATGACGGTTGACTCCAAGCTTGGGCAGACCTCTCAAAACCTTATGTCTGTTTTTCAGGATCTTAAGGGTGTCCCCTGCGTGCTGATGCTTGATGAGGTGGATGCCATTGCAGAGAAGCGTTCAGATAAAGCTGATTCTGCGGGTAAGGAAATCAACCGTATGGTTATTACTTTGATGCAGGAGTTTGATTGTCTTCCTCCTGACGTTATCGTACTCGCTGCTACGAATCGTCTTGATATTCTTGACCCTGCGTTTACCAGACGGTTTTCGCTGACTCACGAGGTCGTTCGATTGACCAAGGAGGAAATGTTGACGCTTGCGGAACGTTTCCTCGCTGACGTAGGGTTCGAGCTGGGTGCAGGGGCGGTCAAGACGTTGGTTGATAAGCATGATGGAAAGTCGCAGTCGTATCTCGTGAATGCTTTGATTGAAGAGATTGCCGAGCGGTTGGTTTTGGAGGTTGATGATGAGGAGGATGGTGGGGACAATGGCGACGTAAAAAAGGACGGTTTGTTTGGTTGATGTGTGGTTGTTTTATCTAATAACGAATTAGATTTTATTTTAATTCGTTATTAGATTTTGTTTTAATAGCTTATTAAAATGTGATTTAATTCGTTATTAAAATCCGTTTTAATGACGAATTAGTTTTCGTTTTAATTCGGAATCAAACGGGTTGTTAAACGAGTTATTAAATTGATTTTTATTTGTTATTAAATCACAACAAAACTTTATTGGTTTTTCAGCAAGGTTTTGTATATGCAAAAATTGTGTTTTAATGGCTTATTAAAATAAATTTTAATTCGTTATCAAACTCGTTTTTAATTCGTTATTAAATCGTGATTTAATCCTCTATTAAATTCGATTTTAATTCGCTGTTACATTTTGGAGGTGTTAAAAATGACAAAAATTGATAATATTGAAATCAACAACAAAAACTACGAATCCACAAAAAAGGCTCTTGAAGTATACGAAAATAAACTCGAATATGTGCGTCAGCTCGAAAGTTTTCAGGGCGCTCTCCGCGAACAGATCCATTATAAGGTGGATGATGGGAATGTTAGTCTGTATCAAGAGAGCACAAAGGAACAGGTTCAGGTGGACTGTTCTCTTGCCTATGGATTAGAGGAATTGCTTGGTAAACGAATAGAGAAGCTGAGAAAAGAGCTGAACGGCTAATATTTTGGGTTATTATCGCGCAGGAATCTTTTGCTTTTATGTTGGTTGAACGGTAGAATGATTATAGTGTTTTTATTGGTTTAAAGAAAGGTGGTCTTTGTTATGAAGAATCCTATTGGTGTTTACGCTTTTGGGACGGTTGGAGGAATAGAGGTGTTTGATGTGGATTCCTATGAGGATCTTGTCAGCTTCCGTTATCTTTCTCCTAACGGTGAAAGAGGGCGCCTTATCCACAGCAAGATGCGTTTTAACGTGAAAGGCGAACCTTACTTCATCGCCGCTCGCCAGCGCATATATCTCTCCGATGTGGTTCGTATTGGATTGGATTGGGTTGGTATGCGGAAGGTGGCATAAGCCAAAAGGAAAAGAAAAGCGTTTGCTTGCGAAAGAAAACTTCGCTTGCAGACGCTTTTTCTGTTTGGTGCTAGTAAAAAGTTATATAATAAATATATCAAACAGAGTTGTTCAACGCAAAGAAAGGAAGTACCAAAATGGCAAACGCACTCAACAAAATCTACAAAGACTACATCGACTTTCATTTTGAGAGTTCCTGCTCGACCACTCCCGAGTTCGCCTCATTCGCTCGCAAGTTCAAGACCGCGCTCAAGAAGGACGCAGAGGCGACTGGACTCAAGCTTGTTGAGTTCACGCGTGGGCATTTTTTCGTCTCTGCATTCATTTTCAATCCACTTACGAATCAGCACGCCTATATTAGCGTTTCGGATGTGAGGTGGATGCTCTGTGGAAAACGCCCTCTCGACGATATTCTCTACAGAACGGCAAAAGATGAGAACGATTGCCACGGCGGTCATAACAACTTCACGGATTTGCCGAATCTGATAGAGCGTGTCCGCATTCTGACGGGACATGGAATCTAAGCCAAAGGAAATGAAAGGCGGCGTATAACGGACGGAAAGAAAACTTCCGTCCTGCGCTGTTTTCCCCACTTTGCGCACAAAAAGTTATATAATGAATACACAAGGTTGGTTGACGAAAGAAAGGAAAATGCAAAATGGCAAAAGTAACGATTGAGCTTGACGATGACATGCTCTACAACCTTCGCGTTATGGGCGGTCACACAAGCAACGAAGACGCTCTCATGTCTGCGGAGAAAGACATCGGGAATATCCTCCGCGACGGAAGGCTTGGAATCCCTGTCGTTGGCGGGCGCTTACAGGTGGGTGTGTTTGCAAGTGGAGCAAAGAATGCGTGGATTGAATTTCAGCATGAAAACGGCGTCTGCATTGACCTTGCTCTTGTGGACACTGAGTTTAAGAATGATGACCTCTCTATTCTGACTTATGGCGATCCGTATAGTGAGGATTACACAGAATGCACTGTCATCACGAAAAATGATGTTCTCGCCTCCATCGGCGAAATTGAATCTGAGTAAAAGGAGTCTCGTTAAGTTCCCATTTTCGTGATAAAACCTATAAAAAGGTGATATGATATACTCGTGTTTTAAGCCAAGGAAAAGGAGGTGTAGTTATTTTGATCAAAGCGTACAAAACCGAGTTAAAGCTGACGAAAGAGCAGGAGCGTAAGGTTCGAGCCGACCAAGGCATCCTCCGTTTTCTTTACAACGCATACATCGCGTATAATCAGGAGCGTTACAAGTTAAGCCAAAAAGGTGAGCTTCCAGAAGGCGAAAAAGTCTTCGTTTCAGGCAACGACTTCGATAAATACGTGAACAACGTCCTTGCGAACGAGAAGCCGTGGATTAAAAACGTCGGTGCAAAGGCGCGAAAAAGGGTGATTATGTGTGCCGAAGCCGCGTACAAACGTTTCTTGAGAGGAGAAGGCGGTTTCCCTCGCTGGAAAAAGCGGAGCGGAGAGCAACCCGGAATTTATTTCCCAAAAAATAACGAGAACGACCTCAAGACGTGGCGACACAAGATTATGGTGCCGACGTACAAACATCTCCGCCTCAAGGAATTCGGCTACCTTCCTGTCACGGGTTCGGGGGACGAGTTTTCCGCTATAAACGTCGTGATTAAATCCAACGCGGGGCGATACTACATCTCCCTCACGGTCGAGTTCGACGAAAAAACGCGTTACAACCGTGACCTCGAAGGGGCTTACGCGCACAAAGATGGCGGGATTGGCATTGATCTCGGTGTCAAAGACCTCGCGATCCTTTCCGATGGCGATGTGTTTGAAAACGTCAATAAATCGAAGAAAGTTCGTTGGCTCGACAAGAAACTTCGCCGTGAGCAACGCCGTCTTTCGCGCAAAATCTTAGCCAAAAAGAAGGGCAGGAAGGACTCCACGACGCAGAACCTCGACAAGCAACGGCGCAAGGTGCAGAAGGTGCATCAACGGATTCAGAACATCCGCGAGAACCATGAAAACCAAGTGGTTGCCGCGATTGTTCGGAAGAATCCAAAGTTCGTCACCCTCGAAGACCTCTGCGTGAAAGGGATGTTGAAAAATCGTCATCTTTCACGTCACATTGCAGCCGAGCGCTTCTACACCATCCGCTCGAAACTTGAGCGCAAATGTGCCAATCGAGGGATTGAAGTCCGCGTTGTTCCGCGCTTTTACCCGAGTTCCAAACTCTGTCACGAATGCGGGTGGAAGTACAAGGAGCTCAAACTCAAGGAGCGCGAGTGGACGTGCCAAAGTTGTGGACACCATCATGACCGCGACCTCAACGCCGCCCTCAATCTGCGTGACGCGGTGGAGTTCTCTGTCATCGGGGCGTAACCTTCACGACTAAGCCAAACTTTCCTTTGGCTTATCAACCAATTTTCGTTGAAAAACTAACAAAGTTTTTGTATAACAAACTCAAAAAATACCCGTGGCTCACGGGGAATCGACGCCTTTGGAGTGTGACACCAAACGTTAGTAGAACGCTGAATTTTCAATGAACTTTCAGCTTCGAGAACGCACACGAGGAAAAAGGAAGGGGCGTTCGTGAGGACGTTCACGATAAATCTAGTCTATGCGAACATACTCGTTTTGAGCACGTTTGCGTATATTTTAAGGAGCAGAAAATAACAATGAATTTGAATGAAATTTTTGCAGATAAGGATTTGCTTGAAAAGTTGAACAGCATGACAAAGTACCCTTCTATTCTTACGTACAACGCTCTCGGCGGCAAAGGTGGAATGGCAATGGGTCTTTGCGATGGTGAAGGTTTCCCTTCCAATACCATTCTCGAAGCAACCGAGAAAGTGGACGGTACGAATACTCGCATGGTCGTTATTGGTGATGATTATGTGATTGGCTCTCGCACACAGTTTATTCATGCAAAGCATGACCGCATTATTAACGATAAGCAGACAATCCCTTGCATTGATGCTTTGCGCGAGTTCGAAGGCGAAGATGGCTATATGTATGTCATTTACGGCGAAGCATATGGCGCGGGTATTCAAGACGGTAGCAAGGTGTATGTTGCACTGGGCGATGAAACTAAGTTCCGTGTCTTTGATGTATACAAGATTTCGCTTGATAAGGTTGAGAATTTGTTGCATCAGCCACAGAACGTGATTTCTCATTGGCGCGACAACAATGAGCAGCCTTGGTATAATACCGATGAGTTGCGAGAATTCTGCAACACATACCATGTAGACCGCACACCGATTGTTAATATATTCAACTCTAACGAAATGCCTATTGAAACACCTGACGTTTATGAGTTTTTGAAGAATTTCTCTGAGTCTCATTCTCTTATTGGTTCTTCTGAGGGCGTTGAGAATTTGAATAAGAAGTATGGTCGTGCAGAAGGTATTGTGGTACGTACACCTGACCGCTCTTTTATCCGTAAATTGCGTTTTGAGGATTATCGTAAGGGCGAAATGCAGGGTCTTTGGAATTAAACAGAAAGGGATTTAAAAGGGAGCAGCGTTTTGCGACTCCTTTTTTTATTACTCTTTTGGTGGGTGGGTGGTATGATTTGAGAAGAATTATTTTGTATCTTTAGAGCGAGATTCGCAGTTTGAATTTTCGCTCCAAACACACAAAATTAACAGTTTTTTGTTTTGAAGAAAGGATGATTTATATGTTTAATGTTTCATTAAACCCTCCCGCTCTCCATCCCGCCCACGCGGCTCTCGCAAGTGAGATTCTTTCTCGCTCATGGGATAGGATGAGTTTGTCGGCAACGGACGGGATTTTGGACTCATGTATTGAGTTCAAATCGTTTCATCCGTATAAGGCAGAGACTAACCCTCTCGCTCAAGAGCTTCTTGGTTCGATTGAGCGCTTGCTTTCGCAGACACACACGTTTGTGCGTCTTGATTGCGAACGTGTTGCGGACAAGAGGCGTAATCTTTTCGACCGTCTCGTAGTTTCTCTCCATCCGCCCGTTGCGGGGAGAACTAAGAAGTTCAAGATTGATGTTGATCTTGAGCTAATTGATGTGGCTGGCAAACAGTCTATGTCGATCCAGTTCGACGCAACAGATCTTGATTCTTCGGGCGAAGCTGTGTGGGATGATGATTTCCGCGAGGATTTCACTTCGGGGCGCGGCATTGAGGTGGTTAAGGAATTTTTCGAGATGAACCTTCCTATTGATGGTAGTTCGCCTCGTTAAAAAATCCTCCCTTCACCAAATTCGCCGAGGAAGCCCCCGCCTTTAGGTGTGGGGAAGAATCGGCGCGGTCAGACGTATCGTTCATAGGAAAAATCTCCTCCTTAAAATTTCTTTTACCTCTTGACTTACACCACATATTATACTATAATTTAGAAAAAGGAAGGTGGTGAAAAAAACAACATGGTTCGAACTTTGAAATTGAAATTATTGATAGACCAAAAGGAAAGTGAACTTTTAGACGAAGTTTCGCGACTTTACAACGAAGTCTGCAACTCCGTGTCCTCTTACATATTTGAGAACAACTTTCAACTTAATTTTATGATGCTCCAAAAGGACATCTACGACGATCTTCGGACGCGGTTCGGGTTGAACTCGCAAATGACGATTTCGGCGCTCAAGACTGTAACAGCGCGGTACAAGACCGTGAAGGAGCAACTTCGGGCGAACCCGATGAAGTTCCGCGACAAGTACACCGACGAGCTGCACATCGTTCCGAGAACGCTTGATTGGCTTACGAAACCGTTGGTTTTTAAGGCAGATCAAGCGGATTTTGTGCGTGCGCGGAACTACCGATTGACCAAAGGAAAGCTGTCGCTTTCGACGCAGAGCGGCACGATCCTCGTTGACTTTCAGGCTGCACCGAAGTTCCAGAAACTCCTCGATGAGGGGTGGATCTGTGGAACGGCGACACTGATTCGACGCAAGCGGACGTGGTATCTGTGCGTCCCGATGAAGTCGCCCAAAGCCGAGAAAGACGCGCTTTCAGACAAAATAGATCGTTCCAAAATCAACAAGATTGTTGGAATTGACCGAGGGATCGTCAATCTCCTGTGCGCCGCAGACTCAACGGGAAAGACAACTTTTTCCTCTGGTCGAGCGATCCAGAAAAAGCGCGACAACTTCGCACGACTTCGGCACGAATTACAGGCGAAGAACACACACTCCGCGCGAAAGAAGTTAAAACGAATCGAACAACGAGAGAACCGTTGGATGACGGACGCAAACCACGTTTTGTCGAAGGCACTCGTTGAGCGGTACGGGGCGGGGACTTTATTCGTGATCGAAGATCTTGAAGGAGTCTCGTTTGCGGAGGAAAACCTACGTCAAAAGTCGTCGAAATCGCGTCGAAACCTACGTTCGTGGGCATTCTTTCAGTTTGAGCAGTTCCTCATTTACAAAGCGGAGGAACAAGGGTCTTACGTCCTAAAAGTCCCTGCAAAATACACGTCTCAGCGATGCCCGAAGTGTGGTGTGATTGATAAAACGCAACGCCACCACGATGAACATGAGTACCGTTGCCGTTGTGGATTCCGCACGAACGACGATCGCGTAGGCGCACTCAATCTTCTTTACCTCGGGGAGCGCTTTCTTGCGGGCGAAGACAAGCCTAAATTCGTAAAATCCAAGACCTTATCCATAGCGACGTAGGCATGACCTGCGCCGTTGGGGAGCCGTCATACCCCCTCGATGTTCTGCCTACGAAGGGAGAATCTTCGTTGATTTACCAACGGGATTCGTTTGAACCTCGCACCGCTCAGAAGCGTACGGCTGGGACAAGCCCCTTGCTTTTGCTATGGGGTATGTGACAGAGAAGATTTTCTTAAAGGAAAATTGACCTTAAACAAACAACATAAACCTCTACATTTTTTTAAGATGTAGAGGTTTTTTTTAATCTTCAAAATCAGTTTTATTATATAATAAAACCATCGAATGAGTTGTTTGTTTTGTTTTTTCAGAAAGGATGATTTCAAGTGGGTGCATACTATGAGTACCAGCTTACCTACAACCCTATGCCGTGGAAAGTGCGAACGATTTGCCTTCCTACGCTCGGTGGGAAAAAGTTTTTGGAGACATTTTACGCCCGTACTGGGAACACTCTCCTTCTTCTCGACCTGCTTCAAGAGTACGGCGAGGCGATCGTAAACACTGTATGTGATTACGATAAAAAAGGAACCTTTGTCTATGGGGTTCCTTATGCTACGCACGACACGCTCAATAAGGTGGAGCGAGCAATGGCCAATTCCATCAAAGAGATGGATGAGAACGACTGGCATGACAAGTGTTTGGCATACAATGGATTTGTTGTTCTTTGCGACGAGAGGAAGGAGTATATTCACCTTACCCCATTTCTCAACGCAAATTGGGCGATTTCTCCTATCGCTCTCCTGACGCGTTCTTCAAAGACGGCTCAGGGAGGGGGAGATTTCAACGTGAACGAACTTAACTGTGAAGACGGTATGTTTGTTTCATCGCTGGCGTTCGAGCCTGACATGATTGGTGCATGGATTGACTGCAAGATTCGTCTGGATGACTATATTCCAGATGGGTACAAAGACCTTACAGATAAGGTTTTTGTAGAGGAACGAATCTAGTTTGTTGCCTTCTCCTTAACAAAAAAGACCACATTGATTTATGTGGTTCTTTTTGTTCGATAGTCAACGCACCCACGACTTGCGGCTGACGCCGCTGAAGTCGGGGCTTGCAGTTCAGGAAAACAGAGGTAGTAACGACGGGAAGTCTCCCTCTCCTGTCCGCGTGCGGGTAGTTGACAGTACCCGTTCACCTAGGCATATAGCCGAGGCTATTCTTTATTTTTCAGGGCGAGTGCCTAAGAGCCGAGGCTCGAACAAGTTTCTCGTTGTTCCCTTACTTCTCTTAGTTTACCACAAAACACGTTGTTTGTCTACGAACCTGTGTGCGTTTTCTCCCGCCGCCTACGTCCTGACGGACTTAGAGGCGGGGGAATCCACGCACGTCTTTAGTTGAAAAATTAACTTACTCTATACAAAAGGAGCCTCACTATGACCACCCACCAACTCGAACGCCACATTTTCAACCTCTACCGTATGGACTGGATGACGACGAATGGTTACACCCTCGACGATCTCCTCGTCTCTGTTCTTTCTGAGATCTACATTCCAGATTATTACGCTGAACCTGAGCAACGAGAAGCACACATTCTCCGATCTGTTGCGGCATGGGAGAGAGACACAGATTTCGGCGGCGATATTTGGGATTCTTTCGATCAGTTTATGAGACATGGCTTTCGTGACCCCGCCTATATCGAACACCTCCTCCTGCGCGACAAAACCTACGGAGCACAACTGCTTCCGCTCTATCATTCGCACCTTAATGAACTCATTCAGGCGGATAAAATTTCTTAATATGCCAAAGGAAAATTAGTCATGACCGAATCAATCCTTATTCAAAACAAGGCACTCGCCTTGCGTCTCCAAGGCAAAGTGCTTCAAGTCTCGCACGTCACAGAGCGATTTATCCGTTTTCGCCAAATCTATGAGGATGAGTTTTTGCCGAGAAGATGGTCTAAGGCGCGACTCTATTGGGATAAAAAGGGGAATCCTTATTTTCAAGTCTATGGTTCTGGTCGCGTTTATATTGATGAACTCGTCCCGTTTGCCGATATTTGTGCGGAATCAGAAATCGAATAGGCCAAAAGAGAAAAACACGATGGCGGGTTGTTAAAACTCGCTTTTTCTTCGTTGAAAAACCAGAAATTTCCCCCGTAACATCTAAAAAGTTATATAATAAAACCATCAAAAGAGATGGTTGTTGGTTGCAGGAGGAAACAAAGATGGCAGAAAAGACCTTTTCGTTGGAAGAACTCAGCCCCGAGATTCAAAATGGCGTTATCAATTATCTCCTAAATAGTGATTTTTGGGACAGTATGGAGTACGAGCTTCGTTGGGAAGAAGGCCCAGATATTCCTCATTATTCGGAGAAAATGGCTCGTGAATTCTTCGCTGGAAACCACGCAAAATTTAACGCCGACGGCACTATCGCTTATCCTGACTGGATTGTTTGCCGCTGGAAACATTGAGAGAAGAAAGGAAGATCTTTATGAACAAGACAGTCTACGCCTACATTGATGGAATCCGTCTCTGGGACGTTCTTCAGCTCGCACTCGCAGAGAATGTAATGCTCAACGACATGAAGGAACGTCTTCGTGAGGAGAATAAGGATTTCGATGTTGAGTTCCGTGTCGAAAAAATCGACAATGGCTACAATGATCCTCCCTACACCCCGTTCGTAAAAGGCTGTCTCCCAATCGAGGAGGGCTTTGTCGAGATCGTTCAGACTGCTCCATACGCTGTGCGTTGGCGACTCTGTATTCTTGCAGAGAAGAAGAAGCGGGCGTGGGAGACCGCTGAGATTGAGGACGCTCCGTCTGGACGTAAGCGTTTTACGACATTCCAACTTGGTGACATCTATCTCGATGAGCTGGAAAGTTTGGATAAGATGGCGGAAGGAAATTGTGATGGCGAGGCGGTTAATTGCGACACATAAGAAAAGGTTCCGTTCTCGCTGTTTTCTTTGTCTTACTGATATAAAAGCTATATAATTTAATTGTTCGTTGGTTGATTTTTGGTTTTGAAATGGAGGATTTCAAAATGGAGAAAATGAAGGTAAAGATTGAGCTAGAACTCGACGAAACCATGATCGCGAACCTCGCGGTTATGGGGGGTTATCTTAACCACGGCATTGCCATCGAGCATGCGGTGGAGGATATTCAGACCATCCTGCGCGACAGAATGCTCGGTATTCCCGTTAAACATGGGAAGCTCAGAGTCGGGCTCGCGAACAACGAGTCCAAGTCCGCATGGATCGAGTTCCAACGCGATTGGTCATCGGTAAGCGCAGATCTTGCGTTTGTCGATACGGAGTTTGGTGATGATGGAGATGACCTCACCATCTTAACCTACTCTGATCCATATACTGAGAATTATACGGATCGGACAATCGTCTCGAAGTTGGACATGATGAACGCCCTTGACGGGGCGGCAGGGGTTGAAATCCCCAACACATCTGCTTCATAACCCACAGAAAAACGGCACTTCCGAGAGAAAGAAAATCTCGCGGTTGTGTCGTTTTTCTCTTTTGGTCTAACAAAAAGCTATATAATAAATATACAAAGTTGTTGAAACAGAAAGGAAGATGATAATAATGAGAAATGGTTACATCGCGGAAGACGGAACAATGTTTGACGACCTTTCAAATTGTGTCCACTACGAGCACACAATGGGAATTTCTGAGTACGATAAAATCTTTGGTAAGTCTGTGGAAAAGACTGCAAAAGAAGTCATTTCGTTTTTCCACTCCTCCACGGTCCTTCTCCGAAAAGGCGAAGACTCCGACTACAACGACATCATCCGTCGCGCTCGTGTGCATGATTCACTTTGTGACGGTGTTGGGCTGGTGGGCGCAAAAGGGGACATCTTCTATCTCCGCGATGACGGCGTAAAGGCGATTTGTGATTATGTGGAGAAGTTGGAAAATGAACTTGAGGAGACGAAAAGAAAGTTGTCTCTGGCAAAGAACTGACAGTTTAATTTAAGAACTTCTTTGGTTTTCCTGAAAATATTGTTGAAGAAAATTTTCTTGTTTGGAAGGATTTGATTTTTATGGATTTTACGGCTGTTGACCCGAACATGGTAGAGCTTGAGATGATGCGTCGCTGGGCGGATGACCGCGCCGAGATTGAGCGACGCCTTCAAGACGGTTATCTAATCGTGCCGTCGATGAATGGCGGGGATATGTACCCTGCGAGTGAGCTTTCGAGGTTTGGGTTGTAGTGTCTTAGAATAAGCCAAAGGAAAAGGGGGTAACGATTTATTACTCCCTTTTGAGTTTTGGTGCGATAGGCTCCACTTCTATTGAAGCAATCTCCTCTGGTTAAAAATTCCATCCCGAAAAGTGAGCCGATATGTGTTCTCTCTCTTTAGATCCATCGTTGCTAAATCATGTAGCAAATAGACATCGGATGTCGTAAATGGAACATGAACAAACTTAGCATATGTGGTTTGGAATTAACATCCAGAACCTCC
>QWCI01002456.1_pt1 | contig 14511 bp, 12 predicted proteins | sample 1972541 | NCBI WGS metagenome assembly QWCI01 (sample SAMN09866712, study PRJNA288562) | Human oral metagenome isolate term3_saliva, whole genome shotgun sequencing... | isolation source: mouth | host: Homo sapiens | place: USA: California | reverse complement strand
AAATGTGTACTTTTACCCATGGTTAAATGTTTTTTTGTCGAATACAAATTAACCATTAAGGGCTGACTTCACAATACGAAATCAGCCCTTTACTTTTTGCCCTCTCCAAAAGAACGGCGTATCGATCAAAAAAACTTTTTATCGGACAGCAATATAAAAAAATAAGTAACTGTAATGAGAGATTTTTGTTCTTGAAATGTATCACGCTGGAAAATAAAAGAGATGCTACTATGTTTCTAGTTGCATCTCTTTTATCATTTAGTTTGATAATAGCCTGATTTGTTTGGTGGCCTAACTCTCGTTTTTAATAAAGGAAGAAAGACTATAGCCTGCTAAAGTTTTCCATTTCTCTCTTTATGATTGAAAAGCATTAAAGCCTTGCGCTGTTAAAGGGAATTCTTGCCCATCGCGAGTTATGAGGTGTGTACCCTCAGCCTCCTTTGTAATGGCACCGATAATGTGGATATCCTCTATTGCTTTTAGCTTGTCATATTCGCTCAGCGAGGCAGTGAACAGCAATTCATAGTCTTCTCCACCATTTAAGGCGCAAGTCGTGACGTTTAAATTAAATTCTTCTGCTGCAGCAGCTGTCTGATAGTCTAATGGCAGACGATCTTCGTAAATGCGACATCCACAATTGCTTTGATGGCAAATGTGCAAGAGTTCGGAGGAAAGCCCATCACTCACGTCCATCATCGCAGTAGGATGTATTTGGACTTTGCGAAGTGTTTCTGGAATGTCACGACGAGCTTCCGGCTTGAGAAATCGCTCAATTAGATACTCTCGACCTGCAAAGTCTGGTTGAGCGGCCTCTGCACCATTTTTTTGCTGCGACTCAAAAACGCGTTTCTCTCGCTCCATTAGTTGAAGGCCTAAATAGGCGGCTCCCAAATTTCCACTAACGCAGATTAAATCATTCTCTTGCGCGCCGTTACGATAGACAATATCAGACTCATCGGCCTCGCCGATGCAAGTTATACTAATAGCTAAACCCGTTAGCGAACTACAAGTGTCTCCCCCAACAAGGTCAACTCCGTGGCGTTCGCAAGCCAAGCGTATGCCGGCATACAAATCTTCAGTAGCCTCTATGGAAAAGCGTCGGCTTAAGGCCAAGTTTACGACCAATTGGCGTGGCGTGCCATTCATTGCATAAACGTCTGAGAAATTTACCTGTGCAGCTTTATAGCCTAAATGCTTTAAGGGCGTATAAACTAAATCAAAATGGACGCCCTCCATCAGCATATCGCTTGTCACAAGCACCTTCTTATTTGGATAAGAAAGTACCGCACAATCATCTCCGACGCCTTTTAGCGTAGATTCATTCGTGTTCTTAAGGTCTTTTGTCAAATGGCGAATCAGACCGAATTCTCCTAAGGTCGAAATGTCAGTCATTGAATACACTTAGAAATAATAACCCAATCCGATACGTAAGCCAATAGTACTGCCTCGTGAGAAATCGTTGAGACTTATCTTGTAATAGAGAGCAGGCTCAACGGCTATGTAGTGATTGAGGTAGAATGTGTAGCCCACTTCTAAAGGAACAACAATGTCATTGTTGCCTGTAGATGTGTGCTCGAATCCGGCACCGGCGCTCAAATATAAACCATTTTGCAAAATATAATAGCGTAAGCTTGCACCCAAACTGAGGGCATTGTATTTGCGTGTATGTTCAAAGCCAACATTAGCGTGTAGCATCCAAGAGTCGGCGAAGAAATAGCCTGCATCAGCTTGTACACCAAAACGCAGGTGCTCATTGGAATTATAACTGAGGCCGGTAAAAGACGTTCCGACGTATTTCGTACCTTCTTTAAATTGGGCTTTGGCTGTCGTTACCAAGAAAAGAAGCAGGAATAAAGAGACGATTTTTTTCATTGTTACAATATTGTGTTACTGATTATTTGTGCGCAAAGGTACGTAATTATACTTACATCTTATCTCTTCCTAATTCTTTTTATATACTTCTTATTTTCTTTTCCTTTTGTAGGAAAAGTGCGGATAACATAGTGAATGAATCTTATGCTTAGTTTGTTCGGATGCATCGTGCTTTTTCTACGTGAAGTACAAATGCTCTGTGTTGTTGCGAAAACCTTAGTTATTGCTATGTTTTGATAAAGGAATGATGGAGAAAGTTGTTTGTTGAAGTCTATTTTGTAATTTTGTCTCTGACAAACTCAAACTCGAAAGAGATTATGCTAGGTAATTTTAAGTATTCTAATCCGACAACACTCTATTTCGGAAAAGATGCGTTGAACGCTCTTCAAGATGAATTGAAGCAATATGGACCTACTATTATGTTGAGCTATGGTGGAGGTAGTATTAAACGCAATGGTATCTATGATGCTGTGATTGAAGTTTTGCAGACTTGCGGTAAGCACATTGTAGAAGACGCGGGCGTAATGCCTAATCCAACGGCCGAGAAATTAAGAGAGGGTGTAAATCTGGCAAAAGCCAATAAAGTCGATCTTATTCTTGCCGTAGGTGGAGGATCTACCATAGATTATGCAAAGGCGGTCAGCGTAGCTGTCGATTGCGATAAGGATCCATGGACACATTTCTTTTTAGAGAGAAATGAACCTCAAGGAAAGGTCGTACCAGTGGGCGCTATTCTAACCATGGTTGGTACTGGGTCGGAAATGAATGGCGGAAGTGTGATTACAGATTCTGCAACAGGATTGAAGATCGGCCACGTTTTTGCAGAGAATGTCTTCCCTAAATTCGCCATACTCAATCCTGAGTATACCTATACTATTCCAGCGTATCATATGGTTGCCGGATTCTTTGACATCATGTCGCATATCATGGAACAATACTTCAGCAATACAGATGATAATGCGAGCGATTATTTGGCAGAAGGGCTTATGCGCTCACTTATTCACAGCAGTCGCATTGCTGTGTTAAATCCGCAAGATTATGAGGCGCGTTCTAACATTATGTGGGTTGCTACTTGGGCTTTGAATACGCTTATAAGCAAAGGAAAAGATGGAGATTGGAATGTCCATATGCTTGGGCAGGCGATAGGGGGCGTAACGAATGCTACGCATGGTATGACTCTAGCTGCCGTAAGCTTACCTTATTATCGCCGAATAATGAAGGCCGGACTACCTAAGTTTGTTCGCTTCGCTACAAACGTGTGGGACGTTGCTACAGATGGCCGCACGGAAGAACAAATAGCTGCAATCGGACTTGAAAGATTAGAAGATTGGATGCGCGAATTGGGCTTGGTAATGCACGCGGCCGAGTTGGGGTTGAGTGAAGCCAATTTGGAAAAAACGGCAGATGGAGTTTTCTTGATAGGTACCGGCTATAAACCGCTTACGCGCGAATTTGTGCTTGAGATATTAAGGGCTAGCCTATAATTTTCAAGTTTTTCATTGTTTATGGGTCAATTTGCTTTCTAGTGAGTTGACCTCTTTTTTGCATTAACAAGAAATAGGGCGGTAAAAGCTTATCATTTTGTCTAAGACTTGCATATTTATATGCAATATCGAACAAGCCGTGTAAGCCAACCTGAAAGGTGGTGTGCAGCATATTATAGTGGTACGAAAATCATTGATAGTTAATTTTATAATTCCTATTGTTTTAGTGATTTCAATTTGAGATTGAACGCAGTAAGACTGAAAATTATTCTCTAAAAGACGATCTTGCTTTTGTACCATCACGGAGGGATAAATCTATCATCACGAGAGAATATTTGTACTATCACGGTGGTATTCTTTTGTCATCGTGAAGGTATAATTAAAACTCCGGAAATTTTGATTTCATTATGAGACTTGATGCTGTAAATTATGCTCTTTAATTTGTTCCCTTTCTGTTATTTAGAGATAGACTTTGATTGTATATCATTACATTTCATAATGAGTTCGTAAAACAAAATAGGTCGCAGTCGTTCGTTGGCATACGAAAGTAGATAAGCAGGACTTCGCTCCCTAAAAGTGTACATCAGGCATCTTTACTGCGATTTTAGAGGGGAGTATGATAGGCGTAAAAAAGTAAAAATCGCTTTGCTCATATCGTTAGTTGTCGTATTTTTGCATGCAATAAAAGACCACGTAAACATGACTGCTGATTTTATTGCTGACAGAATCGTTATGGATGGACTCACGTTTGATGATGTCCTCCTCGTCCCCGCCTATTCGGAAGTGCTTCCACGCACTGTAAGTCTAAAAACTAATTTCTCACGCCATATAGAGTTGCAAATTCCTTTTGTGACGGCTGCTATGGATACTGTAACCGAGGCTCCGATGGCTATAGCTATAGCCCGCGAAGGCGGTATCGGTGTGATCCATAAAAATATGAGTATTGAGGAGCAGGCGCGCCAAGTTGCTATTGTGAAGCGTGCTGAGAACGGAATGATTTATGACCCTGTCACGATTCATAGAGGTAGTACGGTAAGAGGTGCCTTGCAATTGATGCATGAGTATCATATTGGCGGTATTCCCGTTGTGGATGATGATATGCATTTAGTGGGTATTGTCACCAATAGAGATTTACGCTTTGAGCACAACCTGGATCAAAAGGTAGAAGATGTTATGACCAAAGAACATTTGGTTACGACTACTCAACAGACAGATCTGCAAGGTGCTGCTCGTATCTTGAAAGAGAACAAGATAGAAAAGCTACCCGTGATTGATAAAGACGGAAAGTTGGTGGGTCTGATTACATATAAAGATATTACCAAAGCCAAAGATAAACCGATGGCTTGCAAAGACGCAAAAGGTCGATTGCGCGTGGCTGCAGGCGTGGGCGTCACTGATGATACAATGCAACGTATGGATGCATTAGTACAAGCAGGGGCGGATGCCTTAATTATAGACACGGCGCACGGCCATTCACGCTTTGTTATTGACAAGCTGCGGGAGGCAAAGAACTGTTTTAAAGATGTAGATATCGTTGTCGGTAATGTGGCAACGGGTGACGCGGCTCGAATGCTGGCAGAGGCGGGAGCTGATGCAGTCAAAGTGGGTATCGGACCAGGTTCTATTTGCACAACGCGCGTTGTGACTGGTGTAGGCGTACCGCAGTTGAGTGCTGTCTACGATGTTGCTTGCGCTTTGAAGCCATTTAATGTTCCTTTGATTGCCGATGGCGGTTTGCGCTATTCGGGAGATGTGGTAAAAGCCATTGCAGCCGGAGGCTTTAGCGTTATGATTGGATCTTTGGTAGCCGGAACAGAAGAAAGTCCGGGTGAAACCATTATCTTTAATGGTCGTAAATTTAAAGCATACCGCGGAATGGGTAGCTTGGAGGCTATGGAAAATGGATCAAAGGACCGCTATTTCCAGGGCGGTGTAAAGGAAGTTAAGAAACTTGTTCCCGAGGGGATCGCCGGTCGGGTTCCGTATAAAGGTACGGTACAAGAGGTGCTCTTCCAATTGTGTGGTGGTTTACGTAGCGGTATGGGCTATTGTGGAGCTGCAACAATCGAAGACTTGCACAAAGCGAAGTTTACAAGGATTACTAATGCCGGCGTGTTGGAAAGTCACCCGCACGATATATCCATAACTTCTGAAGCTCCAAATTATTCCAGACCAGAATAAAGATATTATTCATCTAAAAAAGTAACATTTTGGAGAGATAGATTACCTCTCTTAATGCTTAAAAGCCCATATATGAAACTGAAATTATCTTTCGGCTTAATATTGCTAAGCTTGTTTGCTATCAATATCGAACAACTACAAGCACAGTCAGCTAATGATCCTGTTATTATGACCATAAATGGTCGACCGATCTTACGCTCTGAGTTTGAATATAGCTATAACAAGAATGGTAAAGAAGCTGCTGTCATAGAAAAAAAGAGCGTTGATGAATATGCTGAGATGTTTCTTAATTATAAGTTGAAGGTGACTGCTGCTGAGCGAGCTGGCATAGATACGACAAAAGCCTTTAAAGATGAATTTCGCACATATCGCGATCTGCAATTGACACCCTTTATGCGATCTGCAATTGACACCCTTTATGGTGGATCAGGCTTTCATTGACTCAACTGCTATTGCTTTGTATGATAATATGAAGACGCGCTTGGGTGGTAAAGACTTGTTGCGTCCTGCTCACATATTATTTTCAGTAAAACAAAACGCTACAGCTGCTGAAAAAGAAACGGCCAAAATGCTAGCAGATTCCGTTTATCAGATAATTATGAATGGCGGAAATTTTGCAGCTTTGGCTAAGGAATATTCGGGAGATTTGGGATCTGCTCTTCGTGGTGGAGAAATTTCTTGGATAGGTCCGGGTGCTACTGTAAAAGAGTTTGAAGAGGCAGCTTATAAGCTAAAAGTCGGAGAAGTTTCTCAGCCTGTCCTTACTCCTTTCGGGTATCATATTATTAAGATGCAAGAGCGTAAACAATTGGAGCCTTATGCAGAGTTGCGCGATCAAATTCTCTATTCTTTAAAACAGCAAGGCGTGGATGAAATCTCTGCAAACGAAAAGATTAATCGAATCATTGCAGAATCAAAAGGGCGCTTAACACGTGAAGCTGTAATGGATAGTTTGCTTAGAGCTCACGATGCAGACTTAAACCTTAAATATTTGATTCAAGAATATCACGACGGCCTTTTACTTTTCCAAATCAGTAAGGATAAGGTTTGGGATGAGGCAAACCAAAATGATAAAGCACTCAATGCTTTGTTTAAGCAGAATAAACGACATTATTCTTGGACAGAGCCGCGCTTTAAAGGTTTTGTAATACATTGCAGTAAGCCTGAGCAGGTTAAGTTAGTTAAGAAAGTATTGAAAAAGAGTGAGAATGGCGATTGGCAGTCTGCTATTACGAATGAGTTTAATAAGGACTCTGTGACAGTCGTTGTTGCTGGGCCAAATATCTGTAAAAAAGGAGAAAACCCTTATGTTGATGAGTATGCTTTTGGAATTAAGGGTAGCGCAAAAACTTATCCGAAATTCATTTATACAGATGTGTTTGGAAAGATTTTGAATCAGCCAAAGTCTTATCAAGATGTGCGCTCTATGGTGATTAGTGATTGGCAAGATATTTTAGAGAAGAAGTGGATAGGCGAACTACGTAAAACGATCCCCTATACGATTGATAAAAGCGTATTGAAGACAGTAAATAAACACAACTAATTTAAAAACATACTTAGCGTCAGATGAGAAAAATACTTTTAATCCTCTTCGGTTGCTGGGCTCTTTGGAGTCAGGCGCAACGCCCGAGAAATATTGTAGATGAGGTTATTTGGGTTGTAGGAGATGATCCTATTTTCCTCTCGGATGTGGAGCAAGCTCGGTTGTATGCAGAGTCAGAAGGACACTCACCTGATAATCCTTATTGTACGATACCTGAGCAGATAGCTATACAAAAATTGTATTTGCATCAGGCAGAAATTGATAGTATCACAGTCAGTGAAGGTGACATTATACGTGCAGCAGACGAAATTATTAACCGCTATATTCAAAACTTAGGCTCTAAAGAGAATGTTGAGGCAATGATGCATAAAAGCATACCCCAACTACGTGAAGAGTTTAAACGAAGCCAGCGAGATCGTATGCGCATACAACGGGAACAGCAACGTATAACGGAAAAGGTCGCTATAACTCCTGCAGAAGTAAGAGAGTATTTTAAGAATATCCCTGCTGATAGTCTACCTCTCATACCTACACAGGTCGAGGTTCAAATAATAACTGCGCAACCTCAACCAACACGTGCAGAAGTCGAGCGTATAGAAAACAAACTTAGAAGCTTCGCAGATCGCGTGAACTCAGGAGAAACTGAGTTTTCGACTTTGGCGCGTTTTTATTCGCAAGATCCAGGTTCTTCTCGAAATGGAGGAGAAATGGATTATATGGGAAGAGGGCAACTTGTTCCCGAGTTTGCAAACGTAGCTTTTAGTTTGAGTGATCCCAAAAAGGTTTCAAAAATTGTTAAGACTGAATTTGGCTATCATATTATACAGCTAGTCGATAAAAGAGGAGATAAGGTGAAAGTGAGGCATATATTACTGAAGCCAGATATTTCATCAGATGAATTTGCACGCCAAGAGGCAAAGTTGGACTCAATTGCAACTCTAATCAGGGAACATAAACTTTCTTTTGAAGATGCTGCAGCCATTTATTCTGATGATAAAGACACTCGAAATAATAAAGGTTTGATGTCTTATGTAAATCCTGAGGATGGCTTGCTGACGGCGCGATTTCAGTTAAAGGATTTGAACCAGAGTATCGCACAGGTGATAGACACGATGAAAGTAGGTGAGGTTTCAAAGGCAATCACAATGACTAATGCAAAAGGGCAGGACGTTTGTGCGGTTGTAAAACTTAAGGCTCGTATTGATGCGCATCGTGCAAACCTAAAAGAGGATTTTCAAAAATTACGCGATGTTGTTTATGAGAAACGCTGTAATGAAAAATTGGATGAATGGATTGCAAATAAGATAAAGACAACTTATGTGCGCATAAATCCAGATTGGAAGAACTGTACCTTTAAATATAAAGGTTGGATAAAGGAGTAAATTGAAACACTTACCTGTTTATAGAAAAATACGAATAGCTCTAATATTACTATTAGGGCTGTTCTGCTTTGTGACCGTATTTGCAATAAGGCCAAGAAAAAAGTCGAACGAAAAAATTGTGTTGAAACATGCTGATCGGTGGTCTTATGATCAATTTAGACAACCTGACGCGCAGTTTCTGAATGGTAATGTCGTCTTATTACATAGCGGTATGACCATGTCTTGTGATAGTGCGATTCTTTTCCAAGCAACAAATTCGTTTGAAGCTTTTGGGCATGTTAAGATATTGCAGGGAGATACACTGTCTCTAAAAGGTGAGCATCTCTTTTATGATGGAGGAGCCCAATTGGCACAAATGAGAAAGAATGTAGTAATGAAACATCGTACTCAAACTCTCTTGACTGACAGTTTGAATTATGATCGCTTGTATGGTATTGGATATTTTTTTGCAGGAGGAGAGCTTATTGATGCAAAAAATAGGTTGACGTCTGATTGGGGAGAATACGATACAAAAACGCGCAAGGCAAAATTCAATTATAGTGTGAAGCTGAAGAACCCGCAATTTATGCTTACATCTGATACGCTTCATTATGATGTTATTTCTAAATGGGCGGAAGTTCAAGGGCCTTCTAATATCATTAGTGGCAATAATCATATTTATACAGAACGTGGTTATTATAATACAACAACGGAACAAGTAAGGCTTTATGATCGGCCAGTCTTATTTAATCAAGGTTCAAGACTTGTTGGAGATACATTATTATATAACAAGCACACAGGTGTGATTACGGTCAGACATCATATCTCCTATGAGGATAAGAAGAATAAAATAAAAATGATGGGGGATTATGGGCAGTACAATGAATTGACTGGAGAAGCGCTTGCAACAGGCAAAGCATTAGCTAAGAATTATACCAATGGCAAAGATACGCTTTATGTACATGCAGATACGTTGCGGCTATATTCTTATAATATGAAGACAGATTCCGTTTATCGCGTTCTGCATGGCTCTCCTCACGTGCGTGCATTTCGGACAGATATGCAAGCGGTCTGTGACTCTCTTATTTATGATACAAAGAGAAAACAAATGTTATTATATAAAGATCCCATAGTTTGGAGTGATCAAAAACAAATTGTCGGGGAGGAAATAAATGCTTTTATGAATGATTCTATCATTGATAGTATCTATGTGCGCCGACAAGCTTTACTAATCGAAAAGGTTGACTCTACTCATTACAATCAAGTTGCGGGGCTATTGATGAGAAGTTATTTTGATGAGCAAGGACAGGTTCGAGAAAGTAATGTAGATGGTAATGGAACATTAATATACTTTCCCCTAGAAAAGGATAGTACAATTCTTTATCAAGTTTATACTGAGGCTACGAATTTGCGTTCATGTTTTGTCCAAAAGCAGATGAGTAAACTACTGGGGTTCCCATCGCCGACAGGAACTGTATATCCATTGGCGTTGGCACCAAGAGAGAGAACTTTCTTACCTCCTTTTGCTTGGTTCGATTATATTCGTCCACTAAGTAAAGATGATCTCTTTGAGTGGAGATCGAAGAAGCAAGGTAGTGAAATGAAGCCACTCCCTCGGCGAGAAGCTCCAGTACAAAATGTAAAGTAGGTTTCAAGTGTCAGATATTATTCATCTTTTACCAGATTCTGTTGCAAATCAAATTGCAGCAGGAGAGGTTATTCAGCGTCCTTCTTCAATCGTGAAAGAACTAATAGAAAACTCTATAGATGCGGAGTCTTCTTTAATTCAAGTTTTTATTACTGATGCCGGTAAGTCGTGTGTTCAAATAGTCGATAATGGAAAAGGTATGAGCGAAATGGATGCTCGCTTGTCTTTCGAACGTCATGCGACATCTAAGATAAGCACCCCTTCAGATCTATTTGCGTTGAAGACAATGGGATTTCGTGGAGAGGCTTTGGCTTCTATAGCCGCCGTCGCACAGGTAGAGCTTAAGACAAGAACAGAAGAAGAAGAACTAGGTATCTGTGTAGATGTTGAAGGAGGTAGAATAAAGAGTCAAAGTGTTGTAGCTTGCCCGGTTGGAGCGAATTTTTCTGTACGTAATATCTTTTTTAACATACCAGCTCGTCGTAAATTTTTGAAATCTAACCAGACGGAAATGGGGAGCATTATGTCAGAGTTTGAACGCCTTGCTTTAGCCAACCCTTCTGTTGCATTTAAGCTCTATAATAACAATTCCCTATTAATTGATTTGCCAGCTGGAAACTTTCGTCAGCGTATAAAAGCATTGTTTGGTTCAAAGTTAGATGAACAGCTTATGTCTATTGAAGTTAAGACAGAGCTGGTTTCTATTAAAGGCTTCGTTGGGAGTCCGAACAGCTCAAAGAAGAAGTGTCATCAATTTTTCTTTGTAAATGGGCGCTATATGAGGCATAATTATTTTGCAAAGGCTATACAGACAGCTTTTGAAAGGCTTATTCCAGAGAATGAACAGATTCCCTACTTTGTTGCTTTGGAAGTAGATCCTTCAAGAATAGATGTGAATATTCATCCGACAAAGACTGAAATAAAGTTTCAAGATGAGGGTGCAATTTGGCATGTAGTTTTGGCTTGTGTTCGAGAAGCATTAGGAAAATATGCAGCTGTACCTTTGATAGAATTTGACACAAAGAACAAGCCTGTTATGCCTGTTTTTGAATCAATAGATAAGACGCAGGTGCTTAGTCCACCTCAAGTTCATATAAACCAAAACTTTAATCCTTTTAATAAAGAACGTTCTAATCAAAATACTCGACAAGTCGAAAGTAATTGGGAAAGAGATCTAGATAGACTTTTTCAACCCCGACGTTCCGAGTTGTCTGCTTTGACTGAAGAACAATCAACGTTACTTACAAAATCTCCAAGTTTAGAGGGGTTTGATGTAGATGATCTTTCTGATAAGTATATGCAATTGTTAGGACGGTTTATTCTTTTACCTGTAAAGTCTGGTCTTATGCTTGTTGAACAGCATCGAGCTGATGTGCGCATTTTGTATGATTACTATTTGCGTCAGATTAAAAATCAAGCAGGCCCATCTCAAGGTATATTATTTCCTCAAACGATTCATTTTTCTCCAACGGAAAAGGTCTATTTAGAAAAGATTTTACTACCACTCACTGATATCGGTTTTGATCTTACGCAGCAGACGAATGGCGAGTATGAAGTAAGAGGTATTCCATCAGGCACAGAAGGATTAGATATCTCAGATCTTCTATTGAACATAGTTCAAGAGTTGAAGCAGGGAAATATAGAAGCTATTAATGAAATTCATCATCATGTCGCTTTAACTTTAGCTTCAAAGTCTGCTATTCCTATAGGTGAAGTGTTATCTAACGAAGAGATGGGTAATTTAATGCAACGATTGTTTGCCTGCGAATGTCCTAATTATGGACCCGATGGAGCTACTATTCTTGCAATTATTCAAAGCGAAAAAATATTGAGTATATTTAGTTAAAGGACCTTGCTATTGTTGTAGAAGTGCCAAATAAAACCGTATAACTAATGATTATATGTTTTTTTGTATCTTAGTTTTGATTGTTTGAATATGATTTCTCTATATTTGCGTAAAAATTGGGAGTTAGAGGTCTTCTCTGTGAGTTCCCTAATTAGAAATATATTGTCTCACTAAAATATGTAAGTTATGAAAAAGATCATGATTACGTTAGCTGCTCTTGCTTTAGGGTCGTCAGCAATGGCTCAAGAAACAGTCATTCCGACTAAAAAGTATAGCGTAGCAACAAATTCATTTTGGTCAAATTGGTTTTTTAGTGTTGGTGGTCAGTATAATGCTGCCTACTCTTCACAGGAAGTACACGGATTATCTGGTAATCCGTTCACGACAACACGTGGTGTTTTTGGTTTTAACGCTGCCATTGGTAAGTGGTTTACTCCGAGTATCGGTCTTCGCACGAAATTTGAAGGCGTATGGGGTAAGCAGGTGAATACAGAGAATGATCACCACACCTATCACTATTGGAACATTCACGAGGATGTAATGTTCAACTTATCTAATATGCTTTGCGGTTATAACGAGAAGCGCGTTTGGAACTTTATTCCCTATGCCGGTGTTGGTGTCGCTCGCAATATGTCAGCAAATACTTATGATATCTCTTACCAAGCTGGTTTGTTGAACAACTTCCGCCTGAGCAAACACTTTACACTGTTTGTTGATATTTATGCAAATGCAATTGAAGGCACACAGGACATCACGGATTTCAGATATCCGGATGGATGGTCTGGCTATAAGAAGTCTAGGTCTCGTCACTGGGACAAGATGATTGGTACTGCTATTGGTCTTACTTATAACTTTAATAAGACTGATTGGGATCAGGTGCCTGATGTAGATGCTTTGATGGCAATGAACAAAGAGCAAATAGACGCTCTTAATGCTGCTTTGAAGGATCAACAAGATGAAAATGCACGCTTGCGTGAGATGTTGGCTAATCAAAAGCCTGCAGAAACTATTGAGAAAGTTACTACAGAATATGTTGTTACAACGACTTCTGTATTCTTAAGGCTAATAACACGAAGATCCGCGTTACGGGTTACGCTGATAGCAAGACGGGTTCTGCTTCTATTAACCGTCGTCTTTCTGAGGCACGTGCTGCAGCAGTTGCAAACGAACTCGTTAAGATGGGTGTAAGTAGAGATAACATCATCACTGAGGCTAAGGGTGGTGTAGACACATTATCTCCGTTCTCTTACAACCGCCGTGCTACGGTTAAAATTGCAGTTGAATAATAGTTTTTCTCAATAAGAAGGTAAAAGGGAGCTCTATGTGAGTTCCCTTTTTGTATTATTGCTGTCCGATAAAAAGTCTTTTTGATCGATACGCCGTTCTTTTGGAGAGGGCAAAAAGTAAAGGGCTGATTTCGTTTTGTGAAGTCAGCCCTTAATGTAGTTTCCTGAAACAGGTTGACTACTTGTTAGCCTTAAACCTTGTATAAGTTGACTCAGTTATACTTAATGACTGATAATAGTTGACAGTTCTTTGTTAACACAGAGTTTTGTTGACTAGCGCATCCTTATCCCTGCCAGAGGTTGACCGGCAGGCATAGTCCGCAAGGAACCCCCTGACAAGGAGGCAAAGGTAAACTATTTCCAGGGATTGCACAAGCGTTCTGCTTCTCTTTTATGTGCTTTTCCCTGTAACTCGTCCATCTCTTCGTTATTTCGCCCACACAATGGGCAGCTTCACGTGGTGTCATCATGTCGATGCTCATGTGCGGACGCTCTTCGTTGTAGAAGGCGACCGCCGCTCTTACGGCCTCTATCACCTGGTCGGTATTGGCGAAGTGCTTACCCTTCAACAACTCGTTCTTCATCGTGTTGTTGATGCGTTCCGCCTGGGCGTTGTCCTTCGGGTCACCGCATTCCGTCATACTGATCTTGATACCATACTGACGTAGTATCTCAACATACTTTGCACTGGCATACTGGCATCCGCGGTCAGAGTGATGGATGAGTTTCACCTCTTCCTTGGCGATGTCCTTGATGCGCTCTAGAGCCATCCCCAGCGCCTTGACGGGATATTCCGTCTCAAGGGTGTCACCTACGCACCATCCTGCGATTTCCTCCGTTTAGGCATCAAGGATGAGTGACAGATAGCAGAAGCGGTAATGCTCAGTATCCAGCCACACCGTTATATAGGTAATATCGCTCACCCATAGCCTATTGGGGACTAAGGGTATATACTCCTTTATAAGATTGGGAAACACGGGAAGACCATGTGTAGAATCTGTCGTGCGAGGCTTACGGATACGCATCCTTACCTTGAGACCATAGGCATCCACGATATAAATCCATCGCTTAATTGTACTCTCACTTACAGGAATAATTTTAGAAATTCGCTTTTGTCCCATGCCTTCCTGGGTGTGGAGACGGATTACATCATCATAATACTTCGTGCGTTTTGCACAGTTATACTTAAACTATTGCTGTCCGGTAAAACTCAAAAGAGCATAAATATCCTCCCCGAAGCCCTGTAAAATTGGACTTCGGGGGTTCTTTTTCAAAAAGCAAGCCCCCTAA
>QWCI01002031.1_pt1 | contig 14578 bp, 9 predicted proteins | sample 1972541 | NCBI WGS metagenome assembly QWCI01 (sample SAMN09866712, study PRJNA288562) | Human oral metagenome isolate term3_saliva, whole genome shotgun sequencing... | isolation source: mouth | host: Homo sapiens | place: USA: California | reverse complement strand
TTTATGGTGCTCCTACTGCTTCTATGACTATGCAAAAAGTCCGGGGCGTTACCGCATTGTGTCCAAGGTGGAAAGATACACCTATATTCAGGAAAGCCTGATGATTTTAACGATAGTGGGATTTTTGATTTTCGGAAGAATGTAGAATTATATTTATCAATATATTAAAAAGAATTTCCCTTTTTGAGGTGGGGATTCTTTTTTTTTGAAGAAAAATAGTCCTATTCGTTATATAATAAGAATAATATTAAAAAGAACTTATTTATCTTTGCGTGAGTAAATCGAGTGCAGAAGCTTTGAGAATGAATTGATGAGGTAGCGTTCATGGAAGAAGTAGCATTGAAAGAGTATTGCAGAGAAGTAGAGCCGGATGGAGAAACAAAGAGTTATGCCTGGAGCACGGCAATAGGGTTACAGGCTATGGGGGGACTGCAGATTTCAAAGTTCCTGATTGATACGGCGATTCAAAATATCGCGGGTGGTATATCCATTAAAGTTGCCCGTAAAACCATTGAGGATTATTACGGAGAAGATGCAGGGGGAGCAGTGGATAGGAAGGCGGAAGAAGCGGATAGGCTGGCTGCCGGGACCTTTGCTCTTTTAACAGAGGGGGCATTTTCCTTTTCTGTAAATACCTATATTGCCATTCATCGGAAGCTATTCGAGGGAATGGAGGATTCAGCCGGAAGTCTGCGAGATTTTAATATCAAAAGAAAAGAATGGGTGCTGGATGAAGAAAGTGTGCTATATGCCGGTGAAGCGGAACTGCAGGAAATGCTGGCATGCTTATTTATGGAGGAAAAAGACTTTTCTTATAAAGGGCTTTCCATGGAAGAAATCATTCGGCATCTTGCAGAGTTTATAGCGGAACTTTGGCAGATTCATGCCTTTTCTAAAGGAAGTACAAGAGTCTCAGCCATTTTCTTTATCAAATATTTGGAATCACTCGGCTTTTCTATTCAGAACAATACTTTTGCGGAAAATCCCTTGTATTTTAGAAATGCGCTTGTCCGTGCAAACTATACCAATCTGCAGAAAGGAATTTTTGGAACAACGGAATATCTTGAACTTTTTCTTCGGAATCTGCTCTTAAATGAACAGAATCTCTTGGATAATGAAAGCCTGCATATTAGCATGGAGATAAAGAAAGCAGAAGAGGAAAGGCTTGCGAGAGAACGGGAAGCAAAGAAGGAAGAGGAAAGACTTGCAAAAGAGTTGGAGGCAAAAAAAGAAGAAGAGAGAATTATCAGAGAGCTCGAAATAAGGAGAGAGGTAGAGAGAGTTATCAAAGAGCTGGAAGTCAAAAAGTTGGAAGAAATCATTGCCAGAGAAAGGGAAGTAAAGAAAGTAGAAGAAAAGATCACCGAAGCCCATATTATAGAGGACAATGTGAATACAGAGAAAACTGTTTTTGCAGAAGAATTGTATCGAAAGGAGAGAACAGAGCGAGAAAACAGAATTGCAGAAAAAGTAAAGTTGGCGACCCATAAAGCGGTTATAGAATGTTGTGATGTAAAAATGCAAAATGATAACGAAAATATGGAAAGTGAAAAAGAGCATTTCAAAGCGCTTCTTTCTCTTAAGTCCGCCGAGTTTTCAAGTAAAACAATAAGTCACATTGAGAGGCTATTTGAAGAATTTGCTTTCCAAAAGATATTTGGAAGAACGGCCGTTATTGAAATTCTGCATTTAAAGAACTCCGGTGCTTCGAAATTCCTGCTCAATCTGTTGCAGGCCGGTATTATTGAAAATGTATCCGGCTATGGCAAGGGAAAATATAAATTTAAAAAATAAATACAAATAATTCTATTGCGGATTTTTCTCAAAACAGGGAATCATGCTTATCTCTAAGGGAAGAATCGTATAATCTTGCGCCATAAGACACTTTCTAAATTATATTCAATTTTAAGTTTTGAAAGTAAATGAGATAAAAAGTATCCATTTTGAAATAAGAGGAAGATATAAAATTATTCATTTTGGGACAAGAAAAGGAACAAAATTTAAAATATTGAAATTCTTTAAGACAAAAAAGGATAAGTTTTGAAAGTATATTAAAACTGTAATTTCAAAAACAAATAAACTATATAAGTTTTGAAAGTGAAATAAAGATGAAAATACTGGATAGAAAAGAATATAAAAACAGACTGATTCGTTTGCGGGAAACGGAGAAAATAAAGATTATTTCCGGAATCAGGGGAGCAGGAAAGTCGGAATTACTGCACAGTTATCAGAAATGGATAGAAGAGCATGTGGAGGGGGCAAATATCCTTTATCTGGATATGGAAGACGCTCAAAATGCAGAGTTAAAAGACGGTCCATCTTTGCTCAGCCATATTGAAAAGAATTATGAGGAAAAGAGCACTAACTTTCTTATTGTGGAGGAGATTCAGCTCTGTAAGAACTTTGAGAAAGCGATGCAAAGTGTATATGAGAGAAAAATGTTTAACATTTACCTCTCCAGCTCCAATGCCTCTTTTTTATATGAGGATAAAACTGCTTTTTGGGATGAAAATTCCATTGAACTGCCGATTTACCCCTTTAGCCTTTCCGAATATCTTAAGTACTATGAAAGAAAAGATCCTTCTCCCGCCATTTTGCCCGGCTATCTTAAATATGGAGGCTTATCCGCAACATTTCGCTTTAAATTCAAAGAAGATAAGACGGAATACATAAAGGAACTATACAATAAAAAGATAAAGAAGGATTTGCGGAAGACATACGGCATCAAGGATCAGGCGCTCATGGATTCTTTGTTGGCTTACCTGATGCTTCATCTTTCTACTTCTACCTCGGCAAGCAAAATTTCGAGTTTGTTTAAGCAAAATCATTTGGAAACAAACCATATTACGATAGGAAAATATTTACAGTATCTTTGTGCTGCGTTTCTGTTCTTTAAAGTAAAACGCTATGATATTCGAAAGAAAGTCTATTTAGAAACTGCCGATAAGTATTACCTGACAGATCTTGGCTTCCGCTTTGCCTTACTGGAAAAAGAAAAACCGGACTGGAAGGGGATATATGAAAACCTCGTTGCAATTGAAATTCGAAGAAGGGGCTATGAAATTTACGTAGGGAAGCTCTATCAGAAGGAAATCAACTTCGTGGCGATGAGAGAAAAGGAAAAACTTTACATACAGGTTACGGATGAAATAGAAGAGGGTGATAAGCTTGCAAAAGCGCTATCTCCATTGCGTGCGATTAAAGATTCCTATCCTAAGCTACTTATTGCAAATACGGGAAAGGACGAGTTTGATGTAGATGGGATAAGGATAATGGATTTGACGAAATGGCTGATGGAAGGCTAGGGATTTAGTGATTGAACTAAGCAAGGAAACGAATGCTATAAACCGGGAAAATAAGAATCATTGGAGGTGGAAACAATGTCAAAAAAGGATTCCGATTCACAAAGATCTTTTATGTCCTTTATGTATCGGGGAAAAGAGATATTTAAGCCCTTAAATACAGGATGGATTGATGAAAGAGTGGCGACTGTTCGGGAGTGGGTTGCCAATGTTTACTTTTATACGAAAAATGGAAAAACCATCATGATTGATGCCGGCTATAATTATGAGCGTCTGGAAGAAAAAATGGGCTGGCTAGATATTTCCCCATCTTCCATAGAGGAGATTCTTCTTACGCACCTCGATACGGACCATGTCGGTGCTGTTGAGAAGGATAGTGAAGGAATTTTTAAGAGCGCAAAACTGTATATTGGAGAAACGGAAAGTAAATATCTGACCGGGGAACTTCGCCGCAGGGTACTTTTTAAGCTCTATAAACTTCCTAAAGTGGATATTGAAAATGAAATCGAGCTCTTGCAAGACGGGGATATTTTCTATATTGGAGATATTAAGGTAGAGGCGATTTTGGTGCCGGGACATACCTTGGGGCATCTGGTTTATTTGATAGATGATGCCTATCTTTTTACCGGAGATACGATTTGGTTCGGGTCGGACGGAGGTTACAGCTTCTTGAACTCTCTTGCAGAAGACAATGCACTTTCTATTCGTTCGCTTGAAAGACTGGAAAAGCTTTTAAAAGAAAGAGGACTTTCGCCGAAGATTATAAGTGGACATACGGGGTGGACAGACGACTTGGAATTTGCTTTTCGGCACAGAGATAAGATTTGTAATTCGATGAAAAAACAAAAGCCGCATGACCCTACAGCGCCATACGACGGCTATGACGAGAGGGAGGATACGGAAGAGAGGGCAAGAGGCGAGAGACTCCCCCTACCAAAGCTTTTTATCGTGAGAAAAAAATCTTAAGGAGAAAAAGATGAGAATGACAAAAAAAATCGGAGCAATGGTGCTGGCGGCAGCACTCAGTCTTTCTATGGCACTTCCTGCCTTTGCAGGGCAGTGGATTATGGAGGGAGACGGAAGATGGTGGTACAAAGAAGATAACGGAACTTACCCCAAGAATGCATGGAAAGAAATTGGCGGGGAGTGGTATCATTTTGACGAAGAAGGGTACATGGAGACAGGTTGGATTTATGATCCTCTTATTGAAAAGTTTGGGGATCAGGTTGAGACGACAAGTCGATATTATTATTTAGACGGATCCGGAAAAATGTTGAAAAACCAAAATTATATCGGAGGGTATACTGATGAAACCGGTCTTTTAGATTGTGATGAACTGGGAAGTGAATTTTCTACTTATGAACGATATATTTGGGAAGGAAAAGGAGGGCCTAAGCCCCCGGTTGAAAATGCAAAATATCGTGGATTTATTAAGACTGATCCCAATTACGAGGGCTATGATTCGTATGAATATGATATAACGGACTACAAGAAGGATTTCTTTAAAGCCGTGGCGGAACATATTAGTAGAAAAGAAGTTAAATTCGATGTTCCTCTTACGGTAGAAATGAGTAGAAGAGATAATGCGCTTCTTGTAAGCGGTATTGACCAGATTTTTATGTTGTATGTACTTAGCTATGATAAGTGGCATTATGATGTAGGAGAAGATGGTATAGCACATTTTACAGTGACCAATTATCAGGATGGTGTCTAAACCCCATATCGTTAACGAAGAAAAAGACTGCAGATTCTGCAGTCTTTTTTATTATAAAATATTATATCATATATTTAAATTGATTGAATTTTATGGTAAACTGAAATCGTGACAATAACTTGATATTTGCAAGGAGTATTTTTATGTTAAGCAAAAAAAACAAGTTGCAAGCAAAAGCCTTATTATTTTCGTTGGTTTTTGTATTCTTTTTTTCCTTTTTAAAAATCGGGAACATCACCTTTAAGCTCTATTAATTTCACGCCTATGGATATTTTTGATATATGCTTAGTTTACGGACTGTTTGTTTTTTCTATATTCGTCAGAATATTTACAAAGACAAGTTTGTCCGCCCCCGAAGAATATGATTTTGTGATGAAACATAAGCTATTAACCGTATTGTTGGTTATTTTAGGGTTATTCATTCTGCTTTTCCTGTACGCTGTGTTTTCTTATTTCAATATCCCCATAATAAGCTGAATTTCACTGGTAGATAAAGCAACAGGTTCCCTCGAATAAAGCAACAGGAATACTTGCAAGAAGGAAGGATTTCTTGTAAAGTATTCCTGTTTTGTTTTCGGCATATACTTCCGGGTTCTTGCTATTCTTCAAGTTGCATTACTTGAAGTAAATCATATATAATCGATGAGGCTTTTCTTAAAAGTAGGAAAGAAGCGATGGAAATTCATTATTTTAGATGGCTTAGCAGTTCGATAGGAAGCTTTTATTATGGCAGAACCTTCTTCTTTGATGGAAATTCCTTACTAAAACACAGCAGGAGCGGAAAATGACGGAAAACAAAAATTATTATAAGAAGAAACTCATTCTTTTCTTGTTCATCATAACAACTATTTTCGGATTATTGAGCCTTTTCGGCTATTACAGCGCAAAAATTCAAGATCCCTTGCAGCTTCTTTCTGCCGTATTGTACGGTACGATTAAGCTCTTCTTATTCGTGTCTCCGATTTCTCCGGAAGAGAAGACTCCCTTCATTTATGAATTCGCAAAGTGGGCGGCGCCGATTCTGACCTCTGCTTTTATCTTTACACAGATTTCCAATGTCTTACTGCATGTAAAAAATGTTCTTGTAAATCGCCTGAGTGCAAAGCATGTTCTCTTTTTTGGAAACAGCGAGATGGGAGAACTTCTAATCGGCAATTTACAAAAAGAAAAAAACTATAAGATATCTCTTGTTACAAAGGATTTTCTGGATGAACGGGTAAAGAACAAGTACGAGAAAAAGGGAATTGCGTGTTATCAGCTTGATTTTGAGAAAAGCGATAAAAATGAAATCAAGGAGCTTTTTTCTACGCTGAATATTTCTAAAGCAAAGTACATTTTCTTCTGCGGAGAGTCGGACCTGGAGAACTTCTCTCTCTATGCCAATGTCATTCAGCGCATTAAACCCAAAAAGTCCATTTCCACCTATGTCCACTGTGAGTCCGGTACGGTGGCCGGCTATATGGAAGAACTGCTTAAGGAAGAGAGAAAGAAAGAAGAAAGTCTAAAGAAACTGGATAGTTTGCATTTTAATCAGAAAGACCTGACGGTGCGCCTGATTATGGAGGATGAGCTTGTAAAAAAGAGCATTTTCCGTAGTCTGACCGGACTTTCGGATATCGGTTCCGATACAAGCCCTGCTATAAGTTCTTATAAGGAATCTGATATAAGCCCTGCTACAAGCTCTACTATCCCTTCTTCCATGCCTTCCTTTACGTCGGAAGCCAAGGATATATCTGTGGAAAATATGGACGAAGCGATTCGCCCTCCGCATATTTTACTTTTCGGAATCAATGACTTAAGTCTCCCTCTTATAAAGCAGCTTGCTAACGATGCGACCCTTTCTCTGCAAAAAAATACAAGACTTACGCTTATTGGTGATGTGGCAAGTCGGAATCCGGACATACAAAATCCAAACCAAGAAGTGGATATGCAAAAAGTGGATATGCAGAGCATGGCTCCCATGACAAGTTTGAAAAGAGCTCTGGAAATAGACTGCTTTGATCTTGGCAGCTCTACAGAGGAATGGAAACAGCAAGAGAACTTAAGGCAATATCTAAAGAGCATCCGTGAAGAATCCGCGCCCATGCTCATTTTCCTGATGCATCAGGATGTGATTCAGAACTTAAAGGCCTTAAACCTCATCAATCGTTACTTTGAAAAGCTTCCCAAGATAATCCGCAATGTCTCCAACGTGGACTTGACGAAGCTTCTGCCTAAAAATCAGGGGAAGATTCGAAGTTTTGGAGACCTTTCGGAGATTATGACGGGAGAGGTCATTATCCGGGAAGAGCTGGATAAGCGAGCGAAAGCTTTTAACGAGTCCTATAATCAGGCGTCCTCTATAGCGGGAATGGGAGAGGGCACAAGCTGGAACGAGCTTTCCTATGTGAGGAAGACTTCGTCGAGACAGTCTGCATCTCACGCTGCGATAAAAGAAGAAATCCTGAAAACGGTTTTTAAAGGAAAAAGCAGTCAAGAGATGAGGACTTACCTAAAGGAAAAATTTGAAGAATTCGCTCGTCTTCAAGACTTGCAAAAAGAGAGCAAGGAAGTCTTTCAGAAGGAATTTCGAGCATTTCTAAAAGACAATCCTGTACTGGACTTCCTTTCCCGACTGGAGCACAAAAGGTGGTGTAACAGTTACTATGCTATGGGCTTTCGCTACGGGGAAAAGAAGGATGAAAGCAGGAAGACCCATCCTTGTCTGATTGAGGATTGGGAAATGGTAATCGGGGAAAAATTCGACATTTGTCACCCGGAATATGATCTGCTTTCCGTATTCACTCTGTTTCAAGAGGAACGCTAAGAGGGATAGGCAAAGAGATTTTAAGGGGAATAGGAAGATCACTATCCCAAAACAGTAGTAAGAGGAATAGTAAGAGGACTATCCAAAAGCAGTATAAAGAGGAATAGTAAGAGAGCTACAGAAGAGCAGTTTTAAGAGGAAGATGCAGAGGAGTATTAAGGATGGAAAGAGAATATAAGTACGACGCCTTTATCAGTTATCGCCATGTGGAGCCGGACCAGAGTATTGCAAAAGAGCTGCACCGCATGATAGAAAGCTTTAAGCCGCCAAAGGAACTCTATAAAACCGGAAAAAAGACCGGCTTTCGTGTCTTTCGAGACAGGGAAGAGCTGGCCGCTAAGGATTTGAGTACCTCTATCGAGGAGGCTTTGCAGGAAAGTCACTATCTTATCGTGCTGTGCTCCAAGAGGACACCTTTATCGGAGTGGTGTGAGAAAGAGGTGCGGACCTTCAGAGCACTCCATGGAGATGAGAGGATTATTCCTGTGCTTATTGAAGGAGAGCCGGAAGAATCCTTCTCTGCACCATTAAAGGATCTGAAAAGAGGCGCGGATGAGAGCCTGCAAGATGTGCTTGCGGCGGATATTCGACCGGAAGAGGTGCTGAAAAAGGACTTTCCGGGCTATGAGACCTTACAAAATGAAAACAAAGGAAAATTGCATGAGCTTACGAAACAGGCACTTAAGCTCTTAAAAACGGAAAAGTATCGCATCCTTGCGGCGATGCTTTCTTGCAGTTTCGGTGACCTGAAGCAAAGAGATAAGGAAAGAAGAGGAAGATTGATTCTGACCATTTCCTCCCTTTCCGGTGCCATTTTCCTGCTTTTCGGTATATTTATGGCAAATGCCTACCAAAAGGCGGAGCAGGCAAGACAGGAAGCGGTGCAGTCCAATGCCCGCATCTTGATGAAGACCTCGAAGGACATTGCCAAAGAGGGGGATTATCTGAAGTCGGTTCTTGTAGCGCAGGAAGCAATGAAGTCCTTGGAAAAAAAGATGAAGTCCTATGAGAGTCTTGCGGGAGAGGAGAGCTCTATCTTAAATGATGCAATTTATCACGGCGGAGCCTCAACCCTGACTTCGATTTCCACCGGAAACAAGCTGACCTATATAGCGCTAAGCAATAACGACAAGTACATTGCCTATGGCTTGGACAACAATATGGCTGCAATTGCCGATGTGGAAAATGGAGAAGTTGTGCGCGAGTTTTCGGGGCACAGCCAACAGGTGAAGCTGCTCGTGTTTTCCAACGATGACAAACTCCTTGTGAGTGCGTCTTTTGACGGTAGCGTTATCATCCATGATGTGGAAACGGGAGAGGAAAAAGCACGACTGGAAATCCCCGGTGTGCCGATGCTGACTCGTTTTTCTGAGGATGGAACACAGTTTTTCTATGTCTCCTTTACCAGCAATACGGCGGACTTCTATGTTTTTGATACGACGAACTGGAAGGAGATAAGTAAATTTACAGTTGCAGAATCGGTCCGTTTTGCAGATATCAAGAAAGACGGAAGTGAGGTACTGATTGCTTTAAGTGAAAACAATGATCATCAGCTTACCAGAAGAAGCATGAAGGACGGCAGTATTTTGGAAGTAATAGAAAGAGAGGTGAAAGTGGATGCCATGCAGGCTGAATATAGTGTGCCTTACAAAACGGCAAGCTATTCTGCAGACGGAGAAAGCATGCTCCTTTTTACCGACTGGGATGTACGGAAAATCTCTCTTTCGGATAAAAGCCTTCTTTTTAAGAAGGATATAAACTTCAGTTCTACTGCTGTAAGGCCCTTTATAGAGAGTTCGAATGGGGAGAAACTGGTGGTGCAGTCCTACTCGAAATTATTTATCCTGGATGGAAAAAGCGGTGAAATACAGGATGAAGTCTATTTTGAGAATCTGGATATGAAGTATTTTAATTATAATTATGAGACGAATACCATCATTGCCTTCGGAGAAAATGGAAAATACTCTATTTGGAAGGATAAGGTTGTTGTTGAGGATGGTTTGAATTATGGGGGAGTTGCCCCATCGGAGCTGAAGTATCTGAAGGATGGAAGTAAGTTGATTGCCAACTCGCATGAAAGCAGAACAATCAAGATTATCGATACAAAGTCCAGAATCTCTGCGGAGCCGGTTTATGCAAGGGTCATAGCGAACTCCAACGATTCATCAAAGATGATTCTCTTTGACGGAAGAGATTTTTTGATTTCTGCGGACAATGGAAAAACGAGTGAAAAAATCATACTGGATAATACTATTCCTTTTGGCCTTATGAAAAATACGAAGAGCTATATTGTTTCCAATGACGGACGGTACTTTGCCTCTATTTGGCAGAAAGGAAGTAGCGGAGTTCCGTTTTTGGCGCTCTATGATCTGGAAAAGAAAGAGAACAGAGAAGTGGAATTGGAAAGTATTTCTCCTGCCATCCATTTCTCGGACGACGGAAAGGAAATCCTTCTTTTAGATGAGAAAGAGGGGCTGAAGGTTTACAATACAGAGGACTTAAGTGAACTGAAAAGCTATCCGGAGATCAATGAATCGGCGGAAAGTATGTTCCTGTCGGAAGATAACAAAATACTGGCGCTGAACCGTTTCTCCGGTATTATCTCCCTCTTTAATTTGGAAACGGGCGAGCCGGTGGAGGAGATTCCCGGAGAGGCACTCTATCTGGAGCGCAACGGAGAGGAAATTCGCATCAAAGGAATACAGAACAATACGGCATTTAACTGGAGTAGCAAAAGTGGACTTACAAGTATAGAAATGGATGAAGCCTGTGCACAGACACCGGTAGGCTTTGACGACGTCAACTTGTATAACGAGAACGCCGGACTGCTTCTTATGATTCGAAATAATGACACGGAAAGAAAAGCCTATGTGGTGGACTTTGCAAGCGGACGTCTGAAAATGAGTTTCACGCCCTCCATAAAAAAGTATAACGTGAACGGTCATATTTCTCCGGACGGAAAAACCATTGTCATCGACCAAAGTTATTATGCGAAGCAATACAATCCGGATGCGCAGGAAGCGGATTATATGCGCTCCGCAGTATATAAGATTCTGAGCAAAGAACAGGTGGAGGAAGAAATAAACAAGATCCTCGCCGGAAGAACCCTTACGAAAAAAGAAAAAGAGCAGATCGGTATAACGGCGGAGTAGAGAATTTGATTTTTTACAGTCCACTTTTCTTTCAAGGCTATATCCACTTCTAATTATAATAACTAAACAAGACTACCCAATAGTCATTGCCTCGTGCGTCAAGGTAATACCCTGCACCGAATCGAACAAAGTCAGAGCGTAGCATAAGCTGATTATGGCTTGTGCTATTTTGCCATGCCTGAAAAGTTTTCATCGGACTGCGCTGACCTGAAGCGATGATTTCACCGCATACATCGGCTTCATTTGTGATAGAACCGCCCTGGGGACGTGTGTGAGAAAATAAAACGGAACATTCTCCGGCTCTTGTTTTCGCAAAATGATCCAGTCCTGCACTTTCCTGTAGAGTTCTTAATCCATGGGCTGCTCTATACTGATTTATACAGAAAAGAAGCTCTTTTTCGTATTGCTCATTAACAGAAGTATTACTTGTGTTGTTGGACTTGGTCTGTACAACATTGTTTACCGTCCATGCTCCACTTTGATTTACGGTATAGCCATCCGGTGTAATCGTGTTTTCCGCCATCCATCCGTAGTTATCAAAACGATAACACTCGGAGATGCCGTCGTTGTTCCCGTCCAGCCATTGCCAGGAAGCTTTATAATAATTACCGTTTCCAAGGTCATACCACCATGCATTTCTGGAGATTCCCCTTGACCATCCAAGGGCAAACGCCGGAATGGCGGAGATAATAGATAGAATAAAGATAAGGAATGTTGTTTTTAGAATCTTAAGAGGTTTTTTCTCTTCTGCTTTGCCATAAACTATATTTTTTTGATTCTGATATTCTTTTGTTTTGTGACTGTTTGTTGTGATGTAATACATAGATGCCCTCCTTTGCAGCATCATACTTCAAATTATCGAATCAAATCAAGTAAAAAAGGCAATACTCACAAAATCGTAAAAATAAAAGGAAAGTTATTATACAAAAATATAATAAAAAGTAAGTATTTCGTTGTAACCATTACAAAAAATGGTAAAAATGCTTAAAAAAATATTCGGAAATTGTATATTATTAAAAAATAAGTATAATATTAAAAAATAGATTGTTTTAGTAATATTTATACAAAAACAATCTAGACAGCTCTTATAATTCATAACGAGTATCGCTCGCAAAGCGTGCGGTATCTCGTTTGTAAATCTTCTACTTAATCATAGTAACTAAACAGTACTACACAATAATCGTTTCCGTCACCGTCTACATAATATCCGGAACCAAAGCTTTCAAAATCCTTGACCAGCATGACGTGGTTGTGTGTTGGGCTGTCTTCCCAGGCTTGAACCGTTTTCTCCGGAGTGTGCATATTGCAGGCAAGAATTTCCCCATATACATCATTCTCGTTTAAAACGGATCCGCCCTGCGGCCTTGTGTGAGAGAAGCTGACTGCGCATTCCTTGGCTCTGACCTCTGCAATGGCATCCAAGCTCTCTTTTTCATCCAGGGAATTTAAAGAGGATCCTACGCGATACTGATTGATCTTATCAAGAACTTCTTTTTTAATAGGTGCAGTTTGGTTTACGGCGGGAGAAGAAGCAGCAGCATGGCTTGTTACATTGATTGCTTTGGTCTGTACGACGTTGTTGACTGTCCATTCCCCATTCTCATTTACCGAGCAGCCGTCAGCGGTTACCGTGTTTGTAAGCAGGAAACCGTTCTGATCAAAGCGGTAACACTTTGCAACACCGCTTTGATTGTCATCAATCCATTGCCAGGTCGATTTACAATAGTTTCCATTTCCAAGGTCATAGCGCCAAAGATAGCTTGCCGTGTCTCTTACCCAGCCCCGAGCAAGTGCCGGAAAGGCAGATAGAAAAAGAAAAGCGGAGAGGAGAATGAATGTTTTATATGCTGTCTTGCATTTCTTTACTAGAAATACTTTACTACTGTTTGCTCCAATGTTGTGACGGTTTGTTCTGTGTTTTTTCATACCATTTCTCCTTTCGAAAAGTTTTTCTTCTTTGCGTGGCTCTCGATAAGGTGAATCATAATTTTAATTTATGTTTAACTGTTTTGTATATTATCGACATAAACTATCTAAAAATATAAATATATATGTGAATTATGTTACTATAAATTTAAATATTCAATATTAAATAGAGAAAACAAACAATATAAATACCATAAAAATATATAAAACTGTACATAATATATATAAACCGTAGAAAAGAATTAAAATTAAGAACGATTTAAGTAAAATAATAAAACTAAAAATAAAAAATAAAAATTTGCTTGTGGAAAATAGAAAAATAAAAGCAAAAAAATACGCAGGAGCCAGTCCTGCGTGTTTGAAATTCATAACGAGAATCGTGCGAAAAGCGTGCGCTTTCTCGTTTACTATACGTATTGCTTATTCTGTTCTTGAACTTGTCGTATCTTTTACACTTTCATCTTCCGTTGCAAGTTTCTTTGGATCTTCTGTTTTTATGCTTGTTATTGCAAGTTTCTCTGTATCTTCTGTTATTTTGCTTTCTACTGTAAGCTTTTCCGCCTCTTTCTTTCCCTTACGATGAAGATAAAATAGGATGCAGAACATCGGGATGATGCAGATATAGGTAAGATTGCTATATAGAATATTGTTAAAGTCCGTATCCAGAGCCGGGGGGAAGGTTCCGCCGATGTTGTTCACGGCATGAGCCAGAACAACAAAGAGGAGAGAACGGCATTTTTTCATAAAATAACCTAAAATAATGCCCATCATTGCAGTGTAAACACCCTGGATAAAACTGCCGTGCCATATACCGAACATAAGTCCTGAAAAGAGAAGAGCAAACCAGGGAACATCCGAGGCCTCTTCAAAGCTGCGGAAGATGATACCGCGGAACAGGATCTCCTCTACTAAGGGGCCGATTGCCACGATGGCAAGGAAAGTCCAGATATACGGGCCGGATTCCAAATCATCATACATTCCCGAAAAGCTTTCGAGCTGATTCCCTAAAGAAGAGGAGTGAGATGCAAGGAAATCCACGATACTAAGCCAGATGCCGGATAAGCCGCCAACGCCGAGACCGATTACGATAGCGAAGAGAATCCCCTGCCATATCGGGATGGAAATCTCCGCCTTTTTCTTGGGAAATACCTTTCGGTAGAAGATATAGCAGAGAATAGAGAGCACAGTAGCCAAAAAGGCATCCAAGAAAGCGGAGTAGGTCCCCCACAAATCAATCTCTATGTGAGTTATATTAAGGAACAGTTTAAGCAAGTTGATGAGGATATCCCCGATTCGATCATAAAGAAAGAGAATCAATAAGGGAAGAAATAAAAAAAACATCGCTCTTACGTTTAAGCCCTTTTTCTTTTCAAAACTTTTTGTTTCCAATTTTTTTTCTCCAATCTATTTTTAAAATAGCAAATAACAATGCAAAAGAATAAAAATCCTTCGACATTTTCTGCGTGGAAAATTATAACGGAAGAATTAGAAAGTGACAATCATTCCTTTACACCTAATTACTCCATTTTTACTTTCGCTTTCACTTTCGTAATAAATTTTGGTAATAAAAAAGATAGTATTGTACCGACCCCCAAAAGTTAGACGAAAAATCTAACGATTGGAGGTCGGTATTTTTATGGCTAAATACTCTTTTGAATTAAAAAAAGAAGTTGTGCTT
>QWCI01000894.1_pt1 | contig 14582 bp, 10 predicted proteins | sample 1972541 | NCBI WGS metagenome assembly QWCI01 (sample SAMN09866712, study PRJNA288562) | Human oral metagenome isolate term3_saliva, whole genome shotgun sequencing... | isolation source: mouth | host: Homo sapiens | place: USA: California | reverse complement strand
ATCCCCGAAACGCTCACGCATCTCTTGGATTTTCGGCTGTAACATACGCATTTTTGCCATTGAGGTGTATTGTGCTTTGGTTAATGGGTAAAGAATTGATTTCACCACGATGGTTACTAAGATAATCGCAATACCCCAGTTAGATACCGCTTTTTGGATAGTGGTTAATAACCAGAATAATGGCTTCGCAATGAACCATGCCCAGCCGTAATCTGCGGTTAAGTCTAAGTGGTTTGCGGTTTCAGCCATCTCTTTTTGATCTTTCGGACCTGTCCATAAATGAGTGTTGATGTTTGCTTCTGTATTCGGGGCAACGGCTGTTACTGCTCCACGATAGCCGATAGTAGCAAAACGTTTGTCATCAGATACGCGAGTGAATAAGGTCATCGCTTGGTCTTGAGCAGGAATCCACGCAGACACGAAATAGTGTTGCAATACCGCAATCCAACCTGTGTTGGTTTCAACAGATAAACTCGCTTTTTCCATATCTTGGAAGCTATATTTTTTATAGTTGGTCTCTGAAGAAGAGTATGCACCGCCTGTGTAAGTTGGCATCGTTAAGTTGCCAGAGTTTTCCACGATGGTATGTTTTAACTGACCGTAAGGTTGTACTTCAATGGCTTCTGCTGTACCGTTTTTAATGTTGAAATTCACATCAACATTGTAACTACCACGTTTAAGCATGAAAGTTTTGGTGTAAAGCACGCCATCTTTTTCAAAAGTTAAAGGCACGCTTATCGCATCTTGACCATCCGCTAATTTGAAGCTTTCCGCAGTTGTTTGGTATTGTGGACGACCAGAAACCGTATCGATTCCGTTTTTACCCACTAAGCCACTTTGAGCAACATAAACGCGGTTAGCGTTATCTTGTAATAATTCAAAAGGTGTGTTTGAGTGAAGTTCTGCATTGTGTTTAAGCAAATCAGAGTCCACCACGTCACCGCCAAGCGTATCAATGGTTAAGCGTAATACATCGCTTTCAATCGTGATGGTTTTACCTTTAACGCTTGCCACATCAGCGGGCTGTGAAGTGCTTGATGCAGGTACATCGTGAGATTGTTGTTGAGATTGGATCTGAGCTTGTTTTTGTGCTTGAATTTCAGGGTTGAAATCTTGTTGCCATTGCGTAAACAATAGGAACGACACTAATAACAATCCCATCACCAATAAACTACGATTTGAATTCATAGGGTATTTCTCTTGTTAATGAAAGTGAATGGATAAAAGAAGAGCATTTTATAATAGGTTGCGGGTAGATCCAACTCACTTTTACTGCTTTTCTTGGATTTTATGCTGCTGGCTTATCTAAAACTTTAGTAGACAAGCGTGCCACAGCACATAAATTTCCTTCTTCATCTTTAGTTTCAATATTCCATACGTGTACTTCACGCCCTAATTTAAGCGGATAAGCTCGGGCAATCGCTTTTTTACCTGCTTTAATCGATTTTAAGTGGCTGATGTTCAATTCCATTCCAACAGCGATCTGATGTGGCTCACACACCAATAATGAGCCTGCATTTGCTACCGTTTCGGCAAGCGTAGCAGAAATGCCGCCGTGTAATACGCCGAACGGTTGCATCGTTTTTTCGTTCACGGTGAGTTCCGCTTCTAACCAGTCTTCGCCAATTTGGGTGAATTGAATTCCTAAATGTCCAACAGTATTACCTTGGCAGAGTTGATTTAATTGTTCAGGGGTGGCGGTTTGTTTCCAGATGGTGGTCATTGGGGCCTCGTGTTTTTGTTTGTAAGCCTATGGCTTTCGCCATAGGTTACGCATGAATCAGCCCCGCTGGGGCTGGAAATTACAATTTATATTATAGCGTCCGTAGGGACGCATTTATGCTTAACCTAGGGCGTGTAGCCCTAGGAGTATCAAATTACCGACAACAATGCCTGTATCGGATGCTTAATCTGTTGATGCTCCATTCGTTTCACTTGCGAACGGCAAGAGTAGCCTGTCGCTAAGCATCGATCAAGCGGTGCGTTTTTCAGTTTTTGTTGCCAAGATTGTTGGTAAATCGCTTTTGACATTTCCACGTGGGCGGTTTCGTGCCCGAATGTGCCTGCCATTCCGCAGCAGCCTACTTTCTCGCTTACCAACGTTTCACCAAAATGGGCGAAGATCTGTTGCCACTCTTTGCTTGAGGTAGGAAGTTCGGTGGTTTCGGTGCAGTGGGCGAATAAATGCCACGGTAAGCGGTCGGTTTTGTTTGATTTTTTGCAATTATCCAATACACCTGATTTGATTTGTTCAATCAACCATTCGTGGGCAAGCAGTACTTTGAAATCACCACGTTCTGCTTTCAAAATGTCACGGTATTCATCGCGGTAAAGCAAGGTCAAGGCAGGGTCAATTGCCACCATCGGTAAGCCGAGTTTAGCAATACGGTTTAAGAAATCCGCTTGATTTTTGGCAGTTTTGGCGAACTTGCTCAAAAAGCCTTTGATGTGTTGTGCCTTACCTGTTGGTTTATATGGCAAGACCACGGGTTTGAAGCCTAGTTTTTGAATAAAGGCAACGAAATCTGTCACCACTTTTGCATCGTAGAAGGTAGTAAATGGATCTTGCACTACGAGTACTGTTTGGCAATTTTTTGCAGAAAATTGACCGCTTGCCTGTTGGGCTTCAAGACTTTCAAGCGTTTCGCCTTGATAGCCAATTTCTACCAATTGCTTTTGCAAGTTTGGCGTGGAAAGGGCAGGCAAGTAAGTCATGCCAATTGTTTTATTGGCGGTGATTTCTGCCAAATGGCTGGTGCTGAAGAAATTAAAGAATTTCGGGGCTTTTGCCATCAATGGGGCGATAAATTCGAGGTTCGACACCACGTAATCTTTTGCAGGGCGAAGGTAGCGTTGGTGGTAAAGCTCATTAAATTGTGAGCGGAAAGTCGGCACATCAATTTTAATTGGACATTGGCTGGCACAGGCTTTGCAAGCAAGGCAGGTATCCATCGCTGCTTTTACTTCGTGTGAGAAATCATATTCCTGCGTTTTCTTGAATGAATGACGTACTTTTGCCACAAAATCGGTTAATTTCACTGCTTTTGAGCGTTTTTCAAAAATCAAATCATTAGGGTTAACTTGCTGATCGGCAAGCAGTCGCAGCCATTCACGGATGAGCGTTGCTCGTCCTTTTGGCGAATAGAGGCGATTGCCTGAAATTTTCATCGACGGGCACATCGTGCTGTGCACGTCAAAATTAAAGCATAAGCCGTTGCCGTTACAATTCATCGCCCCTTTGAATTCCTGACGCACTGTAATTGGAATACGGCGATCGAAATCAGCTCGCATTGCTTCGTCGATTTTGTAGAGCTCTGTGTCAGAACCTAATGGTGTGCAGATTTTGCCAGGGTTGAGGCGATTTTGTGGATCGAACAGTTGCTTGATGTGGCGGAGTTCTTTCCACAGCATTTCGCCAAAAAAGCGTTCGCCATAGTAAGAACGCATCCCTTTGCCATGTTCGCCCCAAATTAAACCACCATATTTATGGGTAAGCTCAACGACTTGATCAGAAATCGCTTTGAAGGTTTTGACCTGTTCTAAATCGCATAAATCGAGGGCAGGGCGAACGTGTAGCACGCCAGCATCCACGTGCCCGAACATACCGTAGGCAAGGTTGTGGCTATCTAATAAAGCACGAAATTCGGTAATGTAATCGGCAAGATTTTCAGGCGGCACGGCGGTATCTTCCACAAAGGGAATCGGTTTTGCCCAGCCTTTTGCATTGCCGAGCAAGCCCACCGCTTTTTTCCGCATTGCGTAGATTTTTTCGATGCCGTCTAACTCTTTGCAAATTTGGTAGCCAATTAGACCGCTTTCCCCTTGTGCGATTTTTTCATCAAGGCTGGTACACAAGGCTTGCACTTGTGTTTCGATTTGTTCGAGATCGCTGGAGGCATACTCAACGATGTTAATCCCCAAAATCGGGTTGTTTGGCTCTTCGGTGATTAAATCCGACACCGAGTGCCAGATGATGTCTTGTTTTGCCAAATTCAGCACTTTGGAATCGACCGTTTCGACGGATAAGGCTTTCGCTTGCAACATCATTGGTGCAGAGCGGAGTGCGGCATCGAACGAGTTGTATTTGATGTTAATTAGTGTGCGATATTTCGGAATCGGCAGAAGATTAAGTTTCGCTTCACAAATAAAGGCAAGCGAGCCTTCTGAGCCTGTGAGAATACGGGTCAAATTGAATTCGCTTAAATCATTATTAAAGACATTTTTTAAGTCGTAGCCCGTAATAAAACGGTTCAATTGTGGCAACTCTTTGAGCACGATTGGGCGTAGCGTTTTGCAACGTTCAAAGACTTCGTTATGTAATTTTTTGCCTAAACTAGAAAGTGGCAGTTGCTCAAGATTTGCAGAAAAGTTCTCGGTTTTAACCGCTTGCGTTTCTAGAATTTCTCCATTTACTAACACCGATTTGATTGCCAGAATATGGTCGGACGTTTTGCCATATTGCAATGAACCTTGCCCTGATGCATCGGTATTAATCATCCCGCCTAGCGTAGCTCGGTTACTGGTAGAAAGTTCGGGCGAGAAAAATAAACCGTGCGGTTTGAGAAATTGATTAAGCTGATCTTTGACTACGCCTGCTTGCACGCGAACCCAGCGTTCTTTTACATTCAGCTCTAAAATTTGGGTCATATAGCGGGAGAGATCGACAATAATGTTGTTATTAAGCGACTGCCCATTCGTACCTGTGCCACCGCCGCGGGGTGTGAAAGTGAGGCTTTGATAGGCTTCTTTTTGGGCAACTTTTGTCAGAATCACCACATCGGTAACCGATTTCGGAAAAAGTACTGCTTGCGGCATACGCTGATAGACGCTGTTGTCGGTTGCCATTGAAAGGCGGTCTGCGTAGCTGCTAGCAATATCGCCTGAAAAATGCTGTTCGGTAAGTTCGTTAAGATATTGCTGAACTAAAGGATTTTGGTCTGGAATGTTTGCAAGTCTAGGAATCATTTTTTGTTCCTTTATATAAAGATAAAACCGTTTGCATCTTAGCAAGAAATAGGGGGAATGGGAACGAAGATATTTTTAAATGAAGTGAAATGAATGAATAAAAACTCCATTCCATTTATTGTTTATTGGTGTTAATTTTCTGTTATGTAAAATTACGTCAAGAAAGTTGATTTTATTTTATATCATCCCCATAATAAATGCAGTTTAGCTAAGTTCTTGATATTTTTCCTATTAAAATAGCATTGTTGATATAAATATCAGATTGATTGCAAAATAACCATTCGATGGGGTTTTGTATGCTATTTATACAGAAAATTATTGATCTTAAGCGGACTTCTTTAGATAATAACACGTATTCTTGCCCATCTTCTTAAGGACAAGAATGAGTGAAGGCTATTTTTCTTTATGTTATAAAGTAAAATATTCGGCATTTCACTTCTTTAGTCTTTCTATCAAAAGAAGATGAAAGGCGTGGTTAAGATTCAACATTTTTATTATGTTGGAAAATTTTATTACATGGAATGACAAATTATAGAGGGTCATAAAATGAAAAAATCATTAGTTGCATTAGCAGTATTAGCTGCATCAGCAGCAGCAACAGCAGCTCCACAAGCTAACACTTTCTATGCAGGTGCTAAAGCTGGTTGGGCAAACTTCCGTGATGGTTTCACACAATTCGATGCTAAAAGCGTAGGTCAAGCAGATGGTTACGGTATCAACAAAAACACTGTAACTTATGGTGTATTTGGTGGTTACCAAATCTTAAACCAAGATAACTTTGGTTTAGCAGCTGAATTAGGTTACGATTATTTTGGTCGTGCACGTGGTAATACAACATTCGCTGGTGATAACAACCAAGAAAAACGTGCTGCAAAACATGCAGCACACGGTGCTCACTTAAGCTTAAAACCAAGCTACGAAGTATTACCTAACTTAGATGTTTATGGTAAAGTAGGTGTTGCATTAATTCGTAATGATTACTATGTACAACAAAATGTACAACATGATTCACGTGTTAAAGCTCATAACTTAAAACCTTCTTTAACTTTAGGTGCGGGTGTTGAGTACGCAATTCTTCCAGAATTAGCAGCTCGTGTTGAATATCAATACATCAACCGTGTTGGTAACTTAGATAAAGCAGCTCGTAAAACAGCAGGTGTTAAAGACTTAGGTACTTCATTTAGCCCAGATTTACACTCAGTATCTGCAGGCTTAAGCTACCGTTTCGGTCAAGGTGCAACTCCAGTTGCTCCAGCAGCTCCAGAAGTAGTATCTAAAAACTTCTCATTCAGCTCTGATGTTTTATTCGCTTTCGGTAAAGCGAACTTAAAACCAGAAGCAGCACAAGCTTTAGATGCAGCTAACAACGAAATCAACGCTTTAGGTTTAGCTAACCCAGCAATCCAAGTAAATGGTCACGCAGACCGTATTGGTAAACAAGCAGCTAACTTAAAACTTTCACAACGTCGTGCAGAAACAGTAGCTAACTACTTAGTTTCTAAAGGTCAAAATGCAGCGAACGTAACTGCAGTAGGTTACGGTTCAGCTAACCCAGTAACTGGCAACACTTGTGATGCAGTTAAAGGTCGTAAAGCATTAATCGCTTGCTTAGCACCAGATCGTCGTGTTGAAGTTCAAGTACAAGGTTCAAAAGAAGTAACAATGTAATTTGTTAGTTTCTTAGAATAACGAGAAGCCCGCAGTAATGCGGGCTTTTTCATATCTATGAATACAAAATAGATATAGATTTTCTCGTTTTTAAATATGAAAAAGCGGTAAGATTCTTTCGAAATCTTACCGCTTATCTTGTTAATTCAATATTAGCAATAACCGTGGCTCATCAAACGTTGATAACGACGATGTAACAATGCTTCTTTATCTAGATTATCCAATTCGTGTAAATCGGTTAGAATGCGTTGTTTGAGGTTTTCTGCCATTTCTGCGTAATCACGATGAGCACCACCGAGGGGTTCTGTTACGATTTCATCGATCAGTTTCAACTCTTTTAAACGTTGTGCGGTTAAGCCCATTACTTCCGCAGCGGTTGAGGCTTTTTCGGCACTTTTCCAAAGAATTGAAGCACAACCCTCTGGTGAAATAACTGAGTAAGTAGAATATTGCAACATATTTACTTTATCGCCTACACCAATGGCTAATGCACCACCTGAACCACCTTCACCGATAACAGTACAAATCACAGGTACTTTAAGCTGCGACATTTCACGCAAGTTGCGGGCAATCGCCTCTGCCTGACCACGCTCTTCCGCACCGATACCTGGGTATGCTCCAGGGGTGTCGATAAAAGTAATGATTGGCAAGTTAAAACGCTCTGCCATTTCCATTAAACGTAATGCTTTGCGGTAGCCTTCTGGGGCTGGCATCCCGAAGTTACGCATCACTTTTTCTTTTGTGCTTCTGCCTTTTTGATGACCGATAACCATCACAGGACGACCATCCAAACGTGCAATCCCACCAACAATTGCTTTATCATCTGCAAAGGCACGATCGCCTGCAAGTTCATCAAATTCGGTGAAAATATGCTCAATATAATCTAAGGTATAAGGACGATTTGGGTGACGAGCCATTTTAGAAGTCTGCCACGCATCTAAATTCGCAAAGGTTTTTTTGGTAAGCTCTTGTGCTTTTTTCTCTAAACGTTTGATTTCATCATCAAGATTGATTTTGTTGTCTTGCTCTGCCACTGCCTTTAGCGACTCAATTTTCGCCTCAAGTTCGGCAATCGGTAGTTCAAAATCTAAATATTCCATACGTTATCCTATTTGTTTATGTGTCGGACATTTTAAAAACGTGGTATTCGATGTAGAGGTTTATCCCACTTAATGAAGAATCATTATGTGGGGCAGAGGTTATCCCTACGAAATAACACCTAAAAAATGGGCTTATTTTACCTGATAGACAGCTAGTTGTCGCAAAAAGCGGTTATTTTTCCGCAATTTTTTGCAGATTTTCATACAGATCCGACCGCTTGTATTTTATGTTTCAACCGTAAATTGCCCCATAGCACCGCGATCTCGCAACATCAAATCGGACACGCCGAAGGCAAATGGCAGCTCGTTGCTGGCTTCGTGTTCAAATTTTACTAACAAAGTTACTTCCTGATCTTTAGGTAGCCAAACCGTATCTTTCCACGCTAAGTATTTGTTTTGCAAACGTTGGCGGTTGCGGGTTTCAATCACAAACTTTGCCCCCTGCAGAGTAAAACCAATATTGCTGTTACTGGTGAGATACCAACGCTCTACGTTCCCTTTTTTCACGCTAAAATCAATTCGTTTTGGGTCGAAACGTTGTTGGTTAATCAGATAATCCAGCGGGCGAAGGTTAAATTTTCGCTCATTGACAATGTTCATCTGGAAATCTTCCAACTTAAACGGCACGGTTTCTGGCATTTGCGTAAACACTGTGGCTAAGCCTTGTGGTTGCAAGGTTAAGATAACATTGTCCGTCAACTCATTGCCATCGCTAAACAGCAATTTTGCCTTATCCAACAAGCTACGTGGCTCGCCTGTAATCAGCGAGACAGGTGTATCTTCTTCCACTTTGACTAACACTTCTACTCGTTCGCTTGGGGCGAGCATTACCATCGGCTGGGCAAGCGGCTTTTCAAACATTCCTAACCCAGTAGCAATCAATTGCAGTGGTTGCCCGTTGTCTAAGCGTAACTCATATATGCGAGAGAGCGAGGCATTGACAATTCGTAAGCGAATCCAGCCCGCTTGTACCTTCAAATAAGGCGACTCTTGCCCATTCACAAACAGGCGTGAGCCGAAAAATTGCGGTTGGTTCGGGTCGATGACCTGTTTGCCCTCTTTGTTGATTTGCTGGTCTTGCAAAATCAGTGGGATATCGTTTACGCCATATTGATTAGGCAGATTGGTTTTTTTGCTTTCAGCATCTTCAATAATCCACAGACCCGCCAAGCCTCGATAGACTTGGAAAGCTGAGTTTAATAGCGTGTCGGCATGATACCAGCAAGTGCAAGCGGGTTGGTTTACGCTCACAATTGGCGACCAACTGGCTTTAGGCTCAAGCTTACGATGTGAAGAACCGAGCATCTCGCTGGGGGTAAGCAAGCCTTGAATATTCATTGAAATTGCTTGCGGGAGGTTGTTTAAGTAAGTGAGTTTCACAAAATCTTGCGATCGCACACGAACGGTTGGGGCGAGATATTGCCCATTTACGCCCCACACATCAACCAACTTCCCCGTATTAAATTGTATTTGAGCAGGTCGGAGATCAAGACGAATAGGGCGACCTCGACCAACATCAACAAGCGGTGGAATTTTCAATGCAGGTTGCGAACTTGCCCACACAGGCAAGGGCAGAGCAACCATTGCAGAAGCTAAGCCTGTGCGTTGTAGAAGCTGACGACGGGTTAAGTGAAGAGGTTTGTTCATTCGGTATATAATAAAGTATTTGTTGTCGCAACAGTTGCAATTATAATTTATTTATCCAATTGCTCAATTTCTGCATCAAGCTCTGCAATTCTTTTCTGCATTACTTGATGGCAATGTTCGATGAGCTCTTTCAAATTATCTCGGTTGTAACTGCTAGTATCAATCGGTTCCAATTCTTCGCAAATCACCGTGCCATTGTCCCAACGGTTTAAATCTATTTTATTGTGAAGCGTTGAACAAACAATCGGGATAATCGGCACGCCCGCAGAAATAGCGGTGTGGAATGCTCCCGTTTTGAATGGCAATAAACCACGTCCACGACTACGTGTGCCTTCGGGGAACATCCAAATCGAAATTTGACGTTTTTTAATAATCTCACCCACTTTCGCCATTGTACTAATAGCGCTGCTGCGTTTCTCTCGGTTGATGAAAATATTGCCCGTTGCCCAATAAACCAAGCCGAAAAATGGAATCCAAATCAGACTACGTTTACCGATGGTTACCGTTTTTTTAGGCGTCATCGAAGAGATGGTCACCATATCATAGTTATTCTGGTGGTTGGCGATATAAATCGCTGGTTGGCGTTCGCCAGTATACGGGCGGCGAATTAACTTAATGCCAAGCAGTTTATGCATTTTGCTATACCAATAAGCAATTTCACCTACACAATCTGGATTGCGTAAACGGACTAACGCATAAAAAACACCAGCTACAGAGATAAGAATAGAGCAACATAGCACTAACAAAATTCGAATAAGTTTTAACATAAAATTTCCTCAAAAGTCAGGCAAAGAGTATAGCAAAAAATAGGTGAGCAAAGGAAAAGAAAGCGGTGGTTTTTCAATTAGAATTTGCAAATTCTGAGAGAAAAACCACCGCTTATTTTAGTAAATGGCTTAATGCCAATTGATCCAGAAGAAATAGGTCAGCCCGCCAATGACCGCCGTGCTGATAATATTAAGGATAAAGCCCACTTTTACCATTTCACTTTGTTTAATGTAGCCTGTGGAGAACACAATCGCGTTAGGTGGAGTGGCGATTGGAAGCATAAAGGCACAAGAAGCACTACATGCAACGATAGCTGCCAGAGAAACAGGAGGCAAGCCCAAGCCTTCTGCAACAGAAATAAAAATGGGGGTCATTAATGCCGCAGTAGCAGTGTTAGAGGTAAATTCTGTGAGGAAGACAATAAATGCAGTAAGTACGAGCGTCATTACAAGCCAGTGTTGTACACCGATATAATTCACAATGGTATCAGCAAGAATTTTGCTTGCTCCCGTTTCTTTGAGCACGATACCGAGTACCAATCCACCCCCGAAGAGCATTAACACGCCCCATTCGGTACGATCTTGAATTTCTGACCAAGTTGCAGTGTGAGTAATGCAAAGGATAATAACTGCGGTCATTGCCACTACCGCATCGAAGTTTTTGATGGGTTGGCTAAGCTCTAATACTGAGCGGATAAACGGTTCTAACCAGCTGCCGAAAACAAGGAAAAAGGCAGCAATCACGAACACGGCAAGGGTGATTTTACGTTTGCTAGTCAGCGGAATTTCTTCGAGTGAAATTTCAAACGGCACATTGAAGTTGGGACGAAGTACGACGAGCAGGCTAAACACCATGCCAATCATCAATAAAATGGCGACAGGTATTCCGTAGAAGAGCCATTCTGAGAAGGTGATTTTAAGTTGAGAGGCTAAAATCGCATTGGGTGCAGAGCCTGTGAGTGTCCCGATGCCCCCGATGCTGGCACTAAATGCAACACCAAGTAACACAAAAACATACAATGCACGGTTGGTTTTAAGATCAACTTTTTTCAAGATGCCGAGGGTTAAAGGCAACATCATAGCAGCAACGGCGGTGTTGTTGATAAACAGCGAAAGCCCTGCCGTGGTGGCAAAAAGGTAGAGTACGGTAAGTTTAAGATTTCCGCGTGCGAGGCGGATAATGTGATTGGCAATCCAGAGGTCGAGTTTTTGAATGTTCATTACCGCAGCTAGGACGAAGCCACCAAAGAACATAAAAATGATGGGTTCGGAGAAAGGTGCAAATGCCGCTTTGGTCGGCAAGACATTCAGCCCAATTGCCAGAATAGGTACCATTAGCGAGGTAACCGTAATATTAAAAGCCTCCGTGAGCCATAATATCCCGATAAAGATGAGTAACGCTAAGCCCCGATTTTCCATCGGTGTGAATGGTAGCATCTTGATGAGGGCTAAAAACAGCAGGAAGTCTAAGGCTAATATCATATAGCCTCTTGTTGGATTTTTTGTTGTGCTTGACATACGAAGCTCCTTATTATTTTGTTAGAAAAAACTGTATGCAATTTGAACATAACAAAAATTTTAAAAATGTAAATAATTTTTAACAAGTATTAGAAAATTTATCGCAAACGTTTGCTTTTTTTCTTTAAGAAAGATTTACATTTAAGTTGATAGGATAGTAGAGCAAATAAACAACAAACTGCATAAAAAGAAATCTCTTGAATTAAAGGTGGGAACGGAGGAATGGTCGAGTGGTTGAAGGCACCGGTCTTGAAAACCGGCGAGGGTTTACGCCCTCCGTGAGTTCGAATCTCACTTCCTCCGCCATCAAATTTAGAGACCCCGCAGCGAATGTTGCGGGGTTTTGTTTATCTGTATTACAGCAATTTCCCAACTAATTCCAACACAATCGGCAATTCTGTCACGCCTTCACGATCTAAAAAATGCCCGCCTTTTGGTAATCGAATATAGTCCGCATCTAGAAATTGAGCCAAATGATCGCTGTATTGATGTGGTACGATATGATCGTCTAGCGATGCTACTACAAAAGCTTTTTCTGGCTTATAAGCGGTTAAATTCGCGTAGAAATCTGCAAAAATATCAAGTTCGGGCAGATTTGGTAATTTTTCATAAAAGCCTGAAACAAAAATCGCTCCTTTGATTTTCTGCTGTTGTGCTGCAAGAAAATTCAGTATTGCGAGACAGCCCAAACTATGCCCAATCAAAATCGTATTTTCATTTAGCGTGATTTTTTCTTGATGATATTTTAACCACGTTTCAGGTGTCGGATTCTCCGAATTTGGCATCGTTAAACGCTCACATTCAAGCCCTTTTTCTGTCAATTTTTGTTCTAACCACGGAAACCAATGTTTGTTGCCGTTTGCCGTATAGCCGTGAGTAATGTAGATTTTGGTCATTGTTTTTCCTGTAAATATTTAAGTAATTAACGTTATAATAATAGCAGTTCATTAAAGATTTTCAGCTATGTATTCTAATTTTGTAATAAATAATCAAGTTTATGATTTGACACATTTAAACCCTTCCCATTTTTGTATTGAAATTGATGGCGTTGAGTTTTCTGCTACACTCCAATTTGGTAACCATTGTTTTACAGACGAAAAGGAGAATGGTCCGTTATTTAGTAGAAGATTAAGAAAAAATGGCAGCTATGAAGAACGGTTTTTTTCCATTGTAAGATATGAGGATACAAAAATTTTGCCTAATATCTTAAGAAATATACTAATAGAAAATCGCTCGTATTATGTTGTGCCCTTTAGACCCAAACATAGTAATGATGAACAATATCACTATTTAGATAATGGCTACTATGCAATTTTCTTTTATATTAATAACATTGACTTAATAAAAAAGACTTTTAATATCTATGTGATTTCTGCGTATGATAAAACTACGCATTCCAGTAATTTACCAAAGGGTAAAGCATTTAAACTTTCGTGGGTGCTTTCAAAGAGAGTTAAGGGAGAAAAAGTCATTTAAGGCTTGAAAAATACAGTAATAGATCATACTATATTACCACTGATACAGACTGGGACCACATAAGTGGGGTATCAGGTTGAGTGATGAAATCACTTCCTAGCCTGTGAGCAGGATAAAAGCAAGTTTGCTATAAAAACAAATGCCTTCAAACTTTTTATAAAAGACAAAACGGCACTAGGTAAAATTTTCCTAGTGCCGTTTTTGTTTTCTCCGCTTGTGCTATTAAGAATGATTAGAAAACAGATTTATCACCAACACCCCGCCGATAATTAACGCCATTCCAATGATGCTAGGTAAATCTGGTTTTTGTCCGAAGAAAAACATTGCCACCAGTGTGGTGAGCACAATGCCTACGCCAGACCACACCGCATAAACAATCCCAAGCGGGAGTGTTTTGGTGATGATAGATAATAGGTATAACGCTACAACGAAAGCCCCGATTGCGATGACCGTTGGCAGTGGTTTAGTAAAACCGTTGCTCGCTTTAATGCAATTTGAGCCGATGACTTCGATAACAATGGCGAAGCCGAGTAAAATCCAAGGATTCATAAAATTCCTTATTTAGTATTGATACGTTTATATGAATCAAGATCTAAGTATTCTACAACGTCTTCTTTACCCTCATCAAAAAAATATACATCTTTACATTTCTTTACAGAACTTTAGGTAATTTAGGAGTAAAATACGCCCGGTTTTTTTGGACAAGAACTCCTGTCTATATGTTTTATGTTTTTTAATACTTAGGTAAATAATGATGAATAAGATCTATAAAGTAATTTGGAATGCAGCGTTACAATGTTGGGTAGCGGTTTCTGAATTGGGTAAAGCAAAAGGAAAAACAAAATCTAAGAAAGTATTAAGTGCGGCAGCTGTGCTAGTCGCTTCTGCTATAGGTATTTCCTCTCATGCAGACGCAGCTGTCAATTATGCTACTGGTACAACATATGGTAATGGTGGTATGGCGATTGGCTCTAGTAGTGAGGCTAATACTAACGCTATTGCTTATGGTCATGAGGCAAATGCACGAGCATTAGAAGATGTCGCTATTGGGTATAAAACAATCTCAGGTGCACCAGTAGATCATGGTACAACTCACGTTTCTGCACAGGCAAGTGTAGCGGTGGGTACATATGCCAATGCGACACATGTAGCCACAACGGCAATTGGTGCACACGCAAATGCAACAAATAATTTTGCTACAGCCGTGGGGGCAGGAGCTCAAGCAACAGCAGAAAATGGCTCTGCATTTGGTCAAGGCGCGACAGCAACAGGTGTTTATGCGACAGCATTAGGTAAAGGTGCGTTAGCAAAACAAGATTACTCAGTTGCATTAGGTAAGGAAGCCGCTGCAAATACTCAGCTAACAACCTCGATAGGTTCAAAAACTAATGCAACAGGATTTTCTGCTATCTCACAATATCAAAATGAGCAAAAATTTAAT